>Ga0209274_10000320_pt1 | contig 32586 bp, 23 predicted proteins | sample HubBroMetageREF1_FD_188343 | JGI IMG/M metagenome (GOLD analysis project Ga0209274, IMG submission 188343) | Reference soil microbial communities from the Hubbard Brook experimental Forest, New Hampshire, USA - Hubbard Brook CCASE Soil... | ecosystem: Environmental > Terrestrial > Soil >...
TGTGGATGCGATATCGTCCGCTGATATCGGTGTTGATGAGCTCATAGGCGGGGACGCCGGGCTCGAATGGCCGGCTTTCAAAAGTGCAGTGGCGTTTTTCTTCGGAAAAGAAATCGCGGCCGTCGGTGACCATCAATCCCAGATCGCGGGTGCAAGCCTGGTCCACGCGCGGAAAGTACACTTCATTGAGGATTCCGTGACTCAGCGTGAACCAGACTTTGCTGTGCTGGTTCAGCGCCGTACCCATCCCCGTCTTGGCGCTGGAGGTCCAGCGCGCTGGAATGCCCGGCCAGCCGGGAGCGTAGCGTATGGCGGAATCAGTCATGGAAGGCTCTGCCCACGGACCGAGGATACATCACCGGCAGAATTTACAAACGTTTTACAGAGCTGGACTCTCGCTTCTGGGGCAGGCGTCATCAAAATAGCTTAGTGGCCTTGAGAGATACAGATTGCAACTAAGTCTTACTGTAAGTCTTACTGAACGATATTGGGTCACACAATTTGGGTCACACAATGAAGGTCACAACAATTAGTAAAACCAGAACTGGTAAAACCAGCGCCTCAACATGATCAAGACGTTCGAAGCACGAGCCTGGAGCATAGTAGCAGTCTTGTGGGCCGTCTGTGCTTTAGCCCTGATCGCGAGAGCCGAGGAGGCGCGAGCCGAAGATATCCCCAGACCGGCCGGGGTCTCTGCGCTCGATCGGGGGTTTTCCGGCCTCTACAACCTCGACTTTGCCGGCGCACAAAGGGATTTCACGGACTGGCAACAACTGCATCCGGAGGATCCCATGGGGCCGGTCAGCGAAGCGGCGGGCTGTTTGTTCTCCGAAATTCAATCGGCTGGGAGTGCTGGAGGCGCAGTTCTACGAGAATGACGAGACCTTCGTCGGACGTCCCAAGCTGACGCCCGATCCCACGGTGCGACAACATTTCCTGGCTGCGATCGGGCGCGCCGAAAATCTTTCCCACGCGCGACTAGCCAAGGATCCCAAGGATCGAGATGCACTGTTTGCCCTGACCTTGTCGTCGGGTCTGCAAGCCGACTACGCGGCGCTCATCGAAAAGCGCAATCTGGCGTCGTTGCGCTTCACCAAGGCAGCGTCTGCCTCGGCGCAGAAGTTGCTTGCGGTGTGTCCCGACTGCTACGACGCGCTGCTGGCGACCGGCTTCAGCAAATACATTGTCGGGAGCATTGTCGCCCCGGTGCGCTGGGTTTTCCGCCTGGGAGGGTTGCCCGCGGACAAGCAAGGTGGAATTGCCGACCTCGAAACCACCGCCGTGCGTGGACACTACCTCGCACCTTTTGCGAGAATCCTGCTCGCGATTGCGTATGTGCGCGAGAAGGATAAGCCGCGAGCGCTGCAGTTGTTGACTGCGCTGGGGCAAGAATTTCCAGAAAATACACTGTTCCCCCGCGAGATTGCGCATTTAAGAGCGGCCCCCTAGCCACGCTCGAGTCGTTCATTTATCCGCAGACGATTCCCGGCATCGATTGCGCGACTTGAGCTGTTGCTGCAATCGGGCATTCATCAGAAATTGATTGGTTTGTAACCGTCCTGTAACATTCCGCCGATAGAACGGGGGCATAACTCGAGGAGGAATTATCTAGTGATGCGCAAAACTGTGCTGTTGGTGTGTGTTCTGCTGGCCCAGCTAGTAGCGTTGCCGATGATGGGACAGACCACGTTGAACGGAGCTGGGGCCACGTTTCCCAATCCGATGTATTCGAAGTGGTTCAGCGAATATCACAAGATCCACGCTGATGTTCAAGTCAACTATCAACCCATTGGCAGCGGCGGCGGAATTCGCCAGGTCACCGAGGGCACGGTGGATTTCGGGGCCAGCGATATGCCCATGACCGACAAACAGCTGCAGGATGCCAAGACGAAAATCCTGAACATTCCCACGGTATTGGGCGCGGTGGTTCCGGCTTACAACATTCCCGGCGTGACCGGAGAAGTGAAGTTCACGCCCGAAGCGCTCGCCGGAATTTTCCTGGGCAAGATTTCCAAGTGGAATGACCCGGCGATCACGTCGGCTAACCCGGGGGTGAACTTTCCGGATAAGGGCATTATCGTTGTGCATCGTTCTGACGGCAGCGGAACCAGTTTCATCTGGACCGACTATCTTTCCAAGGTCAGTCCGGAGTGGAAGAGCCAGGTAGGCAGCGATACTTCGGTAAAGTGGCCGCTTGGAATGGGTGGGTTGCACAACGAAGGCGTGGCCGGACTGATCCGCCAGTTGTCCGGTTCGATCGGATATGTCGAACTGATCTATGCCGTGCAGAACCAGATTCCCTACGGCAGCGTACGCAATGCGGCCGGTGTTTTCCTGAAAGCGTCTCTGGCAGGCGTGACTGCGGCAGCTGCTTCTTCTCCGAAGATGCCGGCCGATTTCCGTGTCTCCATCACCAATGCTCCCGGAAAAGACGCCTATCCAATTTCCAGCTTCACATGGCTGTTGATTCCGGCTCAGTCGAAGGATGCGGCGAAAGGCAAGATTCTGGCCGACTTTCTCAATTGGATGGCCACCGACGGCCAGAAGATGACCGCTGCGCTGGACTACGCGCCGTTGCCGGACAACGTGGTCGCGAAAGTGAAAGAAGCCGTCAAGGAAGTCAAGTAGGGCTCCGAGATCAGAGTATTTTTACTCATCGCACATCGCGAGAAAAAGAAGGAGAGAACTTTACCGGCACCTGGACGGAGCGGAAGCTATCCGGGTGCCAGTTTATTTCTGCGGAAGGCTCGATCCGGCCAGTGCCTGCCTTGAGTCGGCGTTCTGCGTCCGTACCCGGGATGCTTTATACTGGTGTTTCCCCAAGCTTCTTCGGGGGTTTACCAGGCGGACTTCGATCGACAAACAACAAATCCCACGAATAAAGGGGCAAAGAGCGGCTGCCATGGCTCGTCTCTCGCTCGACAACCCGGCGTACTTCCTCAATCGCGACACTTCCTGGATGGCGTTCAACCGCCGTGTGCTTGAAGAGGCGGAGGACGAGGGCAATCCCCTCCTGGAACGGCTGAAGTTTCTTTCCATCTCGGCCAGCAATCTGGATGAGTTTTTCGAAGTGCGTGTGGCCGCCATGATGCAGCAGATTGAAGACGGCTACAACGAAGCCGGTCCCGATGGCCTAACCCTGACCGAAAAACGCGATGTGCTGAGCAAGCTCACCCACGAATTCGTTGACCACCAATACGACTGCTGGAATGCCCGCCTGCGTCCGGCGCTTTCGGCGAACGGAATTCGCGTGCTGGGATTGCACGAGTTGGACTCCGACGCGTTGCGTTTCGTCGACGATTATTGCGAGAAGGAACTGGACCCGCTGTTGACGCCGGTCACGGTGGACCCGGCGCATCCCTTCCCACGAGTGATCAATAAAGCTTTATGCGTGGGATTCCTGTTGCGCCGCCGCCGGCGCTCTGCCCTGACTTACACCGGTGTGGTCTCAGTCCCGCGGGCTCTGCCCCGGCTGGTGCGCCTGCCGTCGGAGGGCACGGACGATTTTATTTTTCTCGCCGATTTGGTCGCGCATCATGCCGTGCGCATGTATCACGGCTATGACATTGTTTCCTCCGCGCCATTTCGCGTGACCCGCAACAGCAATCTGTATCTGGCGGAAGAAGAGGCCCGCAGTTTGCTCGAGTCGGTGCGCACGGAGCTGCACAACCGGCGCAAGGGTGACGCGGTGCGCATGGAGATTGAAGCCGACGCCGATCCCGAGATTATCGACCGGCTGCGGACGGTTTTTGAGATCGATCCCTGGCAGGTTTTTCCGGTGAATGGGCCGGTGAATCTTTCGCGCCTGTTCAATGTTTACGAGCAGGTGAAGCGGCCTGACCTTAAGGACCGCCCATTTTCTCCGCGGGAGTTGCGGCTCACTTCCAAGTCGAAAGATATGTTTGAGGAGTTGCGCAGTCACGACATTCTGCTGCATCACCCTTACGACTGCTACGACGCGGTGGTTTCGTTTATTGAGTCGGCGGCGGAAGATGACAGCGTTTTGTCCATCAAGCAGACGCTCTACCGCACCAACGAACACTCGCTGATTGTTCCTTCGCTGATTGAAGCCGCTTCGCACAAGGAAGTAACGGCTGTGGTGGAGCTGAAGGCGCGCTTTGACGAGGCCTCGAACATTCGCTGGGCGCGCGATATGGAAGACGCGGGCGTGCAGGTGTTTCACGGCCTGGTGGGGCTGAAGACGCATTGCAAACTATCTCTGATGGTGCGGCGCGATCCTGACGGCGTGACCCGCAGTTACGCGCACATCGGCACCGGCAACTACAACGCGACCACGGCGCGCATTTACACCGACCTGAGTTTGTTCACCGCGAATCCTGAAATCACGCGCGCCGTGCACGACGTTTTCAGTTTCTTAACGGCCTACGCTGAAAACCCCAGCTACGACCCGCTGCTGGTGGCTCCGCTCGATCTGGCGGAGAAATGTATTGCACTGATTGACCGCGAGGGCGAACATGCGCGGCAGGGCAAGCCCGCTCGCATCATCGCCAAGATGAATGCGCTGCTCGACAAGAACATTGTGCAGGCGCTGTACCGCGCTTCCCAGGCCGGGGTGGAAATCGATTTGATTGTCCGCGGCATTTGCGCACTGCGTCCGGGTGTGCGCGGAGTGAGCGACAACATTCGTGTGCGCAGCATTGTGGGACGATTTCTGGAGCACAGCCGCATTTATTACTTCAGCAACGGCGGCGAAGAAGAAATCTACATTGGCAGCGCTGACTGGATGCCGCGCAACCTCTATGAGCGCGTCGAAGTGCTGGTGCCGCTGCGCGATGAGATGCTCCGGCAACGGGTGCATAGCGAGATTCTCGATGCCTACCTGGCGGATAACCGCAAGGCGCGAATCCTGCTGAACGATACGACCTACGTTCGGCCATGGCAAACGTCCCCGAGCGCACGGAACCGGCGTCCGCCAATGGGAGCAGCCTCTTTCAGCGCGCAAGACTTCCTGATGAGCGTGGCTGAAGGCAAGTCGCCAGCAGCGCTCCCGGCGCCGCTTCCGGCGCGCCAGCGAAACGTGCTTGCACGAAAGGGACGATAGAATGACGGGAAACGATAATCTGACATGATCCTTTATTTTTTGCGCCACGCCAGCGCGGGCGAACACCTTGCCAACGCGAAGAAAGACGAGAAGCGCGCTCTCGATAAAGAGGGCATGGAGCAGTGTGGCTATATCGGACGCGCCCTGGCTGCACTCGATGTTCAGGTCGACGCGATCGTCTCCAGCCCGCTGAAGCGTTGCACCCAGACCGCGTCGCTGGTCGGCAACGAACTGGGCTACGAAGGCAAATTGCAGATCGACACCGGATTGCGGCCCGAGGCTGGACTCGCCGACTTCCGTAAGCTCCTCGAAAAGTATGCCCGCCAGGAAGCTGTCATGGTCGTCGGGCACAACCCGAACCTGAGCCAGTTTCTGGGAGCGATCATCTGCGACTCCGGTTGCGAGGCTTCGCTCGAACTGAAGAAGGGCGCAGTGGCCAAGGTGGAGATGCGCCGCACTTCGGGCACACTGCAGTGGTGCGTCACGCCGAAAGTTCTGCGCACTCTTTACGACACCGCCGTCGAAAGTTCGCGCCCGAATACTTCGCGGAAATAGGCACACTCTTTTTCGACCGCCCACAGTTCCAGGTCCACTCCCATGCGCCGCCGGGGAACCAGGGTCAACTTCACTTCCGCCGCGCGCACTCCAATGCGCACTTTTTCCACGCCCCGGCTGCGGCCCAGGTTCAGGGCACGCGCCAGACGAAGCAAGAGAATGGCTTTCTGCACGTCGGCGCGATCGCCCGGGTCCACGACTTTCATGGGACCATCCTCCACAGTGGGCCGCGATTTGCCCAGATAGCGCGCAATCGCCGCAATCACGCGCCGCTGCTGCGGGGTGTAACCCAGAATTTCAGAGTTCGAAATAATGTAGTGGGTGTGGCGATGGTGTCCGTTGCGATTCACGTAGTCACCCACTTCGTAGAGCATGGCCGCGGCGGTGAGCCACTCAAGATATTCCGGCGGCAGCCGATGCACGGAACGCAGCGCAGTGAACAGCGTCGCGGCCGCGTCGCGCACGTTCAACGCGTGCTTGCGGTCGACGTGATAATGGTCGACTGCTTTCAGAATCGATTCCCATCGTTCTGATTCGATCTGCCGGCCGGAGCGGGTGCTGCGGTCGTAGTCGGCGGCCATCTGAGCGAGGATTCCGTCGCGCAGGCCAAGCGGCGAATAGCGAAAACTCTTGAGGTGGAGGCGGTCGAGCAGTTCGTGATACACGGTCGCGCCGGCCACGATGATCTCGGCCCGCCGCGGTCCGATACCTTCGATCTTGCGGCGCTCCGCCACCGGCAGGCGAGCGAGTCTTTTAGCGATGCGGCTCATTTCGGCGCGTGACACCACCGGTCGCTGGCGCCCCACACCGCCCCGCAGGTGGCTGGCAACAGCCGCCAGGGCTGCTGCCGTGCCGGATGTCGCGATCACGTTTCTTACTTTCGCGCTCGCGATGCGGTCCGCGATGCGATTCACTTCGCGCGCCACAAATCCGCGCAGACGCTTCAGTTCGCCTTTGCGTACCGGGTCGTGGCGCAGAAATTCATTGCTCAGGCGAACCGCGCCCAGGGGCACGCTGACGGCGTCACGAATGTGTCCGCCGTGCGTGACCGTCAGTTCGCAGCTGCCTCCGCCGAGATCCATCATCAATGTAGGGGAACGGTCGATGCGTGGACTGGAGACCAATCCCAGATGAATCAGCCGCGCCTCTTCCACACCCGAGATGATCTCGACTCGCCAGCCCGTTGCCGACTTTACCCACTCCAGGAACGCTTGCGAATTGCGCGCATCGCGCAGAGCGCTGGTTGCAACCACGCGCACGCTGTCGGTCACGATCTGCTGCGTTGCCCGATGGAACCGGCGGAGAACTTTTACCGTCTCCGCCATCGACTCTGGATTCAGGAATCCGGAACTGAAAACGCCCTCGCCCAGGCGAGTGACTTCGCGGTCTTCGTGTAGAGCGCGAACCCGGCCTGCCTGCAGGCGCGCAATCTTCAGCCGGACCGAGTTCGAGCCAATATCAACCGCCGCAAACGTGGGCATGGGGAAGTCAGAGAACGGGAAGCCTCACAGTTTACATGCAGGGAGCCAGATCGTCACTGGAGTTTGAGTCGGAGAGAAAAACTATCAAGCACGAACGACACGAGGTCCACCAAGGAATATCCAATCAGCGAATTCCTTCGTGACACTTCGTGTCGTTCGTGGTTTAGGGTTTGGCGGCGGAGAAGTTACGCGGCTGTCTCAGTCCGCTTCACCTTTGGCGGACTTTTTGTTTTCTTCTTGCTGGAGTATTCCCTCGATGGTTCCCGCGAATGTTCCGAGGAGACCGGCACAGGCTTGAGCCCGGTTTGGATCGTAGGGGAGGCCGAAAGGGCAGCGACCGCGTGGCGGAATTTTGCGCCGGTCACGTGGTGAAGCGCGGCTACCAGCGACGATTGGTTCACATCGCCAATCCGCTTCGCCGCGGTCTGGGTCAGAGTCAGCCAGTCATGCCAGTTGCCGACTGCATCCTGCAGGCGCTGCAATTGAGTGATGAACTGCCCTCCCTCTGCTGATTTGGGAGCGAACTCGGCCGCATACCGGGCTCGCTTCACGACCACGCGATACTGATGCAGACGGTCCTCGGTGATCGGTCCCGCAGGGCGAACGATGCGAGACAGCGTCGTCCGCGCTACTTTTAGAGGATCGCGGCTAGTTTCAAGTTTTACTTCTTTCGAAGCGCGCCTCAGCCTCCTACGAATATCCTTAATCGCCTGTTTTGTCAGTAACCTACGCAGCCTATTCTCATGTTTCCCTCGAAGCTCCAGCAGCTGTTGCGTGAGCTGCGTTTTGCGGCGCGGTTCCTGCGGAACTTTCAGACTGCGCAAGGCGGCCAACTGCACGTCGAAGTCGCGCACCTTGCCCGCGCGCTTGCGAATCCGGCCTAGCATTTTCAAGAGTTTCTTCTGGTTGCGGTCACGACTCGGGATGAGTTGTTCGAGCAGGGTTTGCAGGCGGAGGGTTGAAGTGCGGAAGCTATGCACGTTCTCCGCGTCCCCTGCAGACGAGAGTTTCACCAGGGACAACTCCGTCTTTTGAAACGCAATCTTGCTCTGCTCTGGGGAAATCGACATAAATCAATCCCGATCGCGGGAGGGGGCTCTAGCACCGCTCAAAAAGAAACATACTCAAGAGACTGTCCTGGTAAACAGAGACACTCGAACTCAAAACTTACTGCGGCCCAACGACACCTGATCAACAGAGATGACCAACAGAAAGGCGCCCCAAGACAAGACGTTGCACGCCAAGCGGAAAAGCTTACCTGATTTTAACACCTTTGTAACAAGTCTCTGCTACGGTTAAGACGAATGGCCAATGCAGCGTCCCCTCGGCCTGATATGCCCGGACCGCAACCTGTTGAACTGACGAAGGTTACATCGGCATCGGCGGCCCAGGAAGCGCCCTTGCTGCGCACCTCCGGCGGCGAGGTGCAGGATCGCGTCTTCCAGTCCGCAATAATCCTGTGCGGTGTCGCCGTCCTCGGCATTCTGGTCCTGATCGTTTACGAACTCGTCTCGCGCTCCGGCCTCTCCTGGCATGCCTTCGGCTTCAAATTCTTCGCGGGGAGCGAGTGGGACCCGGTCAACAAGCAGTTCGGAGCGATGCCATTCATTTATGGGACGCTGGTCTCGTCTCTGGTGGCGCTGATCATCGCGGTTCCGCTGGCGGTGGGAGTCGCGGTGTTCACTACTGAGATGTGCCCCAGGGCGCTGCGCGGTCCGCTCTCGTTCTTCGTCGAGTTGCTGGCCGCGATTCCCAGCGTGATCTATGGCTTATGGGCAATTTTTGTGCTGGTGCCGCTCTTAAGCGGATATGTCCAACCTTTCCTGGCCACTATACTGGGCTGGACCGGGCTATTTGGCGGACCGCAATATGGCGTCGGGATGCTGGCGGCGGGGGTTATCCTGGCCATCATGATCATCCCCATCATTTCTTCGATCACTCGCGAAGTGCTGATGGTGGTGCCCCAGCATCAGCGCGAGGGCGTACTGGCGCTGGGTGCGACCCGCTGGGAGATGATCCGCGTCGGGGTGCTGCGCAATGCGCGAGCCGGAATTGTCGGCGGCGTGATTCTCGGACTGGGACGCGCGCTAGGAGAAACCATGGCGGTCACCATGGTGATCGGAAATAATCCTCAGATTGTTAAGTCTTTGTTTGCCCCCGGATATACCATGGCCAGCGTGCTTGCCAATGAGTTCAGCGAGGCTACTGGAGATCTTTATCTTTCATCCCTGATTGAAATTGGCCTGGCCCTGTTCTTCGTCACGATCGTGGTGAACGCCTTGGCACAGCTGTTGGTGTGGACTGTAACCCGCGGCCAGCCTGCGAGGGGACATGCCTGAGACACTCGCCAACGCTTCCATGAGACAGGGTATGCCGGCCGTCAGCTGGCGCCGGCGCATGACCGATCATGTCATGACGGGCGCAGCGGTGCTGACCGTCCTGCTGGTTCTTGCGCCCCTGATTGCCATCTTCGGATATTTGATCTACAAGGGAGTCGGCTCCGTAAACTGGGCTTTTCTGACCCAGATTCCCAAGCCTGAAGGCGAAGCCGGCGGCGGAATGGCCAACGGCATCGTGGGCTCGATGGTGATGCTGGGAGTCGCCAGCCTGATCGGCGTTCCCTTAGGGATTGGTGCTGGCGTCTACCTCGCCGAGTATGGGCGCAATCGCCTGGGCGATGCGATTCGCTTCACGGCGGATGTTCTGAATGGGGTGCCCTCCATCGTAATTGGTATCGTCGGTTGGGCCATCCTGGTGCGCGGCCACGGATTTTCGGCTCTTTCGGGCGGTGTGGCGCTCTCCATCATGATGGTGCCTACCATCTGTCGCACCACTGAAGAAATGCTGTTGCTGGTGCCGCAGGCTTTGCGCGAAGCCGCGTACGGACTGGGCATTCCGCGCTGGAGAACCACGCTTTCCATCACCCTGCGAACCGCGACCTCCGGTGTGATTACCGGCGTGATGCTGGCGTTTGCCCGCATCGCCGGCGAAACCGCTCCGCTGCTGTTCACCGCCCTGGGCAATGAGTACTGGAGTGGGCGCCTGCCCTTCGATTCTCACTGGCGTCGTCAACCCTGGACTCTTGGACTGGATCAACCGACCGCCGCTTTACCACTGCAGATTTTTAAGTACGCTACATCGCCCTATGACGATCTGCACCGGCAGGCCTGGGCAGGGGCGCTGGTGCTTATTATTCTCATCGTGACTGCGGTTGCGGCCGTGCGCTTTGCCGTGCGCCGCAGCTCGTTCGGAGCGGCATAATTTATGGGGGTTGGAATCCAGGTCGAAAACCTGAATGCCTGGTACGGCAAAAGCCAGGCGCTGTACGACATCAATCTGAAAGTTGCGGCCAACCACGCCACCGCTCTGATTGGTCCGTCGGGATGCGGCAAGTCGACGTTCATCCGCTGCATCAATCGGATGCACGAGACCATTCCGGACGCGCGGGTTGAGGGCCGGGTGCGCATCGGCGAGATCAACGCCTACAACGGCACCTCGGCCACACAACTGCGCCGCCGTGTGGGTATGGTGTTTCAAAAGGCGAACCCGTTTCCTACTATGTCGATTTATGACAACGTGGCGTCTGGCTTGAAGCTGAATGGATTCCGCGACCGCCGTAAGCTGAACGAAATTGTGGAGCGTTCGCTCGATTCCGCCGCACTGTGGACCGAAGTGAAAGATCAGATCCACAAGAAATCCGGGGCCAGCCTCTCCGGCGGCCAGCAGCAGCGCCTGTGCATTGCCCGCGCGCTCGCGGTCGAACCTGAGGTCTTGCTGATGGACGAGCCCTGTTCGGCCCTCGATCCTATTTCCACGGGAAAAATTGAAGAATTGATCTTCCAGCTCAAGGAACGGTATACCATCGTAATTGTGACGCACAACATGCAGCAGGCGGCCCGGGTGGCCGAGTTCACCGGCTTCTTCCTGCTGGGCAAGTTGATTGAGTTCGACAAGACGGAGAAAATTTTCACTAAGCCGTCGGACAAGAAGACAGAAGATTACATTACCGGAAGATTCGGATAAGCAGTCCGCTGAAGAAGTCGATTTTGTGTGACGCAGCGCTTTCAAGCTGCGATCAAGGATATTGTCTTCAGCAGCGGCTTCAGCTCCCGAGGGAATTGAGCAGTTTTGATCAAGGAAGGGTTCGGATATGCGCACGCGTTTTCAGCAAGGGCTCGACGATCTGCGGCAACGGTTGCTTCGCATGGGAGGCCTCGCTGAACAAGCCGTCGATCGCGCCCGCCAGGCCTATGTCGAGCGCGACCTCAGCCGCTGCCAGATGGTGCTCGAAGGCGAGAGCCTGATCAATACGGCAGAGCGTGAAATTGATGAAGCCGCCTTCGACTTGCTCGCCATGCAGCAGCCGATGGCGGTCGATCTGCGCTTCATCCTGGCCGTAACCAAAATCAATTCCGACCTCGAACGCGTCGGCGATCAGGCAGTCAACATTGCCGAGCGCGTCATGGATATGGTGGAACTTCCCACGGCCGATTTGCCGGTCGATATCGCCCGCATGGGCACCGCCGTGAGCGCCATGGTGCGCCGCGCGCTCGAATCGTTCATTGAGGGCAAGGCCGAACTGGCGCAGGCCGTGCTCGAAATGGACAACGTGATCGACCGCATGCGCGACGATGCATTTATTCAACTGGTCAAGACCATGAACGACCGCCCGGAAATCGTTCGCCAGGCACTGGACGCGCTCCTGGTAGCTCGCAATCTGGAGCGCGTGGCCGACCACGCCACCAATATCGCCGAGGACGTAATCTTCTGGGTGCAGGGCTCCGACGTCCGCCACAATGTGCATCCCGAAGAATCCGAAGCCCACGAATCCGACCGCCCCACAACCAGAGCCTCAGGCCTGTAAATGAACATGTCGGGACAGCGGCCCCCCGGCTGTCCGGTCGAGCGCAGCTCGACAGTTGTGCCGGGTCGCTCGGGGCCAGCAACTTTGCTTTCGTTCCCACGGCTTTGACCGTTCACGCACAATTGAATTACGCTCATCACTTCTTTCGTTTTTCTCATTCCTGACGCCGTTCTTCGCGGAGGCTTCGTGACGCGTTCGTTCTTTCTTCTCTCCTGCGCTTTCCTCTCAGCCTCGACCGCCGCGGTTGTCGGCCAAACGCCCTCTGATCGCTCGCCCATCAACCTGCCGACCAGCAAGATGCTGACGGTTCCTTCCCCGGGCCGCATCGGCAGCACGAACAGCTTTCCGGCGGCGATGATCGTCAGTCCAGACGGTCGCTATGCCGCTCTGCTGAACGATGGCTATGGCACGCAGGAAACCCTGGCCCACCAGTCAATCTCGGTGCTCGACCTCAAGACGAATCAGATTGTCGAGTACCCCGATGCACGCCTCAGCGACGAATCGCACCAGAGCTATTTCCTCGGCCTCGGGTTCAGTTCGGACGGCAAGCGCCTCTACGCCTCGGTCGGTTCGCTGACCGATCCCACCGGCGCAAAGGCTGGCGATACGGGAAACGGCGTTGCCGTCTATAGCTTTGCTGCGGGCAAGGTCGCGCCTGGGAGGTTTATCCCGATCGCGTTGCAGCCACTTTCCACGGGGAAGAAATTAGCGGTCGGCCTGAAGGCTCCTCCGCAGACAGCAATTCCATATCCGGCCGGCCTGGTCGTGATTTCCGACCGAGGCCACGACAAACTCCTCATCGCGAATAATCTTTCAGACAACGCCGTGCTTCTCGATCCCGCGACGGGGAAAGTGCTGCAGACTTTCGATCTGGGCACCAGCGACTTGATTCCGTCAGCGTACCCCTACACCTGCGTTGCCAGGCGCGACGGCCGACGCGCCTGGTGCAGTTTGTGGAATGCGTCGCAAGTCGCGGAACTCGACTTGAGCAGCGGGAAGGTCGCACGTCGGATCAAACTGAAGGAGCCTGAGGATTCGCTTGCGCCGGGTTCACATCCCACGGCACTGCTTCTGAGTTCGGACGAGAAGACTTTGTATGTGGCTCTCTCGAATTCAGATCTGGCGGCCGCCGTGTCGACGGCGTCCGGTGAGATTGCTCGCTTCTTTTCAACTACCGCCCCTGCGCAGAAATACGACGGCACCTTTCCCGCAGCTCTTGCCCAGTCTTCCGATGGCAAGCACCTGTTCGTTGCGGAATCCTCGTTGGACGCAGTCGCCGTCTTCGACCTTTCGCAGCCAATCGCAACTTCGAACGTCCAGATTTCACAGGAGGCGCTCGGTCTCATCCCCACCGACTGGTACCCTAGCGCGCTCGCCGTTCACGGCAACGACCTGCTCATCGCCACCGCCAAGGGCGAAGGTTCGCGCGCCAACAAGGATATGGGCAAGACGGTTTACGAAACCAAGCACAAAGAACATCCCTACATCCCCACGCTGCTCAGGGGATCGATCGCCCGCCTGAACATTCCATCAACTCTCGAGAAACTTCCGCAGCTTACGCAAGTCGTCGAGCACGACAACCTGCTGCACAGCGATCCCGGAACGATCGCGTTCGCTAGCGGCCAGAATCCCATCAAGCACGTGATCTACGTCATCAAAGAGAATCGCACCTACGACCAGATTCTCGGCGACCTGAAATCCGGCGACACGAACGTCGGCGATGGCGACCCTTCCATCACCATGTACGGCGCCGACATCACGCCCAACGAGCACAAACTCGCCCTGCAGTTCGGCGTGCTCGACAATTTCTACGACAGCGGCGAAGTCTCCGGCGACGGCCATCTGTGGTCGACCGCCGCGATCACGAGCGACTACAACGAAAAGACGTGGCAGATTGCTTACCGCGGCAAAGAACGCACCTACGACTTTCAGGGCCAGAACGCGGACGAATATCCGCTGGAGCACAATCTGCCCGACATCGACGACCCCTCTACTGGATTTCTCTGGGACAATCTCGCTCGCAACCATTTGAGCTTCCGCGACTACGGCGAATACGTGAACGCGGAGTGGTGCAACGAAAAACGCAAGGCCGCCAGTCCGAGGCAGGGAACTCCGTCAGGCCAGGAAGCGCGCTGCCCGCGCACCGAGGTCAATCAGGGCGACGATCTGCCGCCCAACGTAGGAGATCCGCACGGCAACCAAAGTCCGTGGCCGTGGGCAGTGCCGATGTTTAGCGGAGTGAAGCCGACCAAGGCCGTGCTGCGGGACCACTTCGATCCGCTCTTTCCTGACTTCAACACCGACTATCCCGATCAACTGCGTGCCGACGAGTTTTTGAACGAATTCGCGGCCTACGCGCGCGCCCGTGACGCGCACGAAGGACCAGACTTCGAGTTACCCGCGTTCGTGTTGCTCTACCTGCCCGACGATCACACCGGAGGCACGCGCCCTAATCTGCCGCGTCCGGCAGCCTCGGTTGCGGATAACGATCTGGCGCTCGGCCGCGTGGTCGACGCCGTTTCGCACAGCGGCTATTGGGACGACACCGCGATCTTCGTGTTGGAAGACGACGCGCAGGATGGCGCTGATCACGTCGACGCGCACCGCTCGATCGCCTTCGTGGTCAGCAAATACTCGCCAGGATCAGCGGCGCAGCCCTATGTCGAGCACCGCTTCTACACCACCGTGAACGTGATTCACACCATGGAAATGTTACTTGGCCTTCCGCCTATGAATCAGAATGATGCGTATGCGCCGGTGATGGGGCGGCTGTTTTCCGGCAACGGCGATCAGCCGGCCTACAAGGCCGACTATCGCAATCTGAAGAATGGATTGATCTACGAAAGGAACCGGCAGGAAGCTCCGGGTGCGAAAGTTTCAGAGAAGATGGACTTCTCGCGGCCTGATGCAAACAGCGCTGCACGGCTGAACCAGGTGTTGTGGCAGGATCAGAAAGGATCTGTGCCCATGCCTAGCCCGAAGCACGGCGTGATTGCGGCTGGCGGCGATTAGGACGGTGGTTCTTCGGGTTCGTGGGAGTCGTGACGAAAATCAAAATCCCCACCCCTTCGACTGCGCTCAGGGCAGGCTCGCTTTCGCATAAAACGCGAAAGAAGGGTGGGGCCCCCGGCTTTATTTCAGACTTACCGACTGCTTCAGCGGCAGGGTCTGCGACGATCCTCCGACCATGAAGCTGTAGTCTCCGGGAAGCAGCTGCCAGCCGTTTTGCTCGACGTTGAAGATCGATAGGTATTTTGGGTCTACATCGACTGTTACATCTTTACTTTCTCCGGCGTTGAGTTTGACCTTGCTGAATCCCACGAGACGCTTCGGAGGCTCCGCGGCTGCGGGGGGCAGGGAAGCGTAGACTTCCACGACTTCCGCTCCGGCGCGGTTGCCCGTGTTAGTGACCGTGAAACTTACGCGCGGATTTTTCCCCGGCGTCACCTTCAGATTTGAATACGCGTAGGTCGTGTACGACAGCCCATATCCGAACGGAAACAACACCGGCTTGTTTTCCGCGTCGTACCACTTGTAGCCGACCTTCACGCCTTCGTCGTAAGTGACCTGAAATGCGGGCAGGCCGCCGGCGATTCGTCTCCAGCCCTGGCGGTCCGCATCCACCGTGACCTTGGGAGGCTTCACAACGGTCGGATGCGGCAAGTCTGCTTCGCTCCTGGGAAACGTCATGGGCAGCTTCGCGCTGGGGTCGACGTCGCCAAAGAGGAGATTCGCTACGGCTTCAGCCCCCCGGCTGCCCGCATACCAGGCTTCAAGAATGCCGCTGACTTGGTCGGCCCACGGCATGGTCACGGCAGTTCCCGTTTCGAGCACGACTATGGTATGGGGATTTGCCGCCGCAACTTTTGCAATCAGTTCATCTTGGTTTTCGGGCAGCGACAGACTGTCGAGGTCCATCCCTTCGCTCTCCCACTGGTAGGCGAAGACGATGGCCACATCGGCGTTCTTGGCCAAGGCCGCGGCCGTCGCAGGGTCCGCGCCCGAGTCAAACTGAACGTTCGCAGCTGGTGCTTTGGCGCGAATCGACTTCAGCGGCGAAGTCGGAAACCAAATATGTGCCTGCCAATACGTATTGCCCTTGCCCGGAGGCATGATCGCGTTTCCGCCCGGAGGATCGACCTGCGCCGAACCGCCGCCGGAAATCATGCCCACGTCCGCGTGCGGCCCGATCACCGCGATGCTGTGAATCTTGCCGGCGTCGAGCGGAAGCTGGGCGTGATCATTCTTCAACAGCACGGTGCTTTGTTCGGCGATTTTCTGCGCGACTTCGAATCCGCCCATGATGTCGACCACACTTTTCTGCGGCGGGTCATCAATCACGCCCGTAGCGAACATGGCCCGCAGAATGCGGCGCACATGATCATCCAGTTCCGAAGCCGGCACCTTGCCCGCTTCAACCGCCTTCTTGAATTCGTCGCCATAGAAGATTTCGCCCGGTTCCTCGTGATCAAGTCCGGCGGCCGAGGACCTCTCGATGCTGTGCGTACCTCCCCAGTCCGACAATATAAAGCCCTTGAAGTTCCAGTCCTTCTTCACAATATCGGTCAGCAGGTATTTATTTTCGCAGGCATAGTCGCCCCAGACGCGGTTATAAGAGCACATCACGGCCGCCACATCGGATTCCTGCAATCCGATCTCAAACGCCAGCAGATCGCTCTCGCGTGCGGCGCGCTTGTCGATGGTTACGTTGACCGCGTTACGGCCGCTCTCTTGATCGTTGAGGGCGTAATGTTTGATGTCGCCGATGACATGCTGCGCCTGCAGCCCCTTCATCTCCGATCCCACCATCTTTCCCGCCAGCACTGGATCCTCGCCTAGATATTCAAATGTCCGCCCATTGCGGGGTTCGCGCGTAAGGTTGGTGCCCCCGCCGAGCGTCATGTTGTAACCCTGGGCTCGCAGCTCCCGGCCGATCAGCGCTCCGTATTCGTAAGCGGCATCGAGATCCCAGCTCGCCGCACTCGCTAGGTTCGCGGGCAGCGCAGTCGAGTAGCGTCCGTTCTCGCCGCTGCTCCGGACTCCGTAAGCCGCGTCCGATATCTGAAGCGCCGGAATGCCCAGGCGCGGAATGCCCGGTACGTATCCCGCCCCGCCGTTCGAGCTTATGGCCAGGGGGCTCATCAGGCTGAGTCCCTTCATGCCCGTTCCATGCAGCAGAGTGATTTTCTCGTCCAGCGTCATTTCCTTGACCACCATCGCGGCGCGCTCGTCAGGAGAAAGGCTCGTATTGGACCAGGCATGGCTCTGCGTTTTGCCACCTTGGGCCCATGAGCACAACGTAAAAATGAGCAAAAGAATGGAAAGGGGAAAAAATCGATTTAGTGCCGGGAGAAATCGCAGGGGCATTATTTTTCCTCGAATGGATATGTGCTACCAAATCGTTAATGTTACGCCTTTTTGCAGAATTCCTGCCGCTTAATTTCGCAACAGGTATGTGCAAAGGTTCCCGTCTGCAATAGCGAATAAACGACGAATGTTCGACGCAGTAGCGGCCATGGGTGAGCGTGGTGACTGAATTTGAAGTTGAGCACTTACGGATTCACCGATGTAATCCCGCAGGGGTGCGCCAGGCGCTCTGGCGGGACCTTACGAAACCCACGCACCGGTGTTGCTGATGCGAGAAGCGGTTGTACTGCGTGAAGCGGAGGTACTCTTGTCCACGGCATCGACCGTGTCGGCCGACGTAAGGTCCCTCGCCCGGCTGTCGCCGCGCTCAGGATGACATCGGGCTGCATGAGCCCGTCACTTGGCCTTCATACTCCGACCCCTTTACACTAGAAGAGTGAAGATTGCGCTGGGCCAAATCAATCCCACAGTCGGAGATTTCTCCGGCAATGCCGCGAAGATTGTTGATTTTTCCCGCCGCGCTCAAGCCGCAGGCGCCGGCCTGATTCTTTTTCCTGAATTGTCAGTTTGCGGCTATCCGCCGCGGGACCTGGTCGAACGGCCTACATTTGTCGCCCGCAACCGCGAGACGATCGAGCGCATTGCCGCGGAAACCCGGGGAATCGCCGTAATCTGCGGCCTCGTGACTCCCGCCCACTCCGATACTGGCAAGGCAGTCATGAACTCCGCCGCCTTGCTCATGGAGGGCAAGGTCGCCTTCATCCAGTCGAAGATGTTGCTGCCCACCTACGACGTGTTTGACGAGATGCGCAACTTTGCTCCCGCCAAGGCTCAGGAACTTTTTTCGTTCTGCGGCAATCGTATGGCTCTCACCATCTGTGAGGATGCCTGGAACGACAAGCATTTCTGGCGCAAGCAGCTTTACACCGTCGATCCGGTGGAGCGACTCATCCAAGCTGGCGGGAACTTCGTGCTGAATATTTCCGCTTCGCCGTTCTGGATCGGCAAGCGCGAATTCCGCCGAGAAATGCTAGCGAGCATCGCCCGCCAGCATAAAGTTCCAGTGGTGCTGGTCAACCAGGTCGGCGGCAACGACAGTCTCGTGTTCGACGGATCCAGCCTGGTGCTCAATCGTGAGGGGCAAGTCATTGCACAAGGCCGGTCGTTTGAAGAAGACCTGATTTACTTTGACTCGCAAAGCATGTCCGGTGACATGCACGAGCAGATTGCCGGAGAAGAAGCCAGTGTGTATTCCGCGCTGGTGCTGGGCACGCGCGACTACATGCAGAAATGCGGATTTCGCAAGGCGATTATCGGGCTCAGCGGAGGCATTGACTCCGCGCTCACCGCGGTCGTTGCCGCCGATGCCGTGGGGCCCGAGAACGTCATCGGCGTCGGCATGCCGGGGCCGTATTCTTCCCAAGGCTCTATTGACGATGCGCGCGCGTTAGCCAAGAATCTCGGCATCCGTTTCGAATTGCTTTCCATTAATCCCGCCTACGAGGCGTATCGCCAGACTCTGCGCGACGTGTTCGCGGGGCAGAAGGAAGACGTAACCGAAGAGAACATTCAGTCGCGTGCCCGCGGCACGTTGCTGATGGCGCTGTCCAACAAATTCGGCGCGATCGTGCTTTCCACCGGCAACAAGAGCGAGCTTGGAGTCGGCTATTGCACCCTCTACGGCGATATGGTCGGCGGCTTGGGAGTGATTTCCGACGTGCCCAAGACGCTGGTATACCGGCTCACCAAATATGTGAATTCGCGGCGCGCCGTGATTCCCCAGGCCACGCTGGAAAAGCCGCCCTCTGCCGAGTTGCGGCCCGACCAGAAAGATAGCGACTCGCTGCCGCCCTACGAAGTTTTGGATGCAGTGCTCGAAGATTACGTGGAAGATTCTCATCCCGCGGAGCAGATCGCAAAGGATCGCGGGTTCGACATTGAAGTCGTGCGCCGCGTGATCCGCCTGGTCGATCGCGCCGAATACAAGCGTCAGCAGGCTGCCCCCGGTCTCAAGATCTCTCCCAAAGCCTTCGGCTACGGCCGGCGTTTTCCGATTGCCGCCCGGAGCGAGGCCTGAATTCCCGATTTCAAGTATTCTGATAGTTCGCATTCCTAAGTCCCATAGCCAGAACCTGAAAGGAACCCATGAGCAGTTTTCTGAACTCGATCTTTATTTCTATTCTTCTGCTGGCGGCCAGTCTGGCCGCGGCCCAGACCACAGCAAAGCCCGCTCCCGCGGCGTCAACCGCGAAACCAGCGGAGAAGCTCGGAACCCATGCCACTGCCGACCTTCCCTCGGAAGCCACGGTGGACTCCTTCATGCATGAGCAGTTTGGCTATCAACCCGATTTGACGTGGAAGATTGAGAGCATTGCCCCGTCGCCCATACCAGGTCTAGCTGAGGTCACCGTTGCTCTTGCCAGCCCGCAGGGACATCAGTTGACTCGCTTCTACGTTGGTTCCGACGGCGCGCACGCCCTCGTCGGCGAGATGATTCCGTTCGGCGCGCACCCGTTTGATCCCGCGAAACAAAAGCTGGAGAAGGGAATCAACGGCCCGGCGCGCGGCCCCAAGGATGCTCGGGTCACCATCGTCGAATTCGGCGATCTGCAGTGTCCTGCCTGCAAAGCGGCGCAGCCCGCGATCGAAGCGCTGGTGGCGGCCGAGCCCGCTGCCCGTTTCGTGTTCCAGAATTTCCCGCTGGAGATGCACAATTGGGCGGCGAAAGGCGCGGCTTATGCCGACTGCGTAGGGCGCGCCTCCAACGACGCTTTCTGGAAGTTCGTCGCGAAGACCTACGAGACGCAATCTGACATCACCGCCGAAAACGCGGATGAAAAGCTGACGGCCCTCGCCGACGGCGCGGGTGTGAAGGGCGCCGACATCGCGGCCTGCGCGGCTAAGCCCGAAACCAAAGCTCGAGTGGATGCCTCCCTCGCGCTGGGTAAGTCGGTCGAGGTGACTGGCACGCCTACGCTTTACATCAACGGACGCAAGATTGGGAGCCTCGATCCGCACTTGGCCGATGTGTATAAGAGCCTGGTCGAGTTCGCGGCAAAAGAGGCGAAATAAAAGAGGGCTTCCGGCTGCCGGCGCTCGGCTTCCGCAAGAGTCACTATAGGAGGTCGAAAGGTTCTTAGTGGTTGAAGCCGGAGGGCGAGAGCTGGAAGCCGGTTTTACTTCTCGCTGATCCAGATCTCCGACGTGCTCGAGTCATGGTTTGCCAGGACGTGCGGAGTGATGACGATCATGAGTTCGTCCTCGTCCGATTGCTTAGTGTTGTCGACCATAACCTGATTCAGAATCGGCAAGTACCCCAGCCCCGGGATCCCACTCATTGCCAGCGTGTCGCTTCTCGATACTTGGCCGGCCACCACGGCGGGCTCGCCATCTTTCAGCCGGATGTCCCCCTGGAACTCCGAGTTCGAGATGACCGGAATTCCGTTGTTCGATTCCCCCGTGAGTGAGCGCACCTGCAGTTCGAGGTGCAGGCTGACCGAGTTGTCGCTGTGTATCGTCGGCTTCGCCTTCAGACTCAATCCCAGATCCTCATAGCTGACTGAAGGGAAGGGTGGCACATAACTCTGATTTCCCAGGACGGCGGAAATCTGCGGCGAGTTATAAATGGGCGCATAACTCGCATTCTGAATCGGATAACGCTCTCCCAGGTGAACTGTAGCGTCGTTGCCCTGGCTGGCGCGAATGCCCACGTTTTGCAGGCTGCGCACCCACGATTCGTTGACCGAAAGATTGGCGGCAAGCATGTCCAGACTGAGGCCGCTGAGCGAGAGCCCGCCTCCGAACGTAGCCAGCGGCGTGCTGAAGATGGAATTCGATCCCCCGCCCAGCTGCGCCAAAAGCCCGGAGAGCGCCGAACTACCGGCCTGGTTGATGCCGCCGGAGGAGATGAACTGGTTGATGAGTTGTTGAATGTTTTGTCCGCCGGTCAGCGCCAGCAGTGCGGCGGCTGGAATGTTATATGCGTTGAAAGTGTCGGGGATGTGCATGCCGATGTTGCGCATGAGCTGGTGGTCGATCTGCAACACGTGAACATCGAGCATGACCTGCGGCCGCGGGTTGCTGAGCTGGGTCATTAACTTGCCGCAGGCCTCGAGCATGGGCGCCGGCCCGCGCACTTCGACCACATCCCCATTCTGTCCTGTGCCGACGAACTTCAGCTCGAACACGTTCTTGATTACGTTCACGATGTCCGTTACTTCCGGCTGGGTGGAGTGGGGCGGCAGAATGAAAGTTCGCAGCGACATGCGGTCGAACTGCTTGTGATTGTCGAGGGTATCGTCGGCGACCATGAACTGATGCGGGCCCAGGGCGGCCCACATGGTCTTGCTGACTTCGCAGGCCAGCCTCAGCGCAGTGAAAAAATCGACGTCATCGACGTTGAACCGCACCTCGCGAGTTTTCACCGAATCGTCAAACTGCGTAGTCACGCCGTAGGCTGCGGACAGTTGGGTGAACAAACCACGCACGTCGCCGCTGTAATGGAAGGTTGCCCGCCCAGCGGTTGGCTCGAGATGGATTTCTACGGAATCCGCCAGAGGGTCGGATTTGGCTTGGGCGAACAAGGGCTGCGGCAACTCCGGTACCATTTCGCGGTTGGCTTCTTCGAGCCGCTCCTCTGCGAACTGGTTCGACGGGTCGAGGTCGAGAGCGGTACGAAATTCCGCCGCGGCCGGAGCGTGCTCGTTCTCCAGCAAGAGCACATTTCCGCGCTGCACATGGTTGAAGACCAGTTGTGCCTTCACCACTTCGCGAGCGGTCAGGAACTGCATATTCTGCGGTGCCAGCCGCGTAGCCTGGTCGAAGCGGTCGAGCGCATCTTCCAGGCGCTGCTGCTCCTGGAGCTTGACCCCGTCTTTGTAGGCCTTCCGCGCTTCCTTGAGTTCTTGCTTCGAAACTATGCAGCTGATCCCGCCCGGAATTCCGTTCCCGCAGGAAATGGGAGGCGCAGCGGAAGCATCGTCGGCACCGGCAGCCATGCTGGCCGCCATCAGTCCCACTGCGATCATGAACGCTGTTCGCCGCATCTGTCGTTGATTCTAACTTCGATTCTGACTTGGATTCTAACTTGCCTTTCGCAGGAAGGGCACAGGCCAATAGGACCTGGTACCTTTGGTTTCAATGCCCCAAGGCTGTTCCGGTAGCAAGAACGAGAGTCGGCCGCACTCTTGCATCTCTATTCGCAATTCGTAGAGACGTAGCTCGCTACGTCTTGCATGCGCCTGTGAATGAAGAAGTCGCCGGCACCGTCCCTACGACATCATCAGCCGCTCGATCGAGCGTGCCTTGCCGGTATGCTCGTCGCAGTCAATCACCACGGCGCACAGCCGCGCATCGCCCGTGGCGGGCTCAAACCGAACCGGCATTCCATTCAGGAACTTCCCCACCACCAGTTCCTTCTTTACTCCGATCACTCCGTCATAAGGCCCGGTCATGCCCACGTCGGTCACGTAGGCGGTTCCGTTGGGCAGAACCCGTTCATCTGCCGTGGGCACATGGGTGTGTGTGCCCACTACCGCGGTAACGCGGCCATCGAGGTACCAGCCGAGCGAAATCTTTTCCGAGGTCGCCTCGGCGTGGATATCGACCAGAATTACCTTTGCCTTGATCTTCTGCAGCAGTTGGTCCGCCGTGCGGAATGGATCGTCATTCGAGGCCATGAACACTCGCCCCTGCAGGTTGATCACCGCGTACGGAACTTTAGCTTTCGTTCCCTCATAGACGCCCGACCCCGGCATGTCCGCAGGATAATTCGCGGGCCTCAGCACGCGCCGCGCCGGCCCGTGCCCGTTGCCCTCGACCATCTGAAAGTATTCGACGATCTCGCGCTTGTCCCAGACGTGGTTTCCGGTCGTGATGACGTCAATGTTGAGCTCGAACAACTCCTCGGCCAGCGCCGGAGTTATGCCAAAGCCCGCCGCAGAATTCTCTCCATTGGCAATGACCAGTTGGATGCTGTGGTCGCGCACTATCCCCGGCAGCCGGTCTTTGACAATATTTCGTCCCGGCCGCCCAAAAATGTCGCCAATAAAGAGAATTCGCATGTGTATGAAATGACTTCTAGTGTGATGGTAACACGCAGATTTCAGGCCGAAGTCTGTTCCGCGATCCGCTTGATTTCCTGCAGCATGATTTTGCGGATCATGCCAGACAATGATCAAAGCTGCTGATTTCAGGATTTCAGGGGCGAGTTGGTGGTGATTGCTTTTGGGGGCACCTCAATGACCCCTACTCTCCGCAATGCGCACTGCGTTTATCCCGTAAAGCGATCCACGCAGGAAAGGATAAGACCGTATGACGTCAGCCGTGCCTTTATCCTGCGAAAAAACAATAGCTTTCGCGCCTTGCAGGTCTCTCTGCTGCGCCGCGTTGAATTCTGCAGCTCGCTGCGGATATGTTTTTGCGGCAGATTCCTTTGCCGCCCGTCCACAGCAATCCGGCGGGAACGGGCGCCTTTTCTGTTTGAATGAATCGCCCTGCAGGACCCATTCACGCTGAGGTCCCTTGTCGTCAGCGGCCCTTGCAAGATGAACCGCCCCACCGTAGTCGACGGAATGTTCGATGGGAATGAATAAGGCTACCTGGCCATTGTCTCTTGAGACGCGAATGGCGGAGCCCGCGTATTCCCAGCCCAGCGCCCTTTTGTATCCTGTGCCGTCGTCGGCGTAAACATCCAGACTGCAACCGAACTGACCGCCGAACTCCGGTTGTGGGTGTAAAAATCGCGAATCGTCGCAGTTATCCACGCTGGCGGCCGGAGGCCCCTGTTTGTACACAAACAGAAGGTTCACCCCGGTTTGTTCCGGACTTGTATTCACCTGAGCTGCGGCGCTACGCGCCATCATCAGGGTGCCGCTGGCGGACAATAGAAGAATCAACGGGATCCAGGCCGATTTTTGCAGAAAACTCTTGGGTGGTTTCTTTCTGGGCATGTGATTAAGGCCTTTCTATCCGGATTGAGTGTTGATGTACTGATCGGTAGCAACTGCCCGATCATGTCTTCCACCTAGCCCGCGCTCGCCTTCGCCAGCGATCCCTTGAGAAAGACGAAAACCACTCTTCGCCTGGTTGTATGTCGCCGGCTCCATCTTGTTGTCCACATTGACTCATTATGTGGTCGACAACATAAGAAAACATAGGGGGCATCGACCTTCGACCCGCTTACGGCGCCAGTTCCGCCGTCCTCAGGAAGTCATAGTTACCCGCCGGACTCAATTTCAAATTCCGCACCCGCCGCGTATGCACCAGAACATTGTCGAGATACCACAAATTGATATAAGGCACGTCGTCAGCAATGATGCTCTGCACCTCGGCATAGAGCGGCTTGCGCCGCTCAGGATCGACTTCGTGCCGGGCCTGGTCGATCAGCGCATCGACCTTGGGATTCGAATAGAACCCGCGGTTTGCGCCGTTCGGCGGAAACCGCGACGAGCTGAAACATAAAGAAAAAATGTCCGGATCTTCATTGCCCCCGATCCAGCGCAGCCCGTACATTTGAAACGCCCCATGGGTTACATCCGAAAAAAACGTGGCGAACTCGAAGCTGCGAATGTCGAGCACAATCCCCACCGCCCGCAACTGCTGCTGCATGACTGCGACCATCAGTCGGGTATTGTCATCGGTGGAAGTCTTCATGGTGATGTGGAAGCGCACCCCGTTCAGCGCCGGATATCCCGCAGCGTCGAGCAACTGCATCGCCTTCGCTGGGTCGTGATTGTAGGGCGGCACATCGCCGTTGTAGGCCCAACTCTGCGGCGGGAGGATGCTACGCGCGGGCCGCGCCTGTCCCCGCCACAGGTAATCGATCATCGGCTGGCGGTCGAGGGCGTACGCAATCGCCTGCCGCACCCGCACATCTTTCAGAATAGGATCACGGAGGTTGAAGGTGAGATACGCCAGCCGCGTACCTTCTCCGCGTTCAATGGCAAGATGCGGTTCGCGTTGCAGTGTGAGTACCGTGTCCGGTGAGTACGCCGCATTGATCGCGACGTCGGCACTACCTTTGCGCAATTCGAGCGCCTCCGTGGTTGCGTCCGGCACCACGGCAAACCGCACGCGCGCCAGCTTGGCCTTCTCGCCCCAGTAGTCGTCGTTGCGTTCGACAACGACGTCGCGGTCGGTTTCAGCGCTTACAAACTTGAACGGTCCCGAGCCGATGGGATGCAGCGTCATCTCATCGCCACTACCGTAAGGCACAATGCCCACCGATGCATCCGAAAGATTCCACAGCAGCGCCGCATCGGCTTCCTTCAGGTGAAAAATAACGGTGAAATCATCCGGCGCATCGACGCGATCGACAAAATGGTAAACCGCTGTCTTCGTAGTGCGAATCTTCCCCTGCAGCAGCGAATCCATAGTCCACTTCACGTCACGGGAAGTGAGCGGTCGGCCGTCGTGAAACTTCACGCCGTGATGAAGATGAAAAATATAAGTGAGCGGATTGGGAATATCCCAGCGCTCGGCCAGTCCGGGTGCCACATTCAGGTCGTCGCCGCGCGAAAGCAGATCATCGAAAATCAAGTTGTCAATTCGTTCCGAATAAGCATCGATTCCGATTCGCGGATCGAGATTGGTTGGACTCGACTCGATAATCATGACCAGAGTGTTGGGATCAGGTTTTGCCGAGCAAGAAAAGAGCGGAAGGAGCAGAACGCCGACGAGCGACACGCAGAGACGCCCCAAAAAACCGCCGGCGCCGCTGTCCGGGCCGAGCTCTCTAACCATACGAACTCTAAACACACGAACTCTAAACATACGAAATCTTCCCCAGCACCGCGCTTCGTTTCGCCCCTGTCGCCGAAGGCACATTTGAAGACCGCTGGTTCCAGGTTTGGTAGGCCAGCACCGCGAACGCGACTGCTTCCTTCGCTTCCGAAGGCAACCCGAACTCGTCGGAGAAGCGGAGCTGGATTCCACGCGGCATCAGGTTTTCCGCCAGCATTCCGACCAATGTAGTATTCCGAGCGCCGCCGCCGGAGAGAATCATTTCGCGAAAGGAACTCTTCGTTGCCGTCCCTGATTTCTCGATCACGAATCGCCGCACAGCGTCTGCGATCGACCGAGCAGTCAGAGCAGTGGCTGTTGCCACCATGTCTTGCTTGCGAGCGCGCCCGCATTGCCGCAGGAACTCGGCCACAAACTCGCGACCAAATTCCTCACGTCCCGCAGTCTTCGGAGGTTTCGCACGAAAGAACTTGTGCCGCAACCTGGACTCAATCACGGATTCCAGCACGTTCCCCGAGGCCGCAATCTTTCCTCCGCGATCAAACGGCCGCCCAAACAACGCATCGGTAACCGCGTCGATCACCATATTTCCCGGTCCTGTATCAAAGGCGAATACCTTGCCAGCGTCAGCCCCGCCTGGAATGGCCGTAAGATTCGCAATGCCGCCGATATTCTGAACGATGCGCCCGATCTTCGAATCACGAAATAGAAGATAGTCAAGATAAGGAACTAGCGGCGCGCCCTTGCCGCCCGCAGCTATGTCTGCGGGGCGAAAATCCGAAACCACGGGCACGCCCACGCGCGCGGCAATCACCGCACTCTCTCCCGTCTGCCAGGTTGCCGCGATCGTTCGCCCCAGAAACGGTCGCGCCTCGCCCTGATGATAAAGAGTCTGCCCGTGGCAGCCGACCAGGTCAGCCTTCACCCGAAATTGGTGCTGCGCCGCAAGCACCGCGTCGGCGTACAACTCTCCCAAGAGAAAGCCGAGCCGCGCCAAATCCGCCACGCAAGCGTGATCCGCATTCATCGCAGACAGCACTGCTGCACGCACCTTCGCAGGATAAGAATATTCCGCATGTCCCAGCAGTGAAATTGCGTGGCGCGGAAATTCCTGCCCGTGACTGCCGGAAGCTGCAGGCAAGCGCTCGCGTGAGCCAGCCTTACTCTTACCAATCTGCACCAGCGCAACATTAATTCCATCGGCAGACGTTCCGCTCATCACCCCGGCCACAATCGTAATTGTCCCGTTCATGAACGCGACCGCCGCTTATCAGCCTGCCGACCAAAAGGTTCCAGACGCACCTGCTCTCCAAATTCCCAGAGTCGCCGGGACAATTTCTCGACCATCGCGACGGCTGGCGGCCGTGTGGCGCGCCCACCCGCGTGCAGCATCTTTGCAGATTTCTTCTTAGATGCCGCCACGCGGCGCGCTGCTTCGGCGACGCGCCTTGAAAACTTCGAATCCCGTTCCGCCGTTTTCGTCAGCGCTTCGTGCGTTTGAAGGATGTTGTCCTCGCGATGGCAGATCAGGCACAGATCGCCGCCCGCCCGAACGAATTCGACAGCTGCCTCGCCGACGGGCGCCGCCGACAGCACGCCACCCATTTCCAGATCGTCCGACACGACCAGATTTCGGTAACCGATCCGCTTGCGCAGTACGTCCGTGATCCAAACTTTCGACAGCGACGCCGGAGTTCGATCGCGCGTGACCAATGGATACGCCGCATGCGAAATCATCACCATCGGCAGTTGCCGGCGGAGCGTCCGGTAGGGAAGCAGATCCTCAGCCCACAATCTCGTCAACGGTTTTTCAATCACAGGGAGCTCGTGATGGCTGTCGAGCTTGCCCTCGCCGAGTCCCGGAAAATGCTTGCCACATCCCGTAACCCTCGCGGCCCGCAGTCCGGCAAGAAACTCGCGGGCATAGGCTACCGCTGCGAGCGGATCCGCCGACACCGCCCGCGATCCCATCACACTGCGCGACGCTTCAAACGCCAGATCCAGCACGGGTGCGAAGTCCACGTTGAATCCCAGAGCCCGGCAGTTCGCGCCGACGATTTCCCCATGCTTACGAAACAGCTTGCGATCACCCGTGGCGAAAACCTCTGCCGCCGAAGGCGCAGCTCCCAGCGCATCGCGAAAGCGATCCACGGTTCCGCCTTCCAGATCGACGCAGGTGAACAGCGGGGCGGCAACGCATTTCTGACACTCGCGCAGCAGGCGCCACGTCTGGTCTGCCGTCCTTATATTCCGCGCGAACAGGATGACTCCTGCCGGTTGCAGCCGCGTAAGCAGGGAACTGACGCGGGGCGAAATATCGGTGCCGTCGAAGCCAACGATCAGAAGCTGGCCCACGACGGATTGGTGATTCTTAGTCAACATGGATTCTTTACTTTTTCTGCGCGGCGAGTTTCTCGCACAAGTCGTGAACTTTACCGTCATGAGTCAGTCCGTCAGCGGTCCTGCACTCCTGCAAGGCTGACTTGGGATCGCTCTCCACGAGCATTCTCATCAGCCAGATGTGGGGCATCGGCAACTCAGGATGCAGTTTTTCGACTACACGCAGTTCGCTTAATGCTCCCGACGCATCATGCTTCTTTGCCAGGCTGATGCTCAGGTTGTAATGTGCCTGGAGGTCGTCTGGGTCAAGGCGAATTGCCTCCCGATATTCTTTGATTGCGCCATCTGTGTCGCCGGAGTCGTCCAGCGCGTTGCCAAGACTCATGTGCGACTCGGGATTCGAAGGGTCCGCCGCAATCGCGGCGCGATATTCGACCATCGCGGGGGCCAGTTGTTTTTCAAGGTAGCGCAGGTTGCCAAGATTCACGTGCGCGCTGGCCAACTTTGGATTAAGGCGAAGTGCCTCTTTGTATTCGCGCTCGGCGTCGGCCATGTCGCCGCTGTTTTTCAGGGCGACACCCAGATCGTTGTGGGCGTCGGCATCATCGGGCGTGATCCGGAGTGCCTCATGGAATTGCAGGATTGCTCCCGCATAGTCTCCCTTTCGGGCAAGCAGTTGAGCCAGATTGTAATGCGAGCTGGCATGGGTTGGTGTTTCCTGGATCGCCAGCTTGTATTCCGCAATCGCGCCGTCTATGTTGCCTTCCTTTTCAAGGTCCAGAGCGGATTGAAAGTGCGGGCTCGGAGCTGACTGGGCCCTGATGTTCTGTAGACTGCAGCAGACTGCGACAAACAGAATCATCAAGATTGCGGCTTTCTGCACGACAAGACTCCAGTCCGGCAAATAATCAAAGATCTCTCAGCGCGACGTTACTCGATTTGCCGCTTCAACTCCGCAAGCAAATTCAACGCCTCCAGCGGCGTGATCCGGTTCAAATCCACTTCGCGTAGTTTCTCCAGCACCGGCTGCGACAGCGGAGTGAAAATCGTCAACTGTGTCGGCGCAGTCGTGCCTGCCCCAGCTCCCGGCGACAGGTGTGCGGTCGCTTGCTGCTCCGCGAATTCGTGCTCCGCCAGGACGTCCCGCGCCCGAAGAATCACTTCATTCGGCAGCCCCGCCAGCTTTGCCACCTCGATCCCGTAACTCCGATCCGCAGCCCCGGGCTCGACCTTCCGCAAGAACACAATCCCGCCGCCGGTTTCCTTCACAGAGACGTGATAATTCTTCACTCCCGAAAGTTGCTCTGCCAATTCGGTGAGCTCGAAATAGTGCGTCGCAAACAAAGTCTTCGCCCGCACTCGGGCGTGCAGATATTCCACCGCCGCCCACGCGATCGCCAGCCCATCGTAGGTGGATGTCCCGCGCCCGACTTCGTCTAAGAGAATAAGTGACCGCGCCGTCGCCGTATGCAGGATGGCCGCCGTCTCCGTCATCTCGACCATGAACGTCGAGCGCCCACGTGCTAGATTGTCGCTGGCTCCAATGCGCGTGAAGACACGATCCACCACTGTCAGCCGGGCCGACCGCGCCGGAACGAACGATCCCATTTGCGCCAGAATCACAATCAGCGCCGTCTGCCGCAGATAAGTCGACTTTCCACCCATGTTCGGTCCGGTCAGCAGCATGATGTTGTGCGTGGTGCCGTTCAAGTACAAATCGTTGGGCACGAAGCGTTCGCTGCCTCCGGCCATTTCCTGCTGCTCAATCACCGGATGGCGGCCTTCAATGATCTCGACTTCGCTGCTGTCACCAGCCTCCACAAACGCCGGGCGGCAGTAATTGCGCAATGCAGCGATGTGTGCCAAAGCCGCCAGCAGATCCACTTCTGCCAGCGCCAGTGCGGCCTGCCGGATGCGCTTGGCCTCGGCCGCAATTGCGGTGCGCAACTCGGTAAACAATCGCCGTTCGATCTCGACAATTTTCTCTTGCGCGTCGAGAATCTTTCCTTCGTACTCCTTAAGTTCGGGTGTGGTGAATCGCTCTGCCCCGACTAGGGTCTGCTTCCGTTCATAGTCCTGCGGGGCCAGGTGCAGGTTCGGCTTCGAAATTTCAATGTAATAGCCAAAGATGGAGTTGAACTTCACTTTCAGTGACGAAATCCCGGTGCGCGTGCGCTCCCGCTGCTCAATCTGCGCCAGGACCTGCTTGCTGTTGCGCGAGAGTTCACGCAGTTTGTCGAGATCATCGTCCACGCCCGCGGCAATCACGCCGCCATCCGCAAAACTCAACGGTGGTTCCGGCATGATCGTTTTCTCAATGCGGTCGTGAACGTCCGCCAGGTCATCGAGCGACGCATGCAACGTCTTCAGACGCTCCGCCGAGAGTCGGTCCAGTGCAGACTTGATGCCCGGAATCTTTCCCAGCGACCCGGCCAGTGCCAGAATATCCCGCGGGTTGGCTGTCTCCAGTGTGACTCGGCTCAACAGTCGTTCCAGGTCAAGCACGCCATCCAGCGACCGCCGCAATTCCTCGCGCGCAACGGTTTCTTTCATTCCCGCTTCCACAGCGTCGAGCCGTGCACCGATCTCGCCCAGATCGAGTGACGGCCGCAGCATCCATGCTCGCAGCAACCGCTTGCCCATGGGCGTGACCGCGGCGTCCATTGACCGCAATAACGTGACGCCGGCGTCCGTGCCCGCAAACAGCGGCTCGGTCAACTCCAGATTGCGGACAGTGACCGCGTCCAGCACCAGGCAACTCTGCCGTTCATACCAGCCGATGCGGTCCACATGGTCGAGCGACCCGCGCTGCGTCGACCGCACGTAATACAAGATGGCGCCCGCTGCCGAGGCAGCCGCAGTCCGTCCCGCCAGCCCGAACCCTTCCAGAGAGAGCACTCCAAAATGATTCTCGAGCAACGGAAGCGCATGATCCGGCGCAAAGATCCAATCATCCAGTGGCGTCTCAGTGCAAGCCCCCGCCGCAACTCGAGGCGACGACGCAGGCACAGGCCGTGTGGGTACGGGCGACTCGCCTGTGCGGACGAGCAATCCTCCGCCGTTCCTGTTCTCAAACAGCGGCGCCGACGATCCATACAACAGTTCCTTCGGCCGCAGTTGCTCCAACTCTTCCTGCACTCGCCGCATCGCGCCTTCGCCAGAAAATTCCGTCGCCCGGAACTCCCCAGTCGACAAATCGAGCGCCGCGAATCCCACGCGCGATTCTCCCGAGCGATCGGTCACCTGCGCCAGCGCTGCCAGAAAATTATTCTCATCCGATCCCAGCGACGAGTCGGCCGCCGTCCCCGGAGTCATCACGCGCGTGACTTCGCGCCGCACCAGTTTCTTGGCTTGGCTTGGGGCCTCCATCTGCTCGCAGATAGCGACCTTGAAGCCCTTGCGAATCAGTTTTCCGATGTAGCCCTCGGCCGCGTGGTAGGGCACGCCGCACATGGGCACAGCGATGCCTTTTTCTTTATTGCGCGAGGTCAGTGTGATCTGCAGTTCTTTCGCTGCCACAATGGCATCGTCGAAAAAAAGCTCATAGAAATCGCCCAGGCGAAAAAACAAAAGCGCGGTAGGATGTTCTTTCTTGACCGCGGCATACTGCCGCATCAGCGGAGTGGACGGCTCGGTCATTGGCTCGACGGTCAGCTCGGTCATCAAGGCGGGCTTCGGCGGATTATAACAAAGCGCACCGCCTCGCCTCCTGCGGCTTTTCTCATCCATCCGCGGGAAATTACTGTGAAAGATCGAGGTTGACTCCGCTTCTCCCCCAGTGTTCTCCTTCACTATGGAACTCCGCAAGGATCCCATCACTCGTTCGTGGGTCATCACCGGCGACGATCCTGAAACCGGGACACGCTCCGAGTCTATCTGCCGTTTTTGCACTGATTCGGCCGAGCCGCTGCAGGTGATCGCCAAGTCACCCAACGCGCCCGGCGTTCCTTGGTCGGCGCGCTCCGTGGTGCATCCCACGCCGCTCTACCGCATCGAGGGCGAACCCGGCCGCCGCGGCGACGGCATTTATGACTGCATGCATTCCGTGGGCGCGCATGAAGTGCTGGTCGAAAACCCGCGCCACGACCGGCATTTATGGAACGCCAGCGACGAGGAGATCGCGCATTTCCTCCGCGTCGCCGCCGAGCGCATCCTCGACCTCAAGCGCGACCCGC
>Ga0209274_10000321_pt1 | contig 32517 bp, 41 predicted proteins | sample HubBroMetageREF1_FD_188343 | JGI IMG/M metagenome (GOLD analysis project Ga0209274, IMG submission 188343) | Reference soil microbial communities from the Hubbard Brook experimental Forest, New Hampshire, USA - Hubbard Brook CCASE Soil... | ecosystem: Environmental > Terrestrial > Soil >...
GCGCATGGCCCTCCTCGTCGGAGAGCTGGCGGACACGCAGCATGGGGAGGAGGCATCACCTCCTCCGGGAAAGTACTTGCGCTAGAGGTCAGGAACCTCGAACTCTCCCGCTAGACGCGGCACTAGGCGCTCTCACCGGGGCGAGGGCACGCGCTCCGCCACGCGGTCCGCCAACCACGCCGGGTACGCTCGAGACCCGAGCGGGAACGTTCGCTGGACGTCGACCACTCCCGGCACAGCCGTGAGACCACGAACTACACGCTCGAGGAAGGTCGGGGAGTCGGCGGGAGTCAGTCCGGCCACCAGGATCGACGCTTCCTCGGCCGGCAGGCCCAGCCCGTCCGCGGCCGCGGGCATCCACTCCTCGAATTTTTGGATGACAAGCTTCGTGACGGACGCCCGATGGCTCGCATCGCGAACGCGCACTCGAACGAGCGCCAGCGGAAATTCCTCCGATTCCGGTCCGTGGGTCCACCAGAAGGCTCGGGCGGCGGCCAACCGATGATGGCGGCGCGCGGTGGTCTTGTCGCTGACGTGCACGGACTTCGCCAGCTCGCCCAGGTCGGCGTCGGGGAGTCGCATCCGAGCCGCGAGGATCCGCCAGTCGAGCGGGGAGAGTTCGATCTCGCACGGAGGAAGAAGGTACGGAGTCGCGGTGGGTGGGGTCGGCGCCGAGCACAGCCGGCCGAGCAAGGAGACGGTGCGGGCGGTCGCCGCATCCCGATCGGCCAGGAAGTGGACACGGACCTTTCGCTCGCCCTCGTCCATCGTGTCCCGGGCGAACACCACCCCGTCGACGAGCGCAAGGTCCTCGAACAGTCGGTCGGAGTCGACCGACGTGCGGACCGGGATCTCCGTGACGAACGCTCGAGCGTCGAAGAGGGACGGATTCGGCGTCACGGCGCTCGTGCGTAGATACCCGCGCTCCGCGAGCCCCCGCAAGCGCGCCCGAACGGCGTTCTCGCTCAGCCGCGTTCGCGCGGCGATCTCCCGTGCCGGCATCATCGGGTCGATCACGCGGCGGCCGGCCCAGAACCGGGCCTCGCCGTCCGGCGAAAGGAAGCGGTAGACCGCGAAATCGACCGAGTCCATGGGAAGCCCCTCGAGCAGGGAGGGTGCCCGAGCCAAAAGGTTGCTCGCGGTCTGACGATCTATCGCTGGGGGTGGAGCGGCGCCAGAGACGCCGGCATCGCAGCGAGGGTCCGGCCCGCGAGACAGGCGTCCGGCACGACCGCGGGCGCCTCCCAGGGGACTTCGGCCCTCCGCGCCGGCTCGGCGGCGGTCGGCGCGGCTCGGTCGGGGTGAAGCCAGGCGCGCGCGCGATCCAGAAGGCCGGGGCCACGGATTTCGCGCTCGAGCTGGCTACGAACCTCGCGTTCCAGCACTCGGGGGTCTTCCGTGTAGAACTCCGCCCGCGCGAAGGCCGCAAGGTCGATCCGGGCGTCGACGCTGGATTGGACGAGTAGTGATTCCGGGCCCATTCGCATCATGGTGGTTCCTCGGGGGTTGCCCCGAGCGAGGAATGGAGTTCCCGCAGTAAAGGGGGCCCGAATCCATCTGGCGGAAACCCGAAGGACGGGCGACCGAAGTTCTGGTTTCCGCTCCGGTGGAGCGGAAACCGGGAGGTCGTGTAGAGTGCGGCAAGGAACGCCGACGGTCGACCGCGGCGCTCCAATGGATGAAGTACCTCGTCTCCCTATCGCACTCTGGAAGATCGTGAACCTCCGGATCTTCTTCTGAAGTCGAGGTCCAGTACCGATGGGCGCTCAGTTTTGCATGAAGTGCGGCCAACCTCTTCCCGCCGGCGCCGCCTTTTGCCTGTCGTGCGGTACCCCCGTCCCGGCGGTCCCCGGATCGGCTCCGCCCCCTCCGCCGCCGCCACCGGGAGGCGCCCCTCCGCCCCCACCCTCCGGTCCTCCCCTATCGGTCCTGCTCGGAATCCAAGGGGTCCAGAACTTCCTGCTGCAGCACCAGCTCATGGCTGCGGGCCACAGCTATCGGGTGCTGGACCACCAAAAGCGACATCTCTTCACGGCTCGCGAGAATTTCGGAGCGGAGGCCCAGGCGAACATGGCGAACGCCGGGGGTGGCGGTCTCTTCGGGGCGATGCAGGCGGGAATGCTCGGGGGCGGCTTCCAGAACCGGGCCCAGCACCGCGCGTTCGCCTGGTCGATCCACGATGCGCAGGGGAATCCGCGGGGAGCAATCGCCGTCCAGCTCCAGGGGAGCGTTGCGACCTCGACGCTCAGCGACGGCGCCGGTACGCCGATCTTCTCGTGTCAGATCAATCGGGGGTTCACCGGGATGACCGCGACCGCGGTGTATCCCGACGGTCGGCCGCTGCTCGAGGCGAAGGGCCACCTCATCAGTCACAACTTCGCGCTTCACGACGCGAGCGGAGCGGAAGTGGCCAAGGTACACGAGGCGTGGGCCTCCGTCCGGGACACGTACAACCTCGACGTCTCGGCGAGGGTCGACCCGCTCGCCCCGTTGATCTTTGCCATCCTGATCGACCGCGAGAAAGAAGCGGGGAAGAACTAGGGCCGCGCCCGGATATACTCCGGGAGTTCGCCAGTTATACCGCGGCTCCGGAGCGTCGTACTACAAGTACGGGCGCACCGCTCCACCGTGCCGGTGACTCGCACGCCGTTCCGCCCTTCTTCCCGCCGCCGGCTTCGGCAGAACCGGAGCGGGGGCGTTCTCCTCGACCTCGTCATCGCGACGGCCCTGGTGCTCCTCGGCGCGTTCGCGCTGAACCGACTCGGGATCCACCTTTCGGAGATCCTCGTCGGCGCGCGGCACTTCTTCGGGATCTAGTGCGACCGGATCCGGCCGTTCGACCGGAGCACCTTCAGCATCTCAACGGTCTGAATCCCCCGCCACTCGAATCGGGTGATCGGCGTCCAGATCGGAAACGCCACGTCCCAACCCCCGTCCGCTTTCTGCCCTCGTTTCACGCGATCGAGGTCCGCTTCGATCGCTGGTCCATCGAAGAGTCGACGCGAGAGGAGGCCGGGCTCGGGCGCGTAGTCGAGGGGATGGAAGGCATCCTTCGCGGAGTCCGGATCGAGCTCGACGACGTCGCCCCCGAGGATCATCGGTCGCAGTCGCTCGAGCGCCCGTTCCGCCCGGGACCGCTCGGGAACGTGATCGAGGAACGAGAGGACGGTCCGGAGCTCGTACGGGTTCACTTCGCTCAGCCGGTCGATGGCGCCCCAGCACCACCGGTCGGCGTGGGTCAACCACCGGCCGCCGATGCGGTTCTTGTGGAGCACCGCGCTGATCCCGGCCGTGGGGTTCAGTGCGCCCGGTGGCCGACCGCGACCGGTCTCCCACCAAGGTGCGTGGGGTCGCTTGGACGCCTCTCGGAGTACGAACGGTACCCCGCCGGTGAGCGGGGTGATGGACGAGAGATAGCCGAGTACCGGCGCCGCGCGGGCCCGGTTGAGAGCGCCGGCCTAGTCGAGCAGCCACAACGCGGTCCACACCGGGATCGGCTCGCTTTCGGGTCCCCGCAGGTCCGGCTCGAGGGCGTGACCGAACCCTCCGTCGGCGTTCTGGTACGCGGCGATCGCCGTGACGAGCGGCTCGGGCGAGGCTCCTTCGAACAGGACACGGAACCGGAGCCGGTCGAGCAGCCGAGCATGGAGGTCCAAGAAGGTCCGCGCTCGTTCCAGTGAGCGTTCCATCTCCGCCCCCGGGAAAGTCGCGCCGAACGGGTCAGCGCTTCTCGACCCGGCCCACTCGCCCGAGCGAAACTTCGGGCCGGCCCTTGTACTCTTTCACCCAGCCGTCGACGATCCGTACCTTGTCGCCGGCCGCCATCATCTCCGTTTCCGCGCCCCAGAGGACGATCGTGACCTCGCCGGTCTCGTCCTTGAGGAGCCCGTTGCGGACGTGGGTCGTGCCGCCGTTCCGCTGCTCGATCGCCTTCGCGGGCTCGAGCTTCGCGACGGTCGCCTCGAACGTGACGACGCGCCCCGGGCGCAGGTCCGAGATGAACGTCTTCGGAGGCGTGCTTTCCGGCATCGGCCCGTCAATCCGCGCCCGTCTATAGGTTCGCGCGAGCGCCACCCACCGGGTTTAATGAGGGGACGCCGGTCCCGCTCCGATGGGGCCCGAGCGGGCGACCGGCCTCCTCCTGTTCGTCGGGAGCGCCGCGGAGCCTCCTCCCCTCGATTCAACGCTGAAGCCCGGCCAATGCGAGGGCTACCGGGCCGACTCGGCGTTCGGTCCGACTCGCGAACGCCCGGCGCGACTTCCGCGCGTCCACCTCCGGTGCATGAACGCCGTTCTCCGGATCGCCCGGTTGTCGGGGCGTGACGTGACCGTCGTTGACGTCGACCGCGCGGCGGGCCGCCAGCACCTGGTCGATCGATGGTTCGACGCGCGGGTCCCGCTCCCGATGCTCGTTCGGGCGGACGGCCGCCGGCTCGCGGGCTCGGCACAGTTCGTCCCGCAACTTCTGCGGGAGTTCATCTCCGGGTCCTAGCCCGGCGGAAAGCCGCGTTGCGGCGAGTCCGGCCGCGTATCGATGATGCAGAAGAGGTTCCCGTCCGGGTCGCGCATCATTTCGAAGTCCCGCTCGGGGCGTCCCTCGGTCGGGACCCAGCGTCCGCCCAGCTCGGTGAGTCGGCGCAGCTCACCGACCGGGTCGGCGGTGTAGAGGTCCAGGTGGAGGCGGTACTCCTCGAGGTGTCCCTCTCCGGTCCGATTGAGGGAGACGTTCGGCCCCCGACCGGTCGGGTCACTGAGCACGACCCACCCCGGCTGGGGGGGGTTTCTCGGCTCGTAGTGGAGGGCGCCTTTCCAGAACGCCATCATGCGCGGAAAGTCGTCGCAGTCGATCACGATCGACCCGATCCGGACGGACGCGTCGCTCATCGGAGGCGCGAGAGCCCGTCGGCTCATCTCGTACGCGGCCCGGTCAGAGGTCCCGGAGGGTTTGCTCGATGTCGGCTGAGATCTTGTGCAGCTCGTCCGCTACTTTTCGGGCCGCCTTCTTCGCGGAACCGGACGGGTCCTTCGCGGCCTGTCCCGCGTGGTTCACGACCCGCTTGGAGAGCTGGGCCGCGGACTGGGCGAGGTCATCGGCCGCGCGACGGAGGTCACCAATCGCGTCGTCCAGCGAGTTTCCCACGGTCTTCGACCCCCCACCGACCGACCCGACTCCCGAGCCGCAGGCCGGGCACACGCGCGCCCCGGCGGGCAGCTCTTTCCCGCAGTTCGAACAGAACATGTCCATCCCTCGACAACTTCACGAAACGGGGGGTACTTCAAGCCGCCGATGACCCCCTCACACCCCTCGACGGGACCGACGAATCTTATCGCCCGGGGAACCCTCCCGACCCGATGACGGACGCGGAGACCTTCGACCTCCTCCTGTTCGTAGCGGGCGAACCGGACAACGGCACCGGTCATTACGAACCCCTCTCGATCGCGGCCCGTCTGTTCAGCGCCGCCGTGCCCATGCAACTGTTCTTCGCCTTTGACCCTCGCCAAACTCCCCGACCGGGCGGCTCGAACGCGGACGACCTGCCGTGGCGTCTCCCGCCCGACCAGGTCCGCGTCGTCAACGACGTGCTGGAAGAGGCGGTGCTCCAGGATCGGAAGGTCACCGTGGTCGACGTGAACCGGTCGGCCCCCTCCGCGGAGTTCGTCCGAACGTGGGTCACGGCGGACGAGATCTACCCGATCCTGATCCGACCGGATGGGCAACGGCTCGAGGGTTTCGAGAACTTCGATTCGAAGTCACTGCACCAATTCCTGCGGCCACCGAAGCCGCACGCCTCGACGCCGCTCCCCTGACAGGAGGGGAAGCCCTTCCGGCCACGGGCCGAAGTGCGAACGAGGCCTTTTGAACGGGCATTTCGCTCGGTCGTTCCGTGGCGCGACCGATCGGTGCGGCGGTGTTGACGTTCGTCGGCGGATTTTTCATCCTGATCGGAGGGATCGGGCTGGCGTTCGTCGGGGTGTTCTTCTTCGCGATCTTCGGCAAGTATAGCAGTTTCTTCCTGGTGGGGATCGTCCTCGGACTGCTGACGATGGCGTTCGGAGCGCTCCTGTTGGCCCTCCCCCGCCTCCACGTCGTCTGGGGGGTCCTCGTGATCGTGATGGCGTTCCTGAGCCTCGTCTTCGCCCTCGCGGGATTCTTCCTCGGGTTCCTGCTCGCGTTGATCGGCGGCATCCTCGCGCTCACGTACCGTCCGGAGCGCGACGCGATGTACCTCACGACCGCGCGCACCGTTCCCCCGCCGCCCTAGGGGACTCCGGCCCGTCGGGCGCCGAGAACGGGCGCCGAGAGCGCCTCGCCGTGCGTCGGCACCGGAACCGCGCCGTCCGAAGAGCCGCACAGCGCGCCGGGCGACTCCCCGTAGGTCGAGAGCTGGACCGTGCCGTTGCTGCCGTAGAGCCAGTTGGTGGACGCTTCGGGGATGGTTCCGTTGCACGCGTTGAACGTGATGATCCAGAAGGGCACCGCCTTGAAGGACGGGGGGAGGTCCTCCCACTGGAACCAGTACGAGGCGTTCGCCGTGGGGAAGGTGGCCGCGAATCGAGTGTAATTGGTGGCCGTGAAACCGGCGCTCGCCACGCCGGTGCTCGTGAAGGACATCCCCATTTCCACGACCGGCCGGAAGGGGGCACAGACGCTTCCCACGAACGCGCCGACATCGTAGGCAATGCCGTCGCCGACCCAGACGAAGAGATCGGTGGCCCCCTCGTTCGGGGACGTGAACACCCAGAACCAGCCTTCCGCATACCCGGTCGCGTAGCTCCCGTTGTAGCCGAGAACACCGTACCTCGAGATCGCCGCGTTCTCCAGCGGGCACGACGCGTTCGGCTGGATCCCCGACGGCACCTGGTCCAGGCCCAGTGTGTTGTCCCAGCCTTCCGCCATGTAAGGGGTCCAGGGACCGCCGGTCGTGTTGTTGGCGAGACTCCAGCCGGTCGACAGCGCGGCTTCGCTCGACGCCGGTATCACGGACAGTACCGACGGCAGACCGGGAGCACCCCCGTGCGCCGGGACGAGGCGAACGACCGCGAGCACGATGATCACGACGACGACGACCGCCGCCACCGCCATCAGGACGGCGCGTCGGCGGGAGGGCGCGGAGGCGCCGGGGGGTGGTACGGGCAGGTGGGCTGGATTCGCTGACACGTCGCCGGGCAAGACCCTCACCCCCGCAAACGGCCCCGCGCCACATCTACCTTCCCGGCGGCAAAGGTCGATCCCTCGGAGCCAGGGTGCCGAGACACCCGCGCGGGGCGGCGGCTCCGGGGTTGACCCCGCGCCGCCGGCGCCCGGTCGACGAGCCGCGCTACGTGAAGTCGATCGGGACGAACGTGTTGTGCGTCATCGACGTGATCGTCCCGTTCGAGGGATTCGGAGAGTACCCGTACGCCGGGGCCACCGTGTAAGTCACCGGCGTGCCGGTGGCGATGTAGAAGATCACCATCGTATTGAACGAATAGGCGGGCACCCCGTTGACGGTCACGAAAAAGCCATCGCCGCGCGGAAGCCCGAACGACTCGAAGACGAGCGCGTGGACCGGGTTCGCATGCACCGGGACCGGGAAGTAGTCGAAGGTGCCGACGACCAGCCCGTTATCGGTGTACGGGAGGGTGCTGCCGAGGTTCCCGTAGGCGTTGCCGCCCTGGAACGGAGCGTTCACAATGCTCCCCGTCAGCGCAAACCCGTTGACCATCGAGACGTGGAAGGCCGGCTCGGGGAGGACGTACCAGGCGTTCTGCCAGATCGATGCGACCGCGGAGTAGTTCGTGTAGCCGAAGTCGTTGATGTAGACGTACGCGAGGTACGGGTTCTGCGGCGGACTGTACGTCGTGATCGGGGTCTCGAACAGATTGTTGTAGATGTTGTTCCCCGACGCGAAGACACCGAGCGCGCCGATCGCCGGGGGGCCGGCGTAGGTCGTGTTGAACGCAACGACGAGGTAGAAGCTGTAGGCGCTCGCCACCGAACTCGTCTCGAAGACATTCCCGAAGACGGTGTTGTTCCGGGAGCTGGGGTTCCCGCCCGCGTTCCCATTGCCGTTCGGGTTGACGATCACCATCGAGCTGCCCATGTCGTAGAAGTGATTGTACGCCACGAGCGAGTGCGTGTCGTTCGACAGGAACAACGACCCGTAGAGGAACCCGGTCAGGGTGATCGGGAACCAGCCCGAGAGGTGGGAGTCCGCGACGATCGACACGTACGACGAGTCGTACACTTCGATCGGGAGATAGTTGTACGTCGGGACGGTGAGCCCGTAGTAGTCCTCGAGCACCACCAGCGCCTCGGGCGATAGGTGGACCGAGAGCGACGGAAGGTTCTCGAGGTCGACGTGCGCCGTGACCCCGCTCAGCAGGACGCCGGGGTAGAGGGGCTGCGTGAAGATGTCGTACGTGGAGTACATCGCGCTGATCGACTGGTGCTGGCTGAAGGAGATCACGTAGGGATGGCTCGCCGTGCCGGCACCGGATTGCGCGATGTCGGCGACCTGCTGGTTGCCGAAGGCGATGATGGGGACGTACAGGCCCTCGCCGGGGTTGTAGGCGAGGGAAACGTTGTTCGCGAACCCCGTGTGGAGGTTCGCGACGACGGGCGTGTAGTCGTTCGCCATCGCATCGAAGTTGTACGAGATCCCGCCGCCGACCGGTAGCCAGAACGAGGAGGTCGCCCCCGGCGTCAGGTCCCAGGCGGCGTTGTTCTCGTCGAACGAGCTGGCGTCCTTGGGCGCGACCCAGATCTGGGTCTGGTCCGGCACGGCGTTGACCGTGAAGTGCGTTTCGTGCGACCCCGGCGCCGACGCATTCCAGAGACCGTAGATGAACTCGGGACCGTTGGTGAGGTACGCCAGTCCCCGGCTCGCGCTCGCGGCGGTGTAGTGGGCGTCGACGCCCTCCATGCTCTCGCCGGTGTCTTCGGTGGTCGTGAAGGCGGCGGGTACGGCGGAGTAGCCGCCCGTGGTCGAATTCAGGTACGTCAACTGGGCGCTACCGGAAAGTTCCCGAGTGATCCCGGAGAATCCGTCGCTGCCACCGCAGACGGCGATCTCGGCGTCATTGGGGAGGCCGAGGTTCGACGCCTGACTTCCGCTGATCAGGAACGACGCGGGTGGGGCGGTGTATCCGGCCGGCTGACCCGCCGTCGAGTTGAAGATGATCCAGTCGAACGAACCGTCCTGGATCGAGTGGCCGTAGTTGGTCGAACCCAGGGTGATGTCGTGCGCCGAGACGAGGGAGTAGTTGAAGAAAACCGCGTTATTGCCACCGATGTTCGTCGCATTCAGGTAGAAGTTGATCGTGAACGGCGGCGCGAGGTGGAACGCCGGTGGGGACGACGGCACGGCGTGCACGTACACTCCACCGAAGTCGAATCCCCCCGGCGAGTTCTGGTAGATATCATTCTGGAAGAGCTCGAACGGCGCCCCGGTGAAGTTCCAGGCGTCGGTCGCGAGTTGCATCTGGTCGCCGGCGACCGAGTAGAAGATGACGTTCTGAAGCCAGAGTTGGTTGACGGACTGCCCGAAGAACGTGACGTTGTTCAGGATCGCGTTGAGCTGGAGCGTGATGCTCGACGAGGCGTTCGTCATGATGGGGAGGAGCGAGATGTTGTTGATCGTCACCGCGCCGTCGAGCGAGGTCGTGCGGTACGAGTAGGGCACGAACCCCGAGCTCGTGGAGCGCAGTCCGAGGTCGTTCACTCCAATGGAGGTGGGGCCGGGCGAGACGGAGCTCTGGGCGAGATTGACGGGAACGATCGCATTCCCTTCCCGAACGGAAGAATACTCGAGGTTGGGGAGCAGGCGCTCCGCCGCCGGGACGTGGCTCAGAGCGTTGGAGGCGGAGAGGCGGTGTGCGAGCTCGGCGAGGCCGGGCGTGGGCACCGACGTCGGGATGATCGAGGTGGCGCCGGAATGGGAGCCCATAGCGGCGGTCGCCGAAGTAGCGCCGGCAGCGGCGGTGCCCGCTGCCACGCCGCCCGGGCCGGAAAGGGCGAGCGACACGACCAAGAACGCGACGGTCGCGACCAGCGCACCGCGCCACATTCGACTCGCAAACGGGGACGCGCTCCGAGGGGCTGGTTTCTCCGTCATAAATCCGTCGTTGGGGAATCGTGCGATAGCCGTGACGTATATCAAACGGTCGTCGCGGAGAACGCCCGGGCGCGGAAAGTTACCGAAGCGCGCGGAGGGTGGCGGCATTCCTCTTCAGGCGACAGTCGAACCAGTGGGGGAACGAACCGCTTCGTAGCGTCACGAAGCGCGCCGCATCGGGGGCCCGCTTCCGCGACGCGCCGAACGGATCGGACCCGGTCGCGTCTCGATCTAGCGACCACCGGGCGGCAACAGCTGCTCGAGTACCGGCGTCACCACCGGAAGGCTGTCGAGCCGTACGCTGACCCCGTGCGCGAGCGGCCCGCTGGCGAGGCCCTTCTCGCAACGGAGGCGGGCCGCGCGCCACGCGTTCGGGCTGGTACCCTCGATCTGCAACACCACGTCAAATCCCGCACGCTCGGGCGGTAGGGCCTCCGACCAGAGGACGACGATGCAGGCGCCCGCGTCGACGATGGAGTTGATCATCGGGATCACCGCCGAGGACGGGTAGAGACCCATCAGACGCTGCGCGTTCGCGAGGACGAGTACCGCAGGCTCGTCACCGGCAAACGTCGACACGATCCGTTCCTGGGCGTGTTCGGGGAGCTTGAGGAACTCGAAGATCCGGTGCACCGAGTCCGCCGGCTCATCGTGACGGAGCATCACCGCTGCCGCCCGCTCCGCGCGGCGGGCGTCCGCATCGTCCGCCTGAAGTTCGCGCGGGTTCAGCACGTGCACTCGCTCCGGTGGGATGATCTTCGTTCCGATCGGATCGTCTGGTTCCAGGTCCTCGCCTTCCATCCGGACGTCCGTCCACCAGGTGCGGTTCGCGTACGGATCCAGCAACGCGAGGGCGACCCACTTCAGGAGCGGTCGATTCACCCCCGAGATGAAGACAGACGTAGCCTGACGCAGTCCGTCCGGAAATATCCCCTCTACCCTAGAACCCGCCATCGGGTACTCTCCAGATGAGCGCCCACCGATATGAACCCCTGCCCGCCGAGGGCGAGCACGACCTCGGTCGGAACGGCAGATCCGAAGGCGTACGGGGTGGCCTCTTCCGGAGGGGTTGGGGGTCCGCGAGCCTACTACGCCGGCGCGATCGGGACGACGAGCAAAGTTGACGTCGAGTGGGCGAACAGCTTCCCGTTCGCGTCCACGAGTCGAGCCTCGGTCGTCGCGACCTTCGACCCGGCGTGGATGACCGTACCCTCCGACCGGAGGGGGCCGACTAGATCGGTGACGGGTCGAACGAAATTCACCTTCAGCTCGATCGTCGTGTACGTGACGCCGGCGGACAGCGTCGTCTGGAACGCGCACCCCATCGCGGTGTCGAGGAGCACGGTGAGGATCCCTCCGTGGACCGTCCCGAGCGGGCTGTACATGAACTCCGCGGGGTCGAACTCGAGTACGACATGCGATGGCTCCAGGACAAGGATGCGGAAACCGAGGAGATCCGAGATCGGGGGCGGCGGGATCGAGCCATCCGCGATCGCCCGCAGGAGTTCGAGCCCGGTCCGACCTCGGGACGCCTTCTCGAAGTGCGCCGGGTCCGTCCAGCGGATCGTCCGTTCCCGAGAAACCGCCGCCTCGACCATCCGGGTCCGTTCAGTTGGGCGGCCTTTTTGTGGATTGCTGACGCGCAGCCTCGGGAGCCGAATCTCCGGGGACGAAGCGCCTGGTAATGCGGACGGCACGAACGGCCGGTCCAACCGACCCGTTTCCGGTCGCTCGTGCCGCGCCTTTCTTGATACAGGACCCTGCTTTCCCCGCCCCATGCACGACCCCCGTGACCACGGGACCTTTTCGATCGTGGCAAGCGATGTGGACGCCGGTTACTGGGGCGTCGCGGTTTCCACCAAGCCGCCGAGCGTCGGCGCCGTCGTTCCATGGGCCCAGTGGAAGGTGGGCGGTCTCGCAACCCAAGCGGTGTCGAACTACCAGTTCGGACCCAGGGGCCTCGAGCTGCTGCGGAAAGGCGAGGACGCCGAAACCGTCGTTCGGCGCCTCACTCAAGCCGACCCGGGCCGGGACCACCGTCAGCTGGGCGTGGTCGATCGACGAGGGCGCGCCGCGGCGTGGACCGGAGCGAAGTGCATCGAATACGCCCGCCACATCACCGGCGATGGCTTCTCGTGCCAGGGGAACATGCTCCGTGCGGACGCCGTCGTTCCCGCGATGGTCAAAGCCTACGAGTCCAGCCGAGGGACCCTCGGTTCGCGGATGATGCGCGCCCTCCACGCCGGCGAGTCGGCCGGCGGCGACAAGCGGGGAATGGAGTCTTCGGCGATGCTCGTCGTGCATCGGGAGCGTTGGATGCTTCGGATCTGGTCGGACCACTGGGTCGACCTTCGAGTCGACCGGAGCCCGCATCCCGTGCGCGACCTCGACCGACTGCTTCGGCGGGATGAGGCGGACACGCGGCGCTTCCTCGCGCAACGCGCCCGAGCCGCGAGACAACGGAAGCCGTCGCGCTGAGAAGCTCGACCGGGCACTCACACCTACCCACTTCGGTACTGCGTAACGTAGACCAAAGCGGTCGTTCAAATGCCGCGGGGCAGTCCGACGGTACGATGTCCGAGATCCTGGGCCTTCCGCTCGCGCTGTTCCTCGTCATCGCGGGGCTCGTCGTGTTCGTCGCGTCGTGGTTCATCCACGCGTTGTTGCTGCTCCTCGCGGTCCTCCTCGTGGTGGCCGGAATCTACTTCTTCGTCACGGGCGGCCCCGCGATGATCTAGAGGGCGAGTTCCGAACCCGCGGTCTCGTCAGCTTCGCGGCGGAGCGGGACGGCCACAGCGATGGCAGGTCGTGTCCTGGATCGCGTTCGGAGTACCGCAGGCGGGGCATTGCCACCAATCCGGGCGGGTGGTGTTCGGGGCGGTCATCGGCACGGGAGTCGGGGCCGGATACGCGGGAGCATAGGTGGCCGGAGCGCCCATCGGTGCAGGACTTGCGTATGGCCCGCTCGGGTCGGACCAGCCCGGGGGCGGGCGTTGCCCGTCGGGCGACGGATAGCTCGGACTGATCGGGTAGGACGGGTATTCCGGGTCGGTGGGGTAGCTCACGTAGGCCGCATTTCCCGGGGGCGGGTCCGGGGCGGTCTCTCGGGACAACGGTTCGCGGCGTGCCGAGTACCAGCCGACGAGAGCGACGACGAGCAGTACCGTCGCTACGATCATGAGATACCAGCCGACGTCCCCGCCCCAGGTTTCCGTCCCCCGGGACGTCATGACCGACCCCCAGAACGAGGTGCAAGGAGACTCGGTCCCGGCGGAGGACGCGTCACTGCAGACGTTCCCCAGGTTGTCCTTCGCGAACTCGTACGGGGTCGCGAGGGGTACCAGGACGACGCTGAGCAGCGCGAGCACGACGCCGAGAATGCTCAGGGTCTCGGTCCCGGAACTCCACGACTTTCGGGGGTTCGGATGGATCGTGGTCAGGAACGCGAGGATCGCGCCCACCGCGGACAGGAGGACGATACCGATCACCAGAAAGAACAGCGCATCGAACAGGACGCCCGTGTTGTTCAGGCCCACCGACGTGTACGAGACGGAGCCCGTCGTCCCGGGGGCCGAGACTCCAACGTTGCTACCCGGGAGGAAATAGACCGAGGAGGTACTCCCATCATCCGAGGAGCTGATCGTCCACCAGGAAAGTCCCAGCGAGACTCCGGCAAACACCACGGCAAGGACTAGGAGGATCGCAGCGATGAGTCGTCGTCGCGAGGGCGGTCGACGGCGAGGAAACGACGGAGTCACCGGGGCAGACGACCCCGGAGGCCCGCCGTACGGCGCCGGCGACTGTGGGGGCGTCCCCGGGTAGCTCATGCGGTCGGACGTCCCTCGAGACGCCCTTCGTCTATTTGGAGCCGCGTCCGTCGGTCACTTCGGAAGGCCGCTGAACCACCACTCGTTGCCCCATGCGTCGCGGACCCCGCCGCGCCGCAGCCCGTCGGGGGTGTCCTCGACCGCTCGCACGCTTTTCGCCCCGGCATCGATGGCCGCCCGGAAGGCGGCGTCGGGGTCGGGCACGTAGAGGTGGACCATCGCCAGGAACGGCGCATGTCCCGCCGGTGCCTCGCCGATCATCACGAGGCCGTCCGCGATCCGCACTTCCATGTGCGCGACGCGTCCGTCGGGAGACTTCGCGACGAAGCTCGTCGTTCCGCCGAGGGCCGTTTCCAGGAACTTGCCGAGTCCAACGGCGTCGGGAGTAACGATGTACGGCGCTAGCTTCGGAGTGGTCGTGGGCTCCATGGCTCCCCGAAGTCGACCGGGTAGTTGAGCCGGCGTCGCTCAAGGTGCCTCAATCGCCTCGGTGAGCGGCCGATCGCCGGAGGTCGTCGAGGTGCCCACGTGCTCGGGGTCTTCCTGAGGAGTGCGGGGCATGCGCCCGACGAAGAACAGGCTGAAGACGAACGCGATCACGATGCAGATCGCCAGGGCGAGGAACGCTTCGTTGTACGTCGTCACGAGCGCGTTGGTGAGCGCGGTCGGGGTCGACGCGCCCGACGACAGCACACCGTACCGCCAGGTCATGAATACCTGCAGGAGGGAGATCCCGATCGCACCCCCCAGACTCTGGAAGAACCGGGTCAGCCCGATCGCCGCACCGACCTCGCTCGCCGGGGCCTCGTTCTGCACGGAGATCGTCACCCCCGAGAGCGAGATCCCGAGACCGAACCCGAGCGGGATCAGGGGAAGGGCGAGACCTCCGACCGGGAGGAAACCGTGCCAGAGGATCCACAACGGCGTGCTCCCTGTAAGGTCGGTGAGGAAGAACGCCGTGACGCTCGCAAGGAGGAGTCCCGGCGCGATGAGCGTTCGGTACGCGAACCGGGTGAGCAATTGCCCCGCCAGTCCCGCGCCGAGAACGAGGGGAATCGCGAGGAAGTAGATGATGTCCCGAACGCCCGCCGAGTTCGACGACGCGCCGTGCAAGAGGACGTCGCCCACGTACAGCGAGAGGAAGGTGACGTAGGCGCTGAAGGTGATCCCCGTGAACAGGGTCACGCCACTCGCAACTCCGATGACCCGTTGCCCGAGGAGACGTAACGGGACGAGGGGCTGGGGGGCACGGAACTCCCACCCCAGGAAGATCGCGAGGGTGATCACGGAGATCGAAAGGAGCGCGATCACGACGGGGTTCGTCCAGGCCCAGCCGGCATCCGCGACCTGGACGAGCGCCACCATGAGGGCGCCGACCCACGCTGTCAGGAGGACGGTCCCCGGCACGTCGTAGGTACCCCGCGTCTTCGGGGTCAGCGGACCGACCTCGAACATCAGCACGAGGAGGGCGAGGATCCCGAACGGGAGATTGATGTAGAACACCCAACGCCACGTCGTGAACGAGACGATGGCGCTCCCGACGAGCGGGCCGAGTACGATCGCGATGCCCGCCGCGGCCGACAGGATACCCGTCACTCGAGAGCGGGTCTCGGGCGGGAACAGGACGGCGACCATGGCGATGGCCACCGGGAAGACACCGCCGCCCCCGAAGCCCTGGATGCCACGGAAGAGGATCAGCTCGCTCAGATTCTGGCTGAGTCCCGCGAGGGCGGAACCCACGATGAAGACGGACAGTCCGGCGATGAAGACGTTCCGCCGGCTCGTGATATCGGACAGTCGGGAGAAGATGGGGATCGAGATCGTCGACGAGACGAGATAGGCGCTGACGACGAACGCGACGCCGGTCTGCTGGTTCAGGTCCTTCGCGATGGTCGGAAGGACCGTGGCGACGACGAGCGAGTCCATCGCCCCCATCAGGATCGCCGCGAACACGGCGACCAGGATCACGATCGCGGCTCTCCGCGAGAGCTCGCCGAACGGACTCGGCTTCACCGAGGTTGCGTTCCCTTCCGGCTCGCTCGACATGGGCAGTCGTCTCCGACGGATCGGACTTAGATGACTATCGGTCAGTATAAAGTCTTACGGTCAGTGAACCGGGATTCGGTAAACGGAAATACCCGTGGCCTGTCTATCGAAGCGAGCGCATGCCGAAGGTCGTCGCCGAGTACAAGACGCAGGCCCGCGACCGCATCATCGCGGCCGCGAGCGCGGTGTTCCGACGGAAAGGATTCCGGAGCACCACGATGGACGACATCGCACGGGAGATCGGGGTCAGCAAGGGGGCGATCTACCTGTACTTCCCGACCCGCAACGACCTCCTGGGAGCGATCCAGGCGCGGTCCCGGTCCGAGGTCCTGAGAAAGTGGAAACGCTTGCTCGAGGAGGGCGATGTCGCGGAAGGCATCGTTCGGCCGCTCGACGTGGTGTTCGACGGGGAGATCTCCCCGTTCCTCTATCACGAGCTCATCGCCGCCTCCGGTGAAGACCCCGAGCTTCGGAAGGTCCTTCGACACGACTCCAACGAGGACCGCCGTACGATGGAACGGTTTCTCCGGAAGCTTCAGGAACGCGGACGAATCCCCGGGGACCGGGATGCCAAGGTGATGGCCCACACCGTGCTCGTGCTCCTCCGGGGCTCGGTGCTCCAGATGATGACCGACGGGCGACCCGCCGAAGCGAGGAGAGAGCTCGTGCGGTCCCTTCGATTCGTCCTCGGCACCTAGAGCGGTCGGCTCACCCTACGCGCGTGTGCACCATGTACCAATTCGTCTCCCACGTACGTCCGCCATCGACCGAGAACGCCTGCTCCCATTCGGCACGGTCCTTCGACAGCACCTTCCAGGTGTATCGGAGGAAGATCGCACGACCGTTGAACAGTTCGTGGTCGTAGAACTCCCCGACGCCCCGGTCGTTGAACCGGCCAACGACGGGGGGCAGGGTGAGCGCTCCGTCCGGGAGCCGCCCCCAATAGATCGTCCACTCGTGCGACTTCGGGTCGTACATCCGGATGGTCATCCCGCGGATCGAGCCGGTCGGGGTCTCCGCCGAGAATTCGTCCTCGTTCGCGAGCCCCCCGAACAGGGGGCGCGCTTCGCACGTCGCCTCGAACTCTACCCAATCGGTGGAGCCGGTGAGGGGCCGAAGGAGCCGTCGATTGTGAACTTTCCACTTCCCCCACTGGAAGTCGAAATCGTGCTGCCCGTCACGTTCTTCGGGCGAAGCTGGGACCGGGGGCACGGTTGATCCGGACATGCGAGATCCTCGGCTCTCGGCATCCCCCCGGCGGTGTCAATCCCGCCCCTGAGGTGGTGAAACGGGGGGTCACTCGCGGGCCAAACGGCCGCAGAGCGGGCGCCGGGAAAGACGCGTTTCGTCCCGTCCCCCGGGAGCACTTAACTGGCCGAGCGGCGATTCGGAAGCTGTGCCCTCTTCGCGTCGTCGTCTCGCTGCCATCATGTTCACCGACATGGTGGGCTACTCGGCGCTGGTTCACGCGGACGAGTCGGCCGCGCTCAAGGTGCTGGAGCGCCAGAACCGCGTGTTGCGCCCGATCTTCGACCGTCACCGGGGCCGCGAGGTCAAGACCGTCGGCGACGCGTTCCTGGTCGAGTTCTCGAGCGCGCTGGACGCGGTGCGCGCCGGACTCGAAATCCAGAAGGCTCTCGCGGAGTACAACTCGGCCGCCCCGACGAAATGGAAGATCTGGATCCGGGTCGGGATCCACGTCGGGGATGTCGTTCCCTCGAAGCGCGACGTGCTCGGCGATACGGTGAACATCGCCTCCCGGATCCAAGCCTTGGCCGAGCCGGGGGGCATCACGGTCACGCAGCAGGTGCTCGACCAGGTCCAGAACAAGGTCGTCGCGCAGTTCGAGCGGCTTCCCCCGACTCCGCTGAAAAACATCCGGACCGCGGTATCGGTGTTTCGCCTGGTCGCCCCGGGGGCGATCAACGCGCTCACCGTGCGGGTCCCGGCCCCCGGCGCCGGACGACAGCTCGCGGTACTCCCCCTGTCCAACATCAGCCCCGACCCTTCGGACGGTTACTTCGCTGACGGGCTCACGGAGGAGCTCATCGCGGTGCTCTCCCAAGTTCGCGGGCTCAGCGTCACCGCGCGGACCTCGGTGATGACGTACAAGACCGCGCCAAAATCGGTCGCGCAGGTGGGAGCGGAGCTGGGAGTCGACTCCGTGCTGGAGGGGAGCGTCCGAAAGGCGGGGAACCGCATCCGCATCACGCTCCAGCTCATCGATGTCTCGACGCAGCGCCACATGTGGGCCGACACCTACAATCGCGAGATCGACGACGTCTTCGCCGTCCAGACGGACATCGCGGAGCGGACCGCGGAGGCTCTGCGGCTTGAACTCACGAACACAACGGGCGACGGTTCGCCGCGCAAGCCGACCGCGAACCTGGCTGCGTACGAGCTGTACCTTCGGGGACTCGCGGACATGGCGCAGGAGCCGGACGTCCCGCTCGAGCAGATCACCCGACGGTTCGAGCAGGCCACCCTGCTCGACCCCGGATTCGCGGAAGCCTACGCCGCTTGGGCGAACGCCTACGTGATCGCCGCGGGCGACCAGGTCGCGATGACGGAAGTGCTGCCGAAGGCTCGTGAACTGGCCACCAAGGCCCTCCAGATCGATCCGGATTCGTCGGAGGCCCACGGCGCGCTCGCCAACCTCCTGTTCCAGTACGATAACGACTGGGTGCGAGCGGAGGCCGAATTCCGCCGCGCGATCGAACTCAACCCGAGCAACGTGTCCGCGTACCGATTCTACGGCATGCTGCTCTTCGCGCTCGGCCGGTTCGACGAGTCGCGAGAAGCGACCCTCCGCTCGCTCTCGCTCGACCCCGCGGGAGGGTTCCGCCCGATGCTCGCCTGGATCGACATCGAATCCGGCAACGTCGAGGCGGGAATCCGCCGGGCGGAGGAGGAACGAGAGCGGAATCCGACGTTCCATTCGCCCCACATCTACCTCGGCACGAACTACCTCGTCGCCGGGCGCGTCGCGGACGCGGAGCGAATGGCGGCGCTCCCGTACGACCTCGCGAACGAGAACGAACGGTTCGATCACGCCATTCTGATGGCGCTCCTCGGGCACCCTCAGGAGGCGCGGGAGGTCATTCGGAAGGTCCTGGACGGAACCGAGGGGGGCTACAACTCCGCGACGCATCTGGCCATGTTGTATTCGGTGGTGGGAGAGACAGCGAAGGCGCTCTCTCTTCTCGAGAAGGACTACGAGAACGGCGAGCGGGTCCTCTGGTTGTGGCACCGGGGAGTCTGCTTCGATCCCATCCGGGATGAACCTCGCTATCGTGCGCTCTTGAAGCGTTACGGACTTCCGCTCGACCTCCACCGACCGCTGGTGACCATCGGGCCCACCGGACACGCCCGCCGGCGGGCGCATTCACGCCCCCGCTGAGCGGCGATGGCGGGATACTCGCGAACACCGTTGCCCGCGAAACTCGGGATCCGTCCAAATGCCCGTGCGCTGCTCCTCAACGCACCGGCCGAGGTGAGGGCCGCACGGGAGGGCGCCGGCGCGGGAGAGAGATCTTGTCGCGGAGAGCTCGTCGTTGAGATGGTCTTCGCCACCCGGTCGCGCGACCTCGAGGCCGGCCTCGCCCGGGTCGAGCGACGGCTCGCATCGAACGGCCGGGTGTGGCTGTGCTGGCCCAAGAAGAGTTCGAACGTCGCGACGGAACTCTCGGAAGCGGAGACCCGCAGGATCGGGCTCGCCTCGGGGCTGGTGGATGTGAAGGTGGGCGCCGTGACCGATGTCGGGTCGAGCCTGAAGTTCGTGCGTCGCGTGAAGGACCGCCGCTAGGCCGTCGGTGGAAAAACGCACTCGGCCTGGATCCGGACGCTCGTCTTCCGAAAGCCCAGTCGCTCGTTGAGCCTCCACATCGGAAGGTTGAGCGAGTCGTTCGACGTGATGATCCGCTCGTAGCCGTGGGTTCGAGCGAACTCGATCAGGCGAACCTTGAGTACCTGGGCGATGCCGCGCCCCCGGTATTCCCGACGCGTCGCGGTGAGCGATTGTTCGAGGAGGGTGGGGGCGAGCTCGTTGTGCCACCCGTAGGAGAGCCCGATGTACTCCGCACCCGACTTTGCGATCATCCACGACTCGGGTCGGAACCCCGATCCGGTCAGTTCGACCTGGCGGAACTCGTCGAACGAGATCGGGGTGTACGAGCCGATCCGGGGCACGTCCGCGCTCGCGGCGGTATCGAGGTCGAAGAGACGGCGCTGGACCTTCTCCGAGTCAGCCCCCTCGAGCGCGAGGGTCGTGAACTCGATGCCACTCGCGAGGAGCCGCTGTTCCGCCTCGGCCGCCCCCTCGGTGCGGGCGTGGGCTACCTCGAGCTCCGAGAGCCAGGAGCGCCGACGCTCGACGAACCCCCGTCGCTCGAGGAACGCGAAGTCGGACGGTACTTCCAGGCGGCAATGGCACCGCACGCCGCCGGCACCGCGCCGTAGGGCTTCGACGCGTACGCGTTCGTAGAGGTACGCACCGATCCCGCGGCGGTTGTGCGCCCGGTCGACCTCCCCGAAGATCCAGGGGCGCGACGCGTCATCCTCGCGGGGGTTCCGGAGCAGCCCGGCGGACCCGACCATCGCCCCGTTCGAACGCTCCACGACCGCGAGCCGAAACGGCGGTTCGGACGAATGCTCGAGCGACTCCCACTCCCGACGGAACACGTCGACGGCGATGGGGTGGTGGGGGGTGATCCGGTTGTGCATCACGGTGTACTCTTCGAAGTCGTCGAACGTGAACGGCCGCACCGAGTACCGCTGCTCGTCCATGGGGGCGGGTCTCACTCGCTTCCCTCCCATAACGTGCCCCGGGGCTGACCCGGCGACGTGTAGGAATCCTCTTGGTCCGGGCAGCTACGGGGGGAACAACGCGATGCCAACGAAGAGCGGACCCGGACGGAAGCCGAAGCGCCTCTACGTCCGTCTCGTTCGATTCGAGCCCGACGTCCTGAGTGAGCGCGGACTGACCCGGTCCCTGAACGATTTCGTCGAGGAGTTTGACCGCGTCGGGCGGCTGGTCGGCCACGGGCCGCTCACCCGACCGACCGGCGACTTCCTTGTCTTCCGCGCGAGCGACCGGGCCGAGGCCGACCGCGTCCTACGCACCGACCCTCTGAAGGCGATCTCGAACGCGACCTACGAGGTGCTCGAGTGGAATCCCAGCCTCGCCGGCACGGGGGTGAGCCTCGAACCTCCGCCGGCCCGCGGCTCCGGTCGACTCACCTTCCTGCAGCGGGTCCCCGTGATCGTCCACGACCAGGCGAAGGCGGTCGCGTGGTACCGGGATGTCCTCGGGCTCTCGGTCGTCGCCGAGGACCCGGACACGCATTACGTCGAGCTCGCGCTCGGCCCGGGCGCCGCCGCGATCTCGCTCATCGCGCCGCGGGCCGAGTGGGGCGAGCCGTACTACACGGAGACCAAGTTGAGGCTCGGCATCCAGACCGGTATCGTCTTCCAGACGGACAGCGTCGAGGCGCTCCAGCTTCGCCTCCGCAACGCCGGGGCAAAGATCACCCGGGGGATCGAGCTCCAGCCGTGGGGGGAGCGGACGATCCTCTTCTCCGACCCGGACGGCAACGAGTTCTCGGCGTTCGACCGGCGGCCCGACGCTAAGGGCCGAAAGCCGGTGCTTCCGTCGCGCTAGGCGGGCTTCGGGAGGCGCCGGAGTTCCATCAGTCCGATCAGGTGGCGGACATGCTCCTTCGCGATCGCGTCGACCCACACGAACGAGACGCCCTCGCCCGGGATCCCGTAGAGGACGGTCGCGCCGTTCGGTAGCGACTCTACGAGCGCGAGCGATCCCAGGTCTTCCTCACCGTCCACCACGATGAGGCCCCCGCCCTCGGGGAGAAGTTTGAGGACCGCCGCCCGGAGCTGCTCGGTGAGGAGCCCCGGCGGATTGTACACCTGGATGGTCCGTCGCGCCGCGAGCGCCCGGAACGCCTCGGGGTCGACGCGCTCCTTTCGCCGGGTCTTGTAGTCGACGATGCCGATCAGCGGAATCCGGCCCAGTTCGATCGCGTGCTCGGTGACGCGGTCCCCGCACGTGGCGAACACGCCGAGCGCCCGGATGCGACGGTCCGCCTCGACGCCCGCGTAGACGGGTCCGTACTTCTCGGCGAGGGTCGGGCGGAGCGATTCGGGAACCGCCCAAGCCCGCTCGTCACTTGACTCGGAGCGCGTACCGGCCCGCGGCATGGATCCCCATCTTCCGGGCGATCTCGCTCTTCTCGGGGTCGATGACGATCAGATACCCCTGCCACTCGCGCGACGTCTCCCCGCCACAGCGGGGGCACTTCGCCTGGTCGGTGATCGTGCTGCAGTTCTTGCACGCCTTGAGATTGATCATCTACGACCCCGCGGCGGCCTTCGTCTCGGTGGTCTTCCCCGAGGACCGCTTGCCGGCCGCCGGCGCCGCCTTCTTGGTGCCCTTCTCCTCGGTCTTCTTGTGCGTCTCCTGGACCCACTCGAAGCGGCCGAGGGCGGGCTGTCGCATCGTGAGGCCGATACGGCTGTCCCGGGGGGAGATCTCGGAGAGGGAGAGCGACACGACGCGGGCGCGGACCTTGTAGCCGACCTTCAGGTCCTTCTTGGACTCTACGCCGACGAGCCGCTGGTTGTGCTCGTCGATGTTGACGCGGTCGTCCATGATCTGGGAGACGTGCAGCAGACCGTCCAGCGGGCCGAACCGGACGAATGCGCCGAACTTCCGGATCTCCACGACCGACCCCTCCACGACCTCCTGGATCTCGGGTCGGAAGAGGAGCGCCTCGTACTCGACCTCCTGATAGACGCCGCCGTCACCGTGGATGATGTGCCCCTCGCCGAGAGGCTTCACGTCCCGGATCGTGACCGCGAGATTCTGACCGTCCACGAGCTTCCCCTCGAACTGCTGCTGGGCGAGCTCGGTGAGGACGTTCGAGAGCTCGGGCCCGAGCCGCTCGGGCGGGATCCGAACAACGTCCCGCCGATGATCTAGGTAGTACATGCGCGGCGCGCGAGCGGGGCGGTCTATAAGATTCTTGGGGTGCGCGCGAGTTGGCGCCCAAACAGAGCGCGAAGAACGGGCGGCTCCGGGCGGTGCCCTGCTTGGCGAATCGTCGGGTCCCCGCCGCGAGCATGTCGGCCGCCGCGATCTCGAAGAAGATCCGAAAGCGATTCGAGGAATCCTGAGGACGGCCCCGTGTTCTGGTTCAGATGGCGACGTGACGGTGTGCCCTCCCTCGGTCGAGTCACCGCTTTGGGGCCTCGTTCCCTGCGTACTAACCTTCGGGGTTGAGTACCGCAATGAATTCGTCCGGTGACGTCCCGACCGCGGAGCTGCCGGTGGGGTCGATGGATCCCCGCAAGGCACGGATCGCGGCAGCCAGCCCGCGCCGCACGGGCGACCATTGCCGAGCCCCGCCGGGGTCGTGGATCCCCGTCGTCGATCCGGAACGATGCGAAGGGAAGAGTGAGTGCGTCGACGTATGCCCCTACTCGGTCTTCGAGCTCGGCACGCTCACCGATGCAGAGTTCCGTGCGCTGGGCTTCGTCGGACGGCTCAAGGCAAATCATCACGATCGCAAGACCGCTCGGACGCCGCTCGCGGGGGACTGCCGGGCCTGCGGACTCTGCGTAGCAGCCTGCCCGGAAGAAGCCATCACCTTGCGATCGAAAACGGACGCGAGCTCGCACCCGGCGGCGTATCGATGACCCCTACCCCCGGACCCGGGTGGCGGTAGCGGCGTACCCGCCTCCGGGCCATTGCCAGCGGCCCGAGAACGACTCCCCGTCGGGACTGAACCGGGCCTCGAATCGCGTGGTCGAGTCCTTTCCGCCCAGCCAGATCCTCAGGAGGTCGCCCTCCGTCTCCCAAGTGTACACGAAGTTCGCGCCGTGGTCGTCCATATAGTGGGAGCGAAGGGTGCCCGTCTCCTCGTCGAACCCGATGTACTCGATTCCCCGGATCGGACGCGACCTGGCCCGCGCGTCGACATGTTGAACCAGGAAGAAGCCGCCCTCCATCCACTCAAAGGCGATCGACCCTTCGAAGAGGGTGCCGGTCACCTTCCACCGGCCGATCAGGCGCTCAAGTGACTTCAACGCCGGCGCCGGCCGATCCGGAAGAGTACCTGCTCGATCGTTGTTGTGGTCTGCCATGATCCGATTCGGTGCGGTGATTCCTACGTCGCTGCCCGACAAAAACCATGCGTCCACGGTGACCCTCCCGGAGCGGGGATCCGGAGGGCGAACGACGCAATTATTTGCGCGACGCACGTGCCGCGGTTCGGCACCCCTGGGGGCCCCCTCAACGAGGCGATGATCGATGGAAGGAAAAATCACCGTGATCCATTTGGTCGTGACAGATCAGGCCCGCTCGCTCGAGTTCTTCACCGAGAAGGTCGGGTTCGAGAAGAAGACCGACATCACCCCACCGGGCGGCAGCCGGTGGGTGACCGTCTCCCCCCACGGAGAGACCATTGAGTTGTCCCTGTGGCAGGTCGGGTCGGCCGTCGACCCTTCGCAGAAAGTGGTCGCGCAGCAGTGGGCCCCCGCAATGTCCCCACCGATCGTCTTCCAGGTACCGGATTGCAAGAAGGAGCACGCGCGCCTGAGTGCCCGGGGTGTGGAGTTCCTCCTCGCGCCCCTTGAGCATCCCTGGGGAACCACGGCGACGTTCCAGGATCCGGACGGGAACCTCTTCTCCATGAACCAACCCCCCGGACCTCCGAGGACGAAATAGGCGAGCGCGACCGGTGCGCGTCGCGCGAGGGGATCGGCTCGGCTCGGCTTATACGAAGGCTCTCCGTCGGGTACCACCGTGCCCGTCGTACGCAGCGCGAAGGACCCGACTCGACCCGCCATCGCCGCGATCCAAAGGGTCGGCGTCGAGTGCCGACTGATGATCATCCAAAATCTGCTCAACGGCCCGATGCGATTCCACGAGCTCCAGCGGACCGGGATGGGGGTCGACGCGAAGACCCTCTCTCGCGTACTGAAGTATCTCGTGAACGAGGAGATCGTCCGGCGGGAAGTGCTGACGACGCAGCCCATCGCGGTCCGCTACTCGCTGACCGAAAAGGGTCGGGACCTCAAGCCGGTGATCGACTCCCTCGATGCCTGGGGCCTGCGTTGGCTGCGTCCCGCGAGCGCGATGCCCGTTCCGTCGGGTCCCTGATTACGCGCGCAAGCCGAGGGCCCTGTCGGTCATCGCGATCGACTCCGCCCCGTCCGGCGCGAGGTCGAACATGGCGCGGATCGCGTCGATGTTCTCCGGCACGGTGATCGACTCCTGGTGGATCGCCTGGAAGAAGAACGCGTCCGCGCCGTCGAGCCCGACGCCGTCCTGCCAGAGCGCGTTCTCGAACAGGTCCCCCGAGCCGAGCCCGCGGCCCCGGGCGAACTCCATCACCTGCGGGGTCCCGTCGACGTGTTCCCAGGGGGAGAACAACCGGAACCGCGGGGTGGCGCGGAACGCCGCGAGGATCTCTCCCACGTCCTTCGGGGCGGAGTGGAGACGCACCCGGTTCGCGTGCACGTGCATCAGCGTCGTCGGAACGACGACCGCGGTCGTGGAGATCGGGAGCCCCGGGAAGATCGTCCGCACGTCCGGGCCGTGGTGGGAGGGCAACTGGAACGTCGGGAGGATCCCATTGATCGGTCCCTTCTTCGATTCGGACGGGTCGGCCGCGCGACGGACGAGGGTGACATCCCAGCGGTCCACTCCCCAGCGAGGGAGCAGTACGGAGACCGCGCGGGAGATCCCGGTCGTGTTGCACGAGACGACCCGGACGCGGCGCTTCCCTTTCGCCGCGGCGTAGTTCGCCAACGCGTTGAACGACACCTCGGCGACCTCGGCCTTCTCGCCGCCCTGAAAGATCGCACGGATGTGGGCGGCGTCGTAGAGCTTCCGGTTCTCCGTTCCGACCTTGTCGGGCGTCGCGTCAACGACGACATCGGCCTTACCGAGCATCTCGGCGACCGTCCCGGCGATCTTGAGGCCCGCCGCGTCGAAGTCGGACGCTTTTCCTTCGCCGCCCAGGTAGAGGGGAAATCCCTTCTCGACCGCGCGCTCCGCTTCGAAGCTCGGTCGAGTCTTCGCCACCCCGACGAGCTCCATGTCGGGCTGCTTCGCCACCGCATCGGCGACGCGCTTGCCGATCGTCCCGTAGCCGTTGATCGCGACGCGAACCCGCACGAACGTACGCTCCGGTGTTGCGAGCGAGACCGGGAATAAAGGCGTATCCGCGCCGAGCGGGCGCGCGATAGCCTATATCCCCGGGGAGGCGTCGCCGCGCGACCTCCGATGGATTTCAATCTCACCGACGAGGAAGCAGCGTTCCAGACGGCGTGCCGGAAGTTCGGCGACAAGGTGCTCCGGACCCACGAGCGCCAGATCGACTCCGAGGGGCGGATCCCGCCCGAGGTCCTTCGCGCAATGGCGGAACTGGGTCTCCTCGCGATGCCCGTGCCGAGCGAGTACGGCGGCATCGGCGCCTCCGCGGTGCTGACCGAGCTCGCCGCCGAGGAGATCGGACGGGGCGACTTTTCCATGGCAACGGCGGTGTTCTTCCTGCTCGAGGCCGGCTGGGGGTACCTCCTGAGCCGCCACGGTACCGAGGAAGCCAAGCGGGAGGTCCTGCCCGCCGTTTGCCGGGGGGATGCGTTCCTCGGCATCGCCACCACCGAGCCGACCGGAGGGAGCGACCTCGCCAATATGCGAACCCACTCTCGCCGGGACGGCGATCACTTCGTCCTGCGGGGCGAGAAGGCGTTCGTTTCCGGCGTCGAAGAGGCGAAGCGGCTGGGCGGCGGCCACCTGACCCTCTCCAAGAACTCGGCGGGCAGCGGGTTCAATCTCCTGTACGTGCCCACGCGTTCCGAGTCGCTCACCACCCAGAAGTTCGAGAACATGGGTCGGATGGGGATCTCGACCGGGGGTCTCACGTACGCGGACGTCCGCGTGCCGGAGAAGTTCCTGCTCGGAAAGGAAGGGAAAGGGTTCGAGTACGCGATGGAGGGATTCTCCGTCGCCCGCACGTTCGTCAGCGCGGCCTGCATCGGCGCCGCGGAACGGGCGCTCGAGACCGGCATGGCGTACATCCGCGAACGCCCGGTGTTCGGCCAACCCCTCGGCAAGTTCGAAGGGATCCAGTTCGAGCTCGTGGACCTCTGGACCCAGGTCGAGGCGGTCAAGTTGCAATGCCGGCGGGCGGCGTGGTTGCTCGATACGTACACGCTGAAAGGGGATACGACCCACCGCTCCGAGGTGGACCGCGCGGTCGCCAGCGTCAAGCTCACCGCCCCGCCGATCGCCTTCGAATGCGTGAAGCGCGTGATGATGTGGTTCGGCGCCGCCGGCTACACGAAGGACGTCGGCCTCGAGCTCGGATTCCGGGGTATCATGTCGTACATGGTCGGGGCCGAAGGGGGCCTCAACATCATGCGGATCATTCTCGGTCGCGAGCTCCTCGGCAAGGAGTTCCTACCGTACAAGTGAGCGGTCGATGCCGGTGAAGCGCCGATCGGGCGCCCCCGCCGTCCGGGAACGGGACTTCCACGCGTGGCTCGCGAAGACACTCCCCGCCGGGCGCTCCGGGCTCCTACCGATCGGCGACGACGCGGCGGCGCTCCGACCCCCCGCCCGGCACGTCGCGGTGATCTCGACCGATACGCTCGTCGAGGGCTCCCACTTCCTGCGCCGCTCCCCGCCCGAACGGGTGGGGGCCGCGGCCGCGGCGGTCAGCCTCTCGGACGTCGCAGCGAAAGGGGCGACCCCCGATGCGATCCTACTCGCCCTAGTGCTGCCGAACGGCACGCCCGAGTCCTGGCCGAGGGCGGTGTTGCGGGGCGCGGAGCGACTCGGGGCAAGTTTCGGAGCTCACGTGGTCGGCGGTGACACGAAACCGGGCCCGGTACGTGCGGTCGTGAGCACCGTGCTCGGTTGGGGCGATCCCGCGCACCTCGCGCCCCGAACGGGCGCCCGCCCGGGGGACCTGCTCGCGGTCACCGGGCACGTCGGGAAGGGCGGTCTCGCCGCCGCCCGCCTCCGCTCGGCGGGACCCCGTTCGCGCCAGGCGCTGGTGGACCTGCTGGATGTTCAGCCGCGGGTCCGCGAAGGGATCGCACTGGCACCGCTCGCCCACGCCCTGATCGATACGTCCGACGGTCTCGCGGATTCCGCGCGTCTGGTCGCCGCCTCGAGCCGAGCCCGCCTCGTGGTCGAGGAGGCGAGGCTCCCGCTCGCCGTGGGATTGCGCTCGCTCGCCCGCACCGTGGGGAGACGGCGCGAACTCGCCTTCTTCGGCGGGGACTACGAGCTGTTCGCCGCCCTGCCCGCACCGGAGTGGGCGAAGGCCGAACGGGCGATCCGGTCTGTCGGGGGTCGACTCACTCGCATCGGCCGCGTCGAAAGCGGAACGGGCGCGTGGCTCGAGACCCCGGACGGTCGGATCCCGATGCCGCCCGCGGGCTGGCAACCGTTCGAGGATCGGCGTTCCGGACGGTAGGCCGCCGTTTCCCAATACAACAGTTCTACGTTAATTCCGGTTCACCTCCGCCCCAAATACCCACCGCCCCGGTCCGTTCGCCGAGGAGCATCGTACTATGGTCCGCGGGATCGCCCGAAGCCCAACGTCGACCGCTCGCCGAACGAACTCGAGCGTCGGACCCGCCGGACGGAGGGAGCACCGATGACCTTCATCGACGACCTCGCCCTCGTCCTCGACCTCCTGATCCTGGTCGCCGTCGTCGCGTTCTACACGGGAGTGATGGTGTGGTTCGAGATGCGCCGGAACGACCGTACCCGCGCCCTCAGCCACCTCAAGGAAGGAACCCTCCTTCTCGGCTGCCTCGGCGCGTTACTCGGCCTCTTCGCCCTCTGGGGCGAATTCACCTGGCCGCTGGCGGTCGTCGTCGGTGGGAACAACGTTCTCGCGTCGTACGACGTGTTGTTCTTCGACTCGCTCGTCCTGCTCGCGTTCGTCCTGGTCTCCTTCGCGATCGCCGTGCAGTTGAAGCGCCCGACCCACATGGTCGGGGTCGTTGCGGGGCTCGCGGGCGGGGCCATCCTGTTCTACGGCTACCGGGCGTACACCCTCTCGCTGACCCTGGACCCCCTCCCGACGTTCTTCCTGTTCCTCGGGTTCGGTCTGCTCGCCATCGCAGTGTACCCGATCTCGCTCTACATCGACTGGTTCGTGATCGGCCCGTCCGAGCCCGGCGCCCAACCGGTACCGAGCGGTCCGGCGGCGAACTACCCGTGGATGTGGAGGGTGTTCCTCTGCGGATTCCTCGTCCTCGCCCTCCTCGCGGGGATCGCGGCCCTGTACTACGGCTACGACACCGCCTGGGCCCACCTGGGTGCGCCCCCCTAGAACCGAGAACCACCGCGCGGGAACGGACCACCCGTTCCTCGACCGCACGGGCCGAACGGCAAACGGTAAGGTAGCGGCCGAGAAGACCGGAGCCGATGCCCGACGACCGCTCCCTGCGGGACGTGCGGATTCGCCGCGCGGGTCCGGACGATTTTGAGCCCGCCCGGACGGTACTCACCCTCGCCGCCGCGTGGGCTCGGGATCGGGGGATCGAGCGGTGGTGGCCCGTACCGTTCCCGGCCGAACGGCTCCGACCGGCGCTCGAGAACGGTCACCTCTATGTCGCTGAGTCCGCGGGCGAGATCGTCGGCACGCTGGTGTTCAAGTGGGACGACGTAAAGGTGTGGGGCGAGGAACCCCCGGTCGCCGGGTACGTCCATATGTTGGCCGTGCGGAGGGATCGTCCGGTGCGCGGACTCGGCGAGATTCTTCTCGCCTGGTCCGCCGACCGCACGCGCGAGAACGGTCGCCCGCTGCTCCGTCTGGACTGCCTCGCGACCAACGAGTCGCTGATCCGCTACTACGAGGGCGTCGGGTTTCGCCGCGTCCGGCAGGTGCCCCGTCCGTATCCGGGGGATGACCGGAACGTCCAGCTGTTCGAGAAGGAGGTCGGATGACCGACGACCCGCTGGGCGACGCGACCGTCCGACCGGCGGTGCCGGCCGACCTTCCCGCCGTGCTGCACTCCCTCACCTCGGCCGCGCAGTGGTCGCGTGAGCGAGGGGAGTCGGGCTGGCCCGTTCCGTTCCCGGAGGAGGCGGTTCGGCCGTCGCTCGAGCGGGGAGAGCTCTATGTCGCGGAGTGGAACGGCGAGGTCGTCGGTTCGTTCGTACTTCGTTACGAGGACGAAGCGTTCTGGGGGTCCCAGCCCCCGGTCGCCGGCTACCTGCACCAGCTTGCGGTCCGGCGGGACCGGCCCGTCCGTGGGCTCGGCCGCCGGCTGATCGAACGCGCGGAAGCGCTCGTCCGGGAGACGAAGCGCCCGCTGATCCGACTGGACTGCGTGGCAACGAACCGGTCGATCATCGCCTACTACGAGGCGGTCGGGTTCCGCCCGGTCCGGGTCGTCCCGTACCCCCACGGGGACGAGTTCGACGTGCTCCTGATGGAGAAGCGACTCGACGGAGGGTGGGTCCGGCCGGTGTCGAAGGCCGTGCCGTACCGTCGCAAGGTTCGCGCTACTCTCAAGTAGGGGGTGCCGGGTCCCCGCGTCACCACGAGTAGGTGGGGAAATGCCGAACAACTCTGCAACCGCTAATCCGTTTGACACCGCCAAGCAGCAAGTCGACATCACCGCGAAACTGATCGGGCTCGATGCCGGCCTCACCGAGGTCCTGAAGCACCCGAAGCGCGAGCTGACGGTGAACTTCCCCGTCCGGATGGACGACAACTCCTACCGCGTCTACACCGGCTACCGCGTCCAGTACAACATGGCCCGCGGCCCGACGAAGGGCGGTATCCGATTCCACCCGCAGGTCACGCTCGACGAGGTCCGCGCGCTCGCCGCGTGGATGACGTGGAAGTGCGCGGTCGTCAACATCCCGTACGGCGGCGCCAAGGGCGGCGTCATCTGCGACCCGAAGCACATGTCCCGCGGTGAACTCGAACGCCTGACCCGCCGGTACGCGAGCGAGATCGCTCCGATCATCGGACCGGAGATGGACATTCCCGCGCCGGACGTCTACACCGACTCCCAGACGATGGCCTGGATCATGGACACCTACTCGATGCTGAAGGGCTACTCCGTCCCGGGCGTCGTCACGGGCAAGCCGATCAGCCTCGGCGGCTCGCAGGGACGCGGCGAGGCGACGGGCCGCGGATGCGCCTACGTCATCCGAGAGGCGGCGAAGGACATCGGCGTGAAGGTCAAGGGCGGCACGGTCGCGGTCCAGGGATTCGGGAACGCGGGCAGCGTCGCGGCGAACATCCTCGCCGAGGAACAAGGCGCGAAGATTGTCGCGGTCTCCGACTCGAAGGGCGGGATCTACAAGGCGGACGGACTCAACGTGAAAGCGGTCGAGGCCCACAAGGCGAAGACCGGCTCGGTCGTCGGGTTCCCCGGCGCGAAGGCCGTCTCGAACGCGGAGATCCTCGAGACGAAGGCGGACATTCTGATCCCCGCGGCGCTCGAGAACCAGATCACGAAGAAGAACGCCGACAAGATCCAAGCCAAGATTGTCGCCGAGGCGGCGAACGGACCGACCCTCCCCGAGGCGGACACGATCCTCTTCGAGCGGAAGATCACCGTTCTCCCCGACGTGCTCGCGAACGCCGGCGGCGTGACCGTAAGCTACTTCGAGTGGGCGCAGGACATCCAGGGGTACTTCTGGGACCTCGGCGAGGTCAACAGCCGACTCGAGCGGACGATGGTCCAGTCGTACAACGCGGTCCACAAGACCGCGGGCGAGTACAAGGTGCACAACCGGACAGCGGCCTACGTCGTCGCGATCCAGCGGGTCGTCGACGCGGTGACGCTCCGCGGCATCTACCCGTAACCGGACCGTCCCCCCCATGGCGGAACTTCCGCGCTGCCGGCCGGCGACGTGGAAGGACGTCGACGCGTGGGCCGACACGGTCGCGGCGGCGGTCCGCGCGAGCGGCGCCGTTCCGGAAACGATCGTCGGGCTCACCCGCGGAGGGTGGGTGCCGTCGCGTCTCCTCGCCGACCGGCTCGGCGTCCACCGGATGGTGTCGCTCCGGGCCCAACATTGGGGCGTGACGGCGACCCCGACCGGCGCCGCGCAGGTGACCGAGGGCCTGAGCGGACCGGTGTCCGGTCAACGGGTGCTCGTCGCCGACGACATTACCGACACCGGCGAGAGCCTGGCCCTCGCGGTCGCCCAGGTCGAGGCGCAGCAACCGGCGCGCGTGGAGAGCGCGACGTTCCTCCATATTGAGCAGTCGAAGTACCGACCGACGTACACGGGGGAAGTGATCCCCCGCGAGGGATGGGTCTGGATCGTCTTCCCGTGGAACTACTGGGAGGACCTGGTCCAGCTCGCGCAGCGGGCCGCCGAGCAGGGGGGAGCCGGGGTCGGAGCGATCCGGCGAACCCTGAAGGAACGTTGTGGCCTCGATGTCCCGGTCGCCGACCTCGAACAGGTCGCCCGGTGGGCCAAGGGCGACTGAAGCGCCCGACTAGCCGGTCGTCGCCGGCTCGGCGGGGGTCGCCCG
>Ga0209274_10000323_pt1 | contig 32403 bp, 32 predicted proteins | sample HubBroMetageREF1_FD_188343 | JGI IMG/M metagenome (GOLD analysis project Ga0209274, IMG submission 188343) | Reference soil microbial communities from the Hubbard Brook experimental Forest, New Hampshire, USA - Hubbard Brook CCASE Soil... | ecosystem: Environmental > Terrestrial > Soil >...
CCTCCACCCGCTCCCCATGTTCCGTTTGCATCACGACGAGACTCTCCCGACCCACGGAGCCCGCGGCCAGGACGCGGAGGACCAGCCCGCCGGTTTCGGGGTCCTCGATCCGGAGGTCGCTCGGGTGAACCGCCTCGGTCCCCCTCGGGCCGGGCAGCACGTTGTAGCCGAGGAACCGAGCCGTTCTCGGGGTACGCGGCCTCTCGAAGACCTCGCGCGGGGTCCCGACGGTCTCGAGTGCGCCGTCGAAGAGCAGCCCCACCCGATCCCCCAGGAACAGCCCCTCCTCCCGGTCGTGGGTGACGTGGATCGCCGCGGTACCGAGCGCCGTGAGCGCGCGCCGGAACTCGGTCCGCAGGTCCGCCTTGATCTCGGCGTCGATCGATGCGAACGGCTCATCCAGGAGAACGATCCGCGGACGAGCCGCGAGCGTCCGGGCGAGAGCGACCCGCTGGCGTTCCCCGCCCGAGAGCGCGTCGGGCCGCCGGTCCTCGAGCCCCTCGAGGCGCAGCAGCTCGACCATTCGGTGCACGACCTCCTCGACTTCGTTCCGGGGCTGGCGCTGCAGGAGCGGAGCGTACGCGATGTTCTCGAAGACCGTGCGATGGGAGAAGAGGGCCGGGTCCTGGAACATCAGACCGATCCCGCGCCGGTGGGGCGGACGGTCCGATAGGTCCACCCCCTCCAGCGAGACCCGTCCGCTCCGGCTCCGCTCCAGGCCGGCGATGCAGCGAAGCAGCGTGGTCTTGCCGCTCCCGTTCGGCCCGAGCAGGACGAAGTACTCTCCGGGTGCGACGGTGAGCGAGACCGACCGTAGGACAGGGGTCTCGCCCCAGGCGGCGGAGAGGCGGTCGACGAAGAGGAGCGGACTAGAGCTCGACACGACGACCTCCGACCGTCAGGATGGTGAAGACCGCGAGGCTCAGCAGCAACAGCAGTCCGGCCGCGGCGTCCGCCACCGGGAACAATCGCGTGTTCGCGAGGGTATAGAGCGCCACGGGGAGGGTCGTGAACGTCGGCGTGACGAGGAAGTACGTCGCCGTGAACTCCCCGAGCCCGAGGGCAAATGCGAACAGCCCGGCCGTGAGGAGACCGTCCCGGACCCGCGGAAGGTCGGCGTCGAGGAACGCGCCCCACGAGGTCGCCCCCAGCGTTCGCGCCACCTCACGCTCCGCGGGGGCGAGCCCGGCGAGGGGAATCTCCAGGCTCTGCAGTGCAAGGGGGAGGGCCAGCGCGGCCTGGCTCACGATGACGAGCGCCCAGACGGTCGACTCGCCTCCCCAGAGGGGGCGCCAGAACTCGGCGAGGGAGAACGCGAGGACCACAGGCGAGAGCAGCAGGGGGACGAAGAGGACGAGCCCGAGCGCGCCGGCGCGCCGCGGACGTCGCGCAATGGCGTACCCGGAGACGACCCCCAGCACGACCGCGATCCCGGCGGCTACGGTCGCGAAGAACAGGGTGTTCCCGACCGCCCCCAGCGCCGAGATCCCGAGGCGCTGCGTCGTCGCCGGAGAGAAGAGGGCCGCCCAGGCGGACCCCGGGCCCCCGGCGCCGACCGGGGCGACGGACCGGTACAGGACGGCGCCCAAGAGTCCGAAGACGCTGCACAGGACCGCTCCCGTCTCGATCGCGAGACCGATCGAGAGCGCCGATCCGCTCGGCGCGCGTCGAGTCCGGCGGCCTCCGTGCCGTCCGGCCGAGCGCAGCCGGGAGAGCACGAACAGGTACGCCGCGGTCGGCACGAGGAACGCCGCCACCATCGCGAGCGAGAGCACTCCCGCGGCGGTCGGCTGGAGACCGAGCGTGTCGAGGAACCAGACCTGCGCCTCCACGGTGTAGCAACCGGGTCCGCACAACAAGAGGGGCGGCGCGAACGAGAGGGCAGAGAACAGGAACGTCAGGAGCCCGCCCGCGAGCGCGCCGACCCAGGTGGCGCGCCCCCAGACGTCGAGGTACGCTCTCCACGGCGAGCCGCCGAGGGTCGCGACCGTCTCCTCCAGGCCGACCGGGCTCCCTTCGCACCCGGCGGCGGTGAAGAGGACGACGATCGGGACGTTGAACAGGAGGTTGGCGACGACGATCGCCGGGAGTCCGCTCCCGAGTACCGAGAGCGCGGGCACCGCGGAGGAGAGGAGTCCCGACGGACCGAACAGGTCCAGGACGCCGAAGACGACCACCAGGCTGGGCAGCAGGAACGGTACGAGCAGAAAGGAGCGGACGATCGAGCGGCCCGGCCACTCGTACCGGCCCAGGAAGACGCCGGCCGGGTAGCCGAGGAGGACGGCGAACACCGCCGAAAGGCCTCCCTGGATGAGGGAGTTCTCGACCGCGCGGACGTTCTCGCGTTGGGCCAGGATCCCCGCCGCCCCCGACAGCCCGCCGGCGGAGACGAAGGCGTCGACGAACAGGACGGTGACCGGCAAGAGCGCGAACAGCGCGATGAACGCAAGGACGGGGAGCAGGAACGCGGCGTCGGACGGGGCCCGCTTCATGCAGAACCGGGAGCGAGCGAAAGCCACGCGCTGACCCATCCGGGCAGCTCCGTCGCCAGCTCGCTCGGCGTCACGTCGCCGTTGAGGGGAACGATGGGCACCGGGTTCACCGCCGCGGAGAACACGCTGGGTAGCGGGACCGTCTGATTCGCCGGGTACTCCCACTCGTTCTCGGGGATCTCGCCCTGGACGGTCCCACCCAGGAACCAGTTCTCGAACTCCTCGTCCAGCGTCAGATGTTGGGTCCCGCTCACGATGCCGATCCCGTAGATGGTCCGCCACCCGTACTCGGTGCCGTTCCACCAGGAGACCGTGGAGTTGAACTGCCCGGCTTCCCCGTTGGCTGCGGCGTAGGCGGGGTCGGTCGAGTAGCTCACGACCATCGGGGGATTCCCGCTCGATGCCGAGAACTCCCCGAACGCGGTCCCCCAGTCCGGCGCCGGGTCCGGGAGACCCTCCGCCCAGACGTCCTGCCAGAACGTCTCCCAGTTCTCGTGCAGGACCGCCTCGTAGTACTCGATCTGCCAGACGAGGAACTCCTCGCCGGTGATGTCGTACTCCGGGTTCTCGGTCAGGAGGCCCTTCGCCCAGGTCGCGTTGGCGGTGAAGTTCGGGAACGTCGCGTGAGCGATGGCTCCGTCGGTCGCCTGGGCGAACGTCGAATTGTAGTCGATCCCGAGATAGCCGTACTCGTACGGCACGGCCCCGTCGTCCGGGCTGAGCTCGGAGGCGATCTCGGGAGAGACGTTGGCCAGCGCCGGAGGCTGGTACGGGACCAACAGGTGGTCCGCCTCGGCGACCGGGGTCGTGATCTCGTCCAGCCCGATCACGAGGTCCGCCCCGGGGGAGCCCTTCTGCTGGAGGAGGGTGCTGAGCAGGGTTCCTGCCGGACATTCGACCTCGATTCGGACATGGTGGGCGGCTTCGAACGCGCCGAACACCGTGGAGAACGCCGGGGCGCCGCAGTCGACGCCCCCGAAAAGGCTGGGATAGGTGTAGATGACGAGGGTCGGTTCGCCGGCGGGCGCCAGCCCGGCCGAGTACTCGTAGATGCCGAACCCGGCGACCGCCACCACGAGGGCGACGACGACCGCGAGCAGCGCACGGCCGAGGCGACCGGGCCGACGGAGCCGTCGGGGCCGGGAGGAAAAACGTGGTTCCGCGGTCACGTCCTCCGCGGGCCGGCGGAGAGTTTGCCTAGGTGTCGCATTTTGTTCCCTTCGCGGGCATTATCCCGTGCAGGTTCCTGGGGTCGACGAGGTACGCCTCGTCCTCTCAGCCGGTGTCCAGCTCCCCCTACCCGCCCCCCGAGGGGAGCGGCGAGGAATAAGGTTTGCCGGCCCGCGCCGTTTATGGGGTCGACGGGTCTGCCCCTGCCCGGTACTCGTTCATGTCGGACCCGATGGAGAAGCTTCGGTTCGGAACGGAGCTCGTGAAGCGCGGATTCGCCCGCATGCAGCAGGGCGGCGTCATCATGGACGTCACGACCGCGGACCAGGCTGCGATCGCGGAGGAAGCGGGCGCCGTGGCGGTCATGGCGCTCGAGCGCGTGCCGGCCGACATCCGGGCCGCCGGGGGAGTCGCGCGGATGGCCGACCCGCTCAAGATCCGAGAGATCAAGGACCGAGTGTCGATCCCGGTGATGGCCAAGTGCCGGATCGGCCACACGGCCGAGGCCCGCGTCCTGGAGGCGCTCGCGGTCGACATGATCGACGAGTCGGAGGTGCTCACGCCGGCCGACCCGTTCCATCACGTGGACAAGAAGGCGTTCAAGGTCCCGTTCGTGTGCGGGGCGCGCAACCTCGGCGAGGCCCTGCGTCGGATCGACGAGGGCGCCGCGATGATCCGTTCGAAGGGCGAGGCGGGAACCGGCAACGTCGTCGAGGCGGTCCGCCACATCCACCAGATCAACGACGAGGTCGCGCTCGTCGGCAAGCTGTCGAAGAAGGACGTCAGCGCGTGGGCGAAGAAGGAGCGCGTCAGCGAAGCGGTGGTCCAGGAGGTGCGGACGCTCGGACGACTACCGGTCGTCAACTTTGCAGCGGGCGGGATCGCGACGCCGGCCGATGCGGCCCTCTGCCGGATGCTGGGCGTGGACGGGGTGTTCGTCGGGAGCGGGATCTTCAAGGCCCAGCACCCGATGAAGGTCGCGCGCGCGGTCGTCGAGGCGTCGACGCAGTTCGACCGGCCGGAGGTCGTGGCCCGCGTTTCGGCGGGTCTCGGGGAGCCGATGAAGGGCGTCGACATTGCGAGCCTATCCCCCGAGGAGCTCCTCCAGGGACGCGAGTCGAACGCCGACGCGCGACGCCGGAACCCCACCGAAGCGTGAACCGCCGCGGGATCCGCTTACCGCGCGCCGGCCGATGCGCGTAAAGATGGGCACGGAATGGTCTCGCTGTGCGCATCGTCCAGGTCGCTCCCTTCTTCTATCCCCACGCCGGCGGGGTCGAGTCGCACGTTCGTAGCCTCGCCCAGGAGTTCGTCCGGGAGGGTCACGACGTAACGGTCGTCACGTCCCGGTACCGGTCCTTCCTCCCCCGGGAGGAACGGATGGAAGGGTATCGAATCGTGCGGACGCGGACGCTCGGCGTCGCGCTCAACACTCCGTTCGACTACGGCGCGTACTCCGCCCTTCGCCACATCGACGCGGACGTCGTGCACCTCCACTACCCTCCGCCGCTCACCTCGTTCTTCGCGACGCGCGCGTTGAACCATCGCAACATCCCCGTGTGCCTCACGTACCATTGCGACCTCTACCTGTCGGGACTCGCCGGACGACTCCTCGCGGGACTCTACCAGCGGGTCTTCCTGCCTCCCACGCTCCGGAGCGTCGACCGGATCGTCGTGCACACCCGGAGCTACGGAGTGACCTCGGTGATGCTGCGAGGTCGGGACTTGGCGATCATCCCGTCCGTCGTCGACCTCGACCGGTTCCGCCCGGGGCTCGACACGAGCGCGCTGCGCGGCGACCTGCGTCTCGAGGGAAAGCGCGTGCTGGCGTTCACGGGCCGGCTCGTACCCCACAAGGGGGTCGACGTGATCCTCCAGGCCCTCGCGCGACTGCCGGACGATGTCGTGCTGGTCGTGATCGGTGCGGGCCCTCGCCTCCCCAGCCTCCTCGGGATGGCCCGTCGTCTCGGGGTGGCGGACCGGGTGCGCTTCTGCGCCCGGGTCACGGACGACAACCTGCCGCGGTATCTCGCCCTCGGGGACGTGTTCGTCTTTCCGTCCCAGAGCCGTCTCGAGGGGTTCGGGCTCGCGGTCGCCGAGGCGATGGCCGCCGGTCTCCCGGTCGTCATCGCGGACATGCCCGGCGTCCGGGAGGTCATCGAGTCGGGCCAAGAGGGGCTGCTCGCCGAACCACTCCTCGCCGACGACCTCGCCGAGAAGATACGGACCCTCCTCGACGACTCCGCCCTCGCGCGTCGCATGGGGGCGGCGGGGAGGCGACGCGCCGAGGAACGGTACGGACTGCCGACCGTGGCCCGGCAGCTGCTCAGCCTGTACGCAGACCTGCACGCAGCTGGTTTATCTGGACCTTGAGCCGGGCCGCCTCGGCGCCGGCGGCGCGCTTCCAGTCCGGGCCGGAGGACGCGTAGAGAATGCTGCGGGAGGCGCTGACGAGGAGCGCGCGTCCGTGGGCGTCCACCCCGTCCCGGACCGCCGTGGCCAGGGAACCCCCCTGGGCCCCCACGCCGGGGACCAGGATCGGGATGGTGTTGCCGAGCAGGGACCGGGCGGCGCGGAACGCGTCCGAGAACGTGGCGCCGAGCACGGTGCCGACGTTCCCGTGAGAGTGGGAGAGGCGGCGGACCTCGCCGACGACCGCGAGCCAAAGCGGCCCGCGCGGCGTCGGGATCTCCTGGAAGTCGGGGGCCCCCGGGTTGGAGGAGTGGGCGATGACGAACACGCCGCGGGTCGAGTCCTCCAAGAACGGCTGGATCGAGTCCCACCCGATCCAGGGAGTGACCGTCACCGCGTCGAACCCGAACTCCTTGAAGGCTCCGTCGCGGATCTGCGTCATCACGTTGGGGATGTCGTTCGCTTTCATGTCGAGGATGCGGATGCGCGTCGGACCGATCTTGCGGCAGACCCGCTGCAGGGTGACGAACCCGGCGGGGCCGTAGCGAAGGTAGAACCCGAGCTGCATCTTGTACGCCGCGGTGCTGGGCAGCGTCGCGCTGACGACGCCGTCGACGAAGCGGTTCAGTTGCCGGGCGGCGGGCAGCCGCTTCAGCGCCTTCGGCATCTGGGCCGGGTCGGGGTCGAGTCCCACGCAGACGAGCGAATCGCGGGCCTTGAGAATCCGGTCGACCCGTTGAATGAATTTCTCCGGCACCGACCCGGGTCAGGAGGCCCAAGGCAAATAGATTGCTCGTGGTACAGCGTTCATCGTCCGTGCGCGGGCGGTGGACTTTATCGGACGGGGCAGTTGTTGCCGCTCGAGGTGGGCTCACGGTCGCGGAAGAGCCGCCGAAGGAGCTCGCCGAGGTCCGTCTTCGCGACCTCCGCGTGAGCAGTGCGGCCGTGGAGGTCGTCGCGCGCGTCGTGACGCTCGAACGGCGCGAGGTGACCCGCCGGTCGGATGGGAGCCGCCGACCGCTCCTCTCCGGGCTCCTCAGCGACGGGACGGCCACCGTTCGGTTCACGTGGTGGGACCCTCCCCGGGAGGGGATCGAGCGCGGCACCGTCCTCCGGGCCGCGGGCGCCGAGGTCCGCGAGTTCCGGGGGCGACCGGAGCTCACGTTCACGTGGAAGACGCGCATCGGTCCGGCGAGCGACGTCGAGCTCCCGCGGCTCACCGGAGAGGAGCTTCCCCTGCGCATCGTGCGGGAACTCGCCCCGCCCGACGAAGGGTTCCGTCTACGCGTCCGGGTGCTGCGGGTGCAGGCCCGTCCGGTCACGGTGGGGGAGGAACGACGGGTGGTGTTCGAGGGACTCGTCGCCGACCGCAGTGGCTCGATCGCGTTCTCCTCCTGGAGTGATTTCCAACTGAAACCGGGGGAGGGGATCCAGATCGTCGGCGGATACTTGCGGACCTTCCGAAACCGCACCCAGGTCGTCCTCGACGATCGGTCGAGCGTAGGTCGCATCGACACCACCGACCTCCCGGACCCGGCGGAATTTCTCCGATCCCCTCCGAGGTCGATCGCCCGCGTCGAGGACGACGGCGGCGGCGAGGCGATCGCCGTCGAAGGGACGGTCGTCGGCTTGCTTCCGCCGAGCGGGCTCGTCTACCGTTGTCCGACCTGCCGACGGTCGATCCAGAGCGGGATCTGCCGTGTCCACGGTCAGGTGGACGGCCAGGCCGACCTGCGCGCGCGCATCGTGCTCGACGACGGGACCGGTGCGTTGACCGTGAATGCGGGTCGGGAGGAGACCGAGCGGCTCTGGGGGTTCACCCTCGCCGAGGTCCGGGCCCAGCTCCGGGAACAGCCGGACCCGAGCCTCCTCGAGGAACGGATGCTCGAGGCCCTCCTCGGCCGGCGACTGCGCGTCCGGGGACAGGGGACCAAGGACGACTTTGGGATCACGATCGCGCCGGAGTCGATCGAACCGGTCGAGGTCGACCTCGAGGCCACCGCGGGCGAACTGAATGCTCGTCTCACGGAGGCGCGCTGATGGCGCTGCGCGAACCCGCGTGGCGCGTCACGGCTCGGGAGCTGGAGAGTTCCCTCGAAGAAGAGCGGGGCGTCGGGGAGCGGGCCGCCGGGTATCTGCTCTCGCCGTTCGGGTCGAGGATGAACCGCGTCGCTTTCGCGGGTACCCTCTCTCCCGCGGAGCCGATCGGACGCGACGAATCTCAGACGTTCTGGCGGGCCCGCCTCTCCGACCCGACCGGGGCGGTGGCGGTGACGGCGGGCAGCTTTCAACCCCGGGCGATGGCCCAACTTCGCGCCGGCAGAGAGTCTCGCTCGGCGTTCGTCGTCGGGAAGGTCCACCTCTACCGCGGGCGCGACGGCGTAGGGTACGTTTCGGTGCGCGCGGAGGGCGTACGGTCGGTCTCAGAGAGCGAGGAACGCGCCGTTCTGGCGGACGTCATTCGCCAGACCCTGGACCGACTCGACCTGATCGAGCGGCTGGAGAAGGACCCCAGCGCCCGCGACGAAGACCTGCGAGCGGAGGGGACGCCCGCCGCATGGATCCGGGCGGCGGCAGAGTCACTGCGGCGGTACCCGAACGTCGACCGCGCCGCGTTCCGTCGAGAGCTCGCCTCCGCGGTGCGCAGGGTCGCGGGGGATAGTGGCCCGCTCCCGTCGGCGTCCCCACCCCCGGCAACCGTCACGGTCACGCGCGCGCCACCTTCCCGTCCGACCGCGCCGGTCCCGAGCGCGGCCGAGCGGGCCGAGGAGTCGGTGTTCCTCGATCTCCTCGATGAGATCGCCGAGGTCTCGGTCGACGGGTATGCGGACCTTAAGGAAGTGTTGGGACGGCTCGAGTCGCAGGGTCTCGTTGCCGACCGTGCGGAGACGGTGCTCAACCGGCTCGAAGAGGAGGGCGTCATCGAAGAGCCGATCGTCGGGAAGCTCCGCCGAGCGTGAGGACGTTCGCAGCCCGCGCTCCCGGTGGCGAACCGCACGGCGTAGGTCAGCGTCGTCCCCCCACCGAAAGTGAACGGGCGGAAGATTCATCCGATGGCCGTTCTACCCTCGGCGGGAACCATGCAGACATCGTCCGTTCGGCTACCGACTTGGTACCGTGCCGTGGCCGTCCTCGTCGGAATCATCTCGATCGGTGCCGCGTTCGTGGTTCTGATCGATCCGGCGCTTGGGCTGGCCACACTCGTGCTCATCCTCGCGTTCGCGCTGCTCATCATCGGGATCGACCGGATCGTGGCCGGCGTCACGGGGCACCCCTTCGGATGGATGCCGGGAGGTCTCCCCGCGATCGTTTCGGGAGGTCCTGCCCCCGGGACGAGCCAGAACCCACCCTCGGGCCCACCCCCCCGACAGTAGAACGAGCTCCGGACCCCCGGTGGACCCACCGTTGCCGCTCTGACCGGACCCGGACTACGCACGCGCGTCCGCGAAGGCACGCGCGGACCGGTTTGACAGGCTATATATACGCCCCGAGCTCGGAGGCGCGGGGGAATGAGGAACACCTGTCTCTCCGATTTCATGACGAGACCAGCGACGAGCTGACCCCCCGGCTCCGGAATCCGTAAACGCATGGCCGAACCACGACCGTCCCGTGTCCTATCCATCATCGTCGCGATCATCGTGGTCGCGGCCGGGATCGGGATCTTCGCGTTCCTCTACTATGAGAACCACAAGTCCCCGGCCTCCGGACCCCTGACGGTCCAGTCCGGCGACAACGTGACGGTGAACTACATCGGAATTCTGGGCTCGGGGCCCCAGGAAGGTCGAGTCTTCGATACGTCGGTCTACTCGGTAGCGCTGAACAACGCGTCGTGGCCCAAGACGCTCATGTACGCCTCCCGGGGCGGCGTCCCGTCCGACTACTCACCTCTCGCCGTCCACGTCGGCCCCAGCGCCCCGAGTGGCGGATACACGATCGGGAACCTTACGTTCGGTTCGGTCGTCCCCGGCTTCTGGCAGGGACTGCTCGGGCTCCCCGGAAACAAGACCCACTACATCACCATCCCGCAAAACCTGGGCTACCCGTCCACCCTGATCAACGCTTCCTGCTACGTCACCGAGCCGCTCACCTACACCTACCCGGTAGTACAGACGCTGGCCCCGGCCGCGTTCACGACGGCCTTCCCGAACGTGACGGCGCTGGCGGGTACCGGGTTCACCGACCCGAGCTACGGGTGGCAGGACCAGATCCTCAGCGTGAACTCGAGCGCCGTCGTCTACGAGAACCTCCCCAGTCAGGGGATGCTCACCAACCCCAACGGCTGGGCCGTGAAGGTCACGAACATCTCGGCGACCACGATATCGCTCGCCAACCAGCTCAGCCCGACCCAGGCCGGTCAGATCCTCGGACATGTCTCGGGGACCGGCGTGTGCGGGGCGACGACCTTCATCGTCTCCCAGGTGAACCTCGGGGCCGGGACCTACGTCGCGGACTACGGGGACACCCAGCAGCACGGAAACCAGCAGGTCTACGGCCAGACGCTGATCTTCATCGTGACGGTGGTCGACATCTTCCCGTAGTAGACGGGAGGGGCTAGCCCCCGAGCGTGATCTTTCCGCGCTTGAGTAGTTCCTGGAGCTGGGCGTCCGCCGTGGAGTCGACCATCGACTGCGCCGGTCGCCCGCGGCCCGGGGCGAACGCGCGGACCGTCTTCCGTGCCTCATCTCGGCGGGCGCGCGTCTCCCCCAGGATCCGACGCCCCTCATGCTCGAGCTCGTTGATCTCCCGCGAGAGGCCATCGATCTTCTCCATCACTCCGGCCCGGGCCTTTCCCTTCGCCCGCAACTCGCCGACCAGGTTTCCCGCCGCGAGCAAGCCCTGACGGACCTCGGTCATCTTGGTATCGCGAGCCGACCGGGTCTTCGCGGCCTCGGCGCCGAGCCGTTCGACCTCCGCTCTCGCCGCCGTGACGCGGGCCTCGGCCTCCTTCCGGCGTTGTTCGTGCTCGGCGACGACCTGCGTCCGTGCTTCGGTGATCTTCAGGTCCTTGTGACGCTGACGAAGCTGGGCGATGAGGGCGTTCTCCTCGTCCAGCGGGAGGGCGTTCGTCTGCTGCCGGTGCTCGAGCTGGGCGATCTCCCGACGGATCTGGTCCGGTCGCATCCGCTCGCCGGGAGCGATCGTGAGGCGGAGTTCCCGCAGTGCGATCACGGCCTCGTCGAGCCCCCGGCGCGCGGCCTCGCGCTGGGAACGGAGCTCGGCCACCTTCCGGCTCAGCCCGCCGTGTTCGTCGTACAGGCGCTCTACCTGCGCTTGGGGTGCCTGCCGGCGGTCGTACAGCGCCTTCTGCTCCGCCGAGAGCTTTCGCATTTCCGTGATCAGGTCGCGCCGCTTAGAGTCGAGCGTGCGCAGGCGAGCATCGATCGCCCGCAGCTTCGTTTGGGCGTCCCGTTCCTTCTCTTCCTCGTCGTCGGAGAGGACGGGTCGGGGCGACACGCTCCGAGGAGGTCCCGCACTTCAGAAAAGCCCTTCTCCCTAGATTCCGGGGTTGCCTACCCGGCCCGCGTGTCGCAGACGTACCACTCGTGCCGGTCCGGCTCCAATTCCTCCGCGACACGCCGCATCCCGTAGGACGTGAATCGCTCGAGCGTGTCCCGGCGGTAGTAGTGCATTGGCTCCGAGTCCGGTAGGGGCGCCCAGACATCGGGGGCGACCTCCCGTCCCTCCCCGAGGTGAGGGTCGGTCGTGGAGCGGACCGCGAACAGGTGGAGTCCGCCCGGTCGCAGGACCCGGTACACCTTGCGGGCGAGGGTGTCGACCTCGGAGTCCGACAGCAGCATGTACACGTCGTGGGCGTAGACGACATCGACCGACTCCGCGTCCGTTCGCGAGAGGGCGTAGAACAGGTCGTTGTTCTCGAACCGAAGGTTCTCCGGGTTCTCCGGCTGGGCGCGGGCTCGGGCGATGGCGACGCTCGAATGGTCCACGGCACGCACTCCGTGCACGGACGGGGCGAGGAATCGCGCATCCCGCCCGGGGCCCGAGCCCAGTTCCAGGACCCGTGCGGAAATGTGGAGGGCGTGGATCCTTTCCAATGCCCAGGCGGCGAAGGTCGACGGGGGGCCGAGGAACCGGTCGGGGGTCTGCTGGTAAGTGCGGTCGGACTCGGCCCGTCGCGACGCCGACCCCGGTCCGTCGAGCCACGGGTTCACCGACGCTTTCCCCTCCTTCGTGCCACGGGTCGAGCGCGACTCCTCTCCGCCGGCATCGCGAACCACTGCGCGGCGAACAACGCTGCGGGTACGGCGGCGTCGATATTCACGACCGCGATGGGCGCACAGGATTGGAGCATGGCGTTGAGTGCGGCCTCCCCTCGACCGCCCCGACCATATCCCACGGAGCTGGGGATGCCAACGACCGGGGCGCGGACGAGACCCGCGAGAACCGTGGGGAGAGCACCCTCGCGACCGGCGACGACCAGATAGATTCCGGGGCGGGAGCGCTCGAGGCGGCGCACCGCCCGCGTGAGGCGGTGGAGGCCCGCGACTCCGACGTCATAGGCGGTCGCCACCTCGATCCCGAGCGCTTCGAGGACCCCCCGTGCCTCTTCGGCCAGCGGAACGTCGCTGGTTCCGGCCGTGACGAGGGCGACCGTTCCGGCGCGATATTGGACCCCGAGGGGACCCTCGAGGCGAGCGAGTCGGCCGTCGGCCAGGAAACGAATCCCAATCCCCTCCGACTCCAACGCCTGACGCTGTGCCGGAGTTGGGCGTGAAATGAGGGCGCCGTGTTCGAGCGCGGAGAGCGCCCGGACGATGCCGAGCAGGTGGTCCACGGTCTTGCCTTCGCCGAGGATCACCTCCGGAACGCCCACTCTCTGGGCCCGGTCGCGATCCAGCCGGGCGTAGCCGCCCACGTCGAGTTCCCGGGAGACGACGGGGCCCGGAGCGCTGCTACGGGGTCGGGACACATCGGCGAGCACCAGCTTTGAAACTTAACCTCGGGGGTTCACCGAGCGGTTCTCCGCTCACGCATCAACCGGCCTCGGGGGTCCTCTGCATCTGGATTGGGGTGGGATCCTTTATCGCGCCACGCGGCGCCGTGCCCTGGACGTGGTCGGTCGACCCTCACCTGAGTACGGAACCTTGCGGCCAGCGTATCAGAATCAGAATTCGTGAGGCGAAATCAGGCCCACTCGAAGGACTCAAGTCAGCCGTTTAGGCCGCCCGCACCCAAGCCGTGATATATCGGGCGCCAGTGGCACGCGCGCTGGGTATCCATGCCCGATTTCTCGCTGACTGCGGAGCAGGAGAGCCTCCGGGATTTGGCCCGGAAGTTCGCTCGGACCGAGATGGCCCCCCACGCCGCAGAGTGCGACAAGGTCGGGCGATTTCCCGAGGAGATCTATCGGAAGGCGTTCGACCTGGGCCTCATGAATCTCAACGTGCCCGCCGAGTACGGCGGCAGCGGCCTCGGCGTAACCGAGCAATGTCTGATCGTCGAAGAGCTCGCCCACGCCTGTGGGGGGATGACCACCTCGGTGATCGCGAACTGCCTGGCCCTCGAGCCGATCTTGCTCGGAGGAACGCCGGAACAGAAGGACCGGATCCTCAAGCCGTTCTGCGCCGAGTACCACCTCGCCTCGTTCTGCCTGACCGAACCGTCCGGCGGGAGCGACGCGGGCGGCCTGAAGACCCACGCCCGTCGGGAGGGCGAGGAGTACGTCTTGGACGGCGAGAAGTGCTTCATCACGAACGCGCCGAATGCCTCCTTGTACACCGTCTTCGCCACCGTGGACCCGAGCCTCAAGCACCGGGGGATCACGGCCTTCGTGGTCCCCCGGACCGCCAAAGGCGTAACCCCGGGAAAAGACGAGGAAAAGATGGGACACCGCGCCTCGTCCACGAGCACGGTCCAGTTCGAAAACGTCCGCGTACCGGTCGCGGACCGTCTCGGAGCCGAAGGCGAAGGGTTCTCCGTCGCGATGCGAACCCTCGACCAGACCCGGACGCCCATCGGCGCGCTCGCCACGGGGATCGCGCAGGCCGCGCTCGACCACGCCGCGGCCTATTCCCTCAAGCGCCAGACGTTCGGAAAGGCGATCGCCGAACACCAGGCGATCCAGATCAAACTCGCGAACATGGCCCAGTCGGTCCACGCGGCCCGACTGCTCACCTGGCACGCCGCCTGGACGATCGACCACGGTGCCAAGGGGACCCTCGAGTCCTCGATCGCGAAGTGCTTCGCCTCCGACGCGGCGCTCCACGTCGCCGATGAGGCGATCCAGACGTTCGGCGGCTACGGGTACATGAAGGAATACCCGGTGGAGAAACTGCTGCGGGACGCAAAGCTGACCCAGATCTACGAAGGGGCCAACGAGATCCAGCGCACCGTCATCGCCCGGGAACTTCTTGCCAAGTACGCCTGAGCCGGAGCGAGCGTGGAGATCGTCGTCTGCGTCAAGCCGGTGCCCGAGGCGGAGACGCGCCTGCGGGCCAGCGCCGATGGGAAGAACCTGGACCCCGAGTCGGTGAAGTTCGTCCTGGCCGGCTACGACGAATCAGCGGTCGAGCAAGCGCTCCTGCTCAAGGAGGCGGTCCCGGGTTCGGCGGTGCATGTCGTGTCGTACGGTCCCGGTCCGCGGACGGAGGAGGTGCTCCGCTCTGCGATCGCCCTGGGCTGCGACCGCGCGACCTGGGTCGAGTCCCCGAACGACGACGGAGCGGCGCCGGGCGTGGCCGCCCGGGCGCTCGCGCTCGCCGTCGCGCCCCTCCCGCACGACCTCGTGCTCTGCGGAAAGCAGGCCGGTGATGACGAGAGCGGGATCGTGGCCGCGGCGCTCGGAGAGCTGCTGGGCGTGCCCGACTTCAGCGCGGTCATCGACCTCCGATGGGACCCGGCCGCCGCTCGATTGAAGTTCCAACGGGCGACCGAAGCCGGGCAGGAGACCTGGGAAGCACCGACCCCGTGCGTCGTCGGGCTCCAGCAGGCGTGGAACGACCCGAGAACGGCGAAGCTCCCGGCCATCCTGAAGTCGCGCAAGGCGACGATCGCGAAGGTGCCCGCCGGTGCACCTCCGCCCACCGGGCCTCAGAACCTCCCCGAGAAGTTCGAGCTGCCACCGCCCCGCACCGGGGCGAAGATGGTCGAATACCAGACGCCCGAAGAAGCCGCCCAGAAACTCGTCAAGCTCCTCCGCGAAGAAGCAAAGGTCTTCCCATGACCCCGACGGTGCTCGTGGTCGGCGAGCTACAGGACGGGCATCTCACGGGTTCGACGCTCGAGGCGATCGGCGTCGCGAGATCGATCGGCGGCGCGACCGTGGTCGGCTTCGTCGCCGGGTCTGCGGCGAAGGGTACCGCGGTGGAGTTCGGTCGTTTCGGCGTCGCGAAGGCTTACGCGGCCGAGGACGCTCGGGTCGACTCCGCGCCGACGGCCGTTACGGCCCATCTGCTCCGACCGGTCCTCGAAAGCTCGGGAGCGAGCGTCGTCCTCGTCGGCGGGACTACGTTCGGTCGGGACCTGCTCGGTCGGCTCGCGATCGCTTGGAACGCCGCGGTAGCGACCGGGGTCACCGAGTTGAGTCCCGTGGAGGGAGGCCTCCGGGTGCGTCGGCCGATTTTCGGGGGTCGAGCGACCGAAACTCGGCGACTTGTGGCCGAGCGGGTGGGCGTCGCGATCCGACCCCATGCGTTCCCCAGCCCGACCGAGGCTGCTGTGACCTGCGCGGTGGAGGTCGTAGCGACGATCGAGATCCCCGCACCGCTCCTCGCCCCCCAGCGGCTCGGTGTCGCACGCCCGGCGGGCGGCTCCGGGCCGTCGCTCACCGATGCCTCGATCGTGGTCTCGGGAGGCCGCGGAATCCGTGGGCCGGAGAACTTCCATCTCGTCGAGGAGCTGGCGGCCGCGCTCGGAGCGGCCGTGGGTGCCTCGCGCGCGGTCACGGACGCCGGGTGGCGACCGACGTCCTTCCAAGTAGGGCAGACCGGCCGCGCGGTGTCGCCCCAGCTCTACATCGCGGTGGGGATCTCCGGCGCGATCCAGCACATCGTGGGCATGGTCAGTTCTCGGACGATCGTGGCGATCAACTCCGATGCCTCCGCACCGATCTTCAAGGTCGCGGACTACGGGATCGTCGGCGACCTATTCCAGATATTGCCGGCGCTCACCGCCGAGGTCCGCCGGGCGCGCGGACTCTCCTGATCTCAGAGGTCCCGGTACATGTCGATCCCGTCCTTCACGAGGGCGGAGGTCGAGATCCCGGCGGCCTTTTGCGCGCGACGGAGGAGGCGGCGCACCGGCTGTTTGGCGCCTCCGCGCTCGGTGAACATGGCGCGGAACATCTCCGTAGCGAATTTCGGATAGGCCGTGTAGAACCGCGGGTTCCACTTCACGCGGTCCATGTGCGCAAAGTCCCGGAAGTCCGGTATCACGTTCGTGCTCGTGAGCCGCTGGTCGTACTCGGCGAGTTGCGCAGCGTCCGCGCGGGCGGCCCGCTTCGCGGACAGCGCGGTCTCCGCCGCCTCGAGGCCGGTCCGAACGGCGTAGTTCATGCCCTGGATCGTGAGGCCGTTCGAGAAGACGAACCCGGCGGCGTCGCCGGAGATCATCCAGCCGTCGCCGTGGAATGCCGCCGGGCGGCTCGCCCAGCCCGAACTGATCAGCTTGGCGCCGTACTCGACGAGCTCGGCGCCGCGCAGCCGGCTCGCGATCGTAGGGTGCAGCTTGAACTGCTCCATCAGGTCGTGCGAGTAGACGCCCTTTCCGAAGAGCGACTGGATGTTGAGGATGAGGCCGACCGAGAGCGTGTCCCGATTCGTATACAGGAACCCTCCTCCCATCACTCCCGGCGGGAAGATTCCCGTGACCCACTCCTCCGCGTGCCCTTCGTCGGGTCCGAGCCCGAATCGGTCCTGGAGGACGGACGCGTCGAGGCGGTAGACCTCCTTCATCCCGAGCTCCGTCGCATCTCCGGAGAGCCGTGGGTTCGGCCGGATCGGAGTTCCGAGGGAGAGGCGCGAGTTCGCGCCGTCGGCGAGGATCGTCACCGGTGCGGTCATGGTCTCGCCGCCCTGGACGACCCCGTGGACGCGCGTTCCCTCCCAGTTGAGTCGATCGACCGGAACCGAGCTCACGACGGTGGCTCCCGCTTCCTCCGCCTTCTTGGCGAGCCACGCATCGGTCCGAGAGCGAAGGACCGTATGACCGACGTAGGGTTCCGCGCGCCAACCCGCGTCTTCGAAGTCGAAGGAGACGGCGCTCTCCGGAGTGAGAAAACCGAACCGCTTGCGCACCAAGTGGCGCTCCACCGGCATCTCGTGCCACCAGTTCGGGAGGATGCGGTCGAGGTCGTGTCCCCAGAGAACACCGCCCGAGAGGTTCTTCGTGCCGGGTTCGGCTCCGCGCTCGAGGAGCAGTACGTTCGCGCCCCCCTGAGCGAGACGGATCGCGGCCGAGCAGCCCGCCATCCCGGCCCCGACGACGATTACGTCGAAGTCGTCGCCCATCTCCCGCCGGACGCAGGCGGGTCAATTTAACGCTGCGCGCGACCGGTACTCCTCGGAGCCGCCTCGAGGCGGTCGCTCGAAGACGACTAGCCGGACCAGGGGCCCGGGCCGGCGTTCGACATGACGCCCTGGCTCGCGTCCTCGATGAGCTTCTGGAACCGGAACGGCTTCGGGATACCCTTCCAGTCCTCGTTCCCGAGTCGGGTGCCGCCCTCGGAGCTCACGCGGACCGTGCCGTAGCCGAGGATCCGTTGCAGGAAGGTTTGGTGCACGTCCACCCCGCGGACCTGCGTGACCGGGATCTCGTGGAAGTCCTTCCCGAGGATCCCGGTCTGTACGATGACCCGACGGGAGGTCACGGCATAGACCGTTCGGAACCACCGGATCGAGCGGATGAGAATCCAGAGCAGCCCGATCAGCGTGAGCAGAAGGAAGATCCAGAGGACGACTCGGACGCCGGTGGAGCCCTGACCACCGACGACCCCGAGCGCGTTGCTCCATGCGCTGACGTTGAAGATCGCGAAATTGTAGTAGGCTGCGGCGGTGATCAGCGCGAGCGCGGCCATGATCAGTGTGAAGAGGATCGGTCCCGGGAAGTAGAACAGCTTGGTCGCCCGCGTCTCCTCGAGAAGGTACTCCTGATCCGCGAGGTAGGTCGCCTTGATCAGTTTGGGCATCATCCGGACCGGTCCCGGATGCCCCGGTTGGGACGGGTTCGCCAACGGAGGAGCGGAGGGCGACGACGCTGCGGTGGGAACAGGCGGAGTCGACATCGCGCGGGCATGGGCCACAGCGGCCGATAAACTCTCCCTCGGAGCGGTCGGTGCGCCGTCTCGAGTCTTATATCGCCCGGGATGTCCGGGGGAAGGATGGGCGTTACCGATTGTCACGTCCACATCAACCCATTGTGGGAGATGCGGCCGGACGCGGCCGGACTTCTCGGACACGCGGACGCGGCGGGCGGTCGGTACCTCAAGGACCCCGGGGCGTTCCTCGAGTACTTGGACACTTGCGGCGTCGAGCGCGCCGTCCTCGTGAACTACGTGGCCCCGGAGGTCATCGGGTACACGGAGAAGACGAACGAGTTCGTCAGCGACTACGTCAAGGCGAACCCGGAACGACTGATCGCGGTCGGCGGGATCCGGCCGGACCATCCGGATCCCGAACGCGAGATCGGCCGGTTGGCCACCTCCCTCGGCATTCGGGGGATCAAGCTCCACCCCGCGCACCAGCTCTTTCGGCCGAACGCCTATGTCGACGGGGAGATTCCCGGACTGCGGGCGTTGTACGCCGCCTGCGAAAAACACCACCTTCCGGTGATCTTTCACACCGGCACGTCCGTGTTCCCGCGGGCGCGGAACAAGTTCTCGGATCCGCTGTTCCTGGAGGATATCGCACTCGACTTCCCGGATCTCACGATCGTCCTCGCGCACGGCGGGCGGCCGATATGGATGGAGACCGCGACGTTTCTCGCGCGACGGTTTCCGAACGTTTGGCTCGAGGTCTCCGGGATTCCTCCGACGCGGTTGCTCGACTACTTTCCTCGACTCGGAATGCTCGCCGACAAGGTGCTGTTCGGCACGGACTGGCCCGGTCCCGGCGTGAAGGACATCGGAGCGAACCTCACGGGGTTCCGCGCGCTTTCGCTCCCGACGGATATCCAGCGACGGATCCTCGAAGAGAATCCGCTGCGCGTCTTTCCTCGAGGGAACGCCAAGTAAAGTACTGCGGGTCGATATCTCCGACGTGCCCGAAGCGCCCAAGGATCCCGCCCCCGAGGACGAGGGTCCTCCGTCGCCCGACGTCGAAGAGCCGGCGCCGACCGTCGAGGTCATCGAGGCGGGCGAAGAGGTCGGACGCCTCCCGTTGCCGCGTCGCAATCGCGGCGAAGTATTCGGCATCGCGAACCAGTTGCTGGGAGCCGCGCGAATCCGCGTGATGTGCGAGGACTCCGTTTCCCGAATGGGACGGATCACAGGGAAGATGAAGAAGAAAATGTGGATCCGGGAGGGGGACCTGCTGATCCTGCGCCCCTGGGGATTCCAAGAGGGCAAGGCGGACATCCTCTTCCGGTACAGCCGGACCCAATCGCAGTACCTCGCCCGCAAGAATCTCCTGCCCCCGTCCGTGAATCTTTTCTCCACCGAGCCTCGGGCCGACGCCCCCACGCCGGCGTAGGGGAGCCCATGTGGGCCCCCTCTGCCCGACCGTTGACCTCACTGGAGATGGCCGTCGTCGAGGCGAACGCCGTGGCGCTCGGCGTCACCGTCGACACCCTGATGGAGAACGCCGGCCGCGCGGTGGCCGAGGAGGCGACCCGGCATCTCCCGCCGCCCCCCGGCCGCCTCGCGGTCGTGGCCGGCAGCGGGAATAACGGGGGGGACGCGACGTGCGCCGCGTTCTATCTCCAGCAGTGGGGATACGCTCCGGAGATCTGGCTCGTCCGTCCACCCACCGAGATCTCCTCCCGAGCGGCCCGACGATGTTTCGAGCGTGTGGAGCGACGGTGCGCGATCCACCTCAGCATCCCCGCGCCGGAAGAGCTGGCCCCGATGCCCCTCGTACTCGACGGCCTCCTCGGTACCGGACAGGGGGGTCGACTTCGTTCCCCGATCCGCGAAGCAGTCGCCGCAATCCGGGAGAGCGCCGTTCCGGTCCTCTCGGTCGACGTCCCGACCGGTGTGAGCGACCCCGACGGCCTGCGCCCGTCGTGGACGGTCACGCTGACCACACCGAAGGAGGAGATGGGACCGGGAACGTCGGGGGAGGTGACCGTCCGGGACATCGGTATTCCGACCAACGCCTGGCATCGAACGGGGCCCGGCGAGTTCCTCTTCTACCCGCATCCGACGGGACGGGGTGATCGCGGGCGCACGGGTCGAGTGATCGTCATCGGGGGAGGACCGTACTCCGGCGCGCCCGCGCTCGCTGCCTTGGCGGCGTTGCGATCCGGCGCGGAGCGCGCGACCGTCGTCGCTCCCGCAGGGTCGGCGGAGCGCGTGCAGTCGTTCAGCCCCAACCTCGTCGTGCGACCGTTCGGCGTCGACCGATTCCGTCCGACCGACGTCGCTGAGATCCTCGACTTCGTACGTGAGTCGCGACCGAAGGCGGTCGCCATCGGGATGGGAGCGGGGGCCCACCCGGAGACGGTCGAGGCGCTACGGGAGCTCGAGCACGGGCTGGTCGGCACGACCCCACTGCTGGTGGATGCGGATGGGTTGGCCGCGCTTCCGACTTCGGAAGAGATCGTCGACAGCGCCGACGCGCCGACCATCGTCGCCACGCCGAACGCGGGGGAGTACGAACGATACTTCGCCGGCTCGCCGACGGAATCGACCTCGGAACGCGGGGCCCGGGTCCGAACTGTCGCCGCGGAACGGCACGTCACGCTCGTCGTCAAGGGCGAGACCGACCTGCTCTCGGACGGCGAAGCCCTCTTCGAGAACGCGCACCACCACGCCGCAATGACCGTCGGGGGCAACGGCGACGTGCTCGGAGGGATCATCACGAGCCTCCTCGCCCAGGGACTGTATCCGCTGCACGCCGCGCGCCTCGGGACCTGGTGGTCGGGGGAGGCCGGGATCCGGATGGCCGCTCGCAAGAGCTTTGGCCTGCTGGCGACGGACGTCATCGAAGAACTGCCGGCGGTGTTGGTCACCGCGCGCGAGCGCACCCACCCCGCGGGGTGACGGATCCGCTCACGCGTACCGAACGCGTCCGCGGATCGCCTTCGCCCGGGTCTGGACGTCCTTGGACCCGGTGGGGTTTCCGGAAGCATATCCTTCGAGGAACCCACGGACCAGAGCCGCGGATTTCGGATGTAGGGCTTTCAGGTCCTCCTCCACCAAGTGCAGGTCGATCCCGAGCTCTTCGAGTCCGGGACTACGCGAACCCATCGAGAGGTCGATGAACGCCGGAGGTCCGTCCGGCCCGCTCGGAAACAGGACGTTCGAGCTGGTCAGGTCGCCGTGGGAGATCCCTCCCGCGTGGAGCTTACCCACCCCTTCCCCCATTCGGCGAACGGCCTCGACCAGGGTCTCGAACGGGAGCGCGGGGTCCTCGATCAGTTCCTTCATCGTGGGCCCCGGGAGTTGTTCCAGTACGAGGCGGTGCTTCGGAAGGTCGATATCGTAGAGCAGCGGCGTCCGCACTCCGAGCTTGCGGGCATCCACGAGCAGACGGGCCTCCGTGCGGGTCCGCTCCCGGCGGAGCCGGTCGTCGAGGGCCTTCGGCCGATAGCTCTTCGTCTCGCGCTCCTTGAGGAGTGCGGCGAGGCCCATCCATTCCACTGCGCGCAGCGTCGCTTCGGCGCCGCGCGCCACCGGTGGGCCGTCGGACTCGTCACCGGCCATCGTCCCTGCGTCCCAATCTAGCGGCCCTTGCGCGCGGCAACGCTCCGAACGATCGCTTCACGGGCGAGCCGGGCGGCCAGAGCGCTCGTATTGCCCGTGTCGTAGTGGGGACTCACTTCCATGATGTCGAGTCCCGCGAGGCGCGGGGCCGCCTGGTCGATCACGAACTTGACGTCACGCGGGGTCAGCCCGAACGGTTCCGGCGTCCCGGTTCCGCCGGCATACGCCGGATCGATCGCGTCGATATCGAGGGAGATGTAGAGGCGCTCGGTCTTCAGCATGTTGAACGCGCGCTGCACGGCCGACTCGATCCCTTCGCGGGCGATCTCGTGCGCGGTGACGAACGACATCCCGATCGACTTGTTGTCGTCCATCTCTTCGTGGGAGACCGATCGCACCCCGAGGACGACGATGTTCCTCGCCCCGACCTTCTCGAGGATCCGGCGGGAGGAGCACCCATGGCTCCGGGGGTCTCCGAGGTAGCTGGCTCGAAAGTCCATGTGCGCGTCGAGATAGAGCACCCCGAGGCTGGGCCCGTCGTCGGGATACGCCTCGACCGCCGGGGGAGAACATGCGTGGTCCCCGCCCAGAACGATCGGGACCTTTCCGGCGGCATAGATCGGCCGAATCTCTTCGCGGAGCGACGTCACCATGTCCGCCGCGTTCCCGAACTCATCCGTGTTGCCGAGGTCATGGATCGGGACGTCCGAAAGGTCGACGCCCGTTTCGAGGTCGAACGACTCGAAGTTCCAGGAGTGCTGGCGGATGGAATCGGGTCCGAAGCGCGCGCCCGGACGGAACGAGGTCGTCCGGTCGAACGGCACGCCCACGACGACGAATTCCGACTCGTCGAAGGAGGCATTGGCGTCCGCAAAGGTGGTCGGTCGTTGCACGTCCGAGCGACGGCGGCGCGCTATAAGAGAATGTTCACGCCGAGGGAGCCCGGTCGGCGGCGACTGAAGAATTCGCCGAGCCGGGCGATGGCGCGGACGGGCTCGCGAATTCCTTTTCGATGGCCACGACGTACCGATCGAACGCGCGGTTGCGGTCCCTCCGCAGGGAGAAGCGGGAGACCCCGATCAGCAGTTTCCATACGAGGTCCTTTCCTTCGAACTCGAAGTCGGCGACCACGCGGCTTCCGGTCGGCGTCGGTTCGACCGTGTAGGCGGTGTGGAGGGTCGAGACGACCACCCCGTTCGAAAGGACCCGACCGACCATGACCCAACCCTGCGGACCGGTTCGCGTGACGGTTCCGTCGGTCGTTCGAACCCCGCCCGCGAACCGGGTGTCGGTCGTGAGCCGAACGGTGCGATCGTCCACGCGGTGTACCCGTCGGTCGACCATGCCGGGAGTTAGCGCCGGGTCGTCCGGGGAGTAGTCCAGCCACCAATCGACGACGAAGGAGGGCGGCGCTCGGATCTCCTTCACGAGACGGAACGACGCCATACGGGCGCGAAGCGGGTGCGCTACATGACCGCTGGGGGGTTCCCGCTATGACGAGATCGGAGAGGGCGGGGGGCTCAATCGCACCCGGATCCCCATCTCCCCGTAGAGGAGTTCCATCACCACCAGCGAGACGATCGTCGTACCGATCGCCATGGCGAAGAGACCCACGTAGCCGAAGAACTCGATCGCGACGGCCCCGACCAGCGGCCCTACGCTCCATAGAGTGGAATTGATCAGCGAGAACACTCCGAGATATTCCGCCCGATGTCCTTCCGGGGCCGCGCGGGCGACCCACGCCTGCATGCCCGTCCCGACCAGGGCCAGTCCCCCGTTCCGGACCGCCTGCGCCGGGATCGTTTCGGTCCAGGTCGTCGAGAAGAGGAAGATCCCGTACGACGCGAGCCCGAGGGCGGTCCCGTACCAAATCCCGCGGATCTCTCCGCGACGGTCGATCAGCCGTCCGAGCGGAAGGGAGACGAGCGCGCCCGTCAGCAGCCCCGCCACCGCGACGATGCTCACCTCGAGGTCGTTGGCCCCAAGGCTCGCGGCGAGGTACCCGTAGAAGGTGGCCACCGCTCCGCTGCCGATCGCTCGGATGGAAACGGCGAAGGAGAACGTGACGACCGGCTTCATCTCCCGCAACGGTCGTCGGGTCGGCGTGGGAGGGACGTGGATGTCGGGGATCAGGAAGATGACGACCGAGAGCGTACCCACCATGACGGCGATGACGAAGGGGAAGAGCGCCACCAGGCCGAACTCGAACGTGACCACACCCGCCAGGATCACGCCGACCACGCCGCCCGCGCTCGACGTGGCGTTCAGCAGCCCGTACCCGGCCCCTCGCTCCCCGGCGCGGGTTACGTCCGCTACGTAGGCGGTGTACGCCGGTCCGCCGATGGCCAGGGCGAGTTCGGCGGCGATGAAGAACGCTCCCGCCAAGACATAGCCCGGGACGAACGTGATGGCCAGGAAGAGAGGAAACGCCAAGGCTTCGCCGAGCAGCAGGTACGGCCGGCGGCGTCCCGCGCGGTCGGAGAGCCGTCCGACGAGCGGCCCGATCAGGCTCGCCGGCACGTAGGCGAGGGTGAGGACCGCGAGCGCGATGGGGAGGCTGGCGCCTTTGAGTTCGACCAGATAGAGCGGCAGGAATACGATGAACAGACCACCGCGATTGCTGGCCAGCAGCGAGTACAGGGAGAGCGAGAGGAGCTCGCGATTGGCCACGGTGTGTTCCGAGGGAGGAATTCCTTATCAGCTGTGAGGCGCCGGAACGCGGATTTCCCGTCTGAGAAGACGAGAGTTAAAGGCCTCACTGAGCGTACACCTCTGAGGAAGCGTCGATGGCGGAGGGGGACGGCGTGGGCCGCAAGAGCGAGGAGGACGGCGTCGAGCTCCTCGTCCTACAACACCCGCCCGTGAATGCGCTCAGCACGTCGTTGCTCGCCGACCTGGATCGTCGCATCGGTGAGCTCGCGGCCGACCCGAAGGTCCGGGCTGTGGTGCTGACCGGCGACGGCCAGTACTTCAGCGCCGGGGCGGACGTCAAGGAGATGGCGACCATCGACCTCTCGACCGCGCCGGAGATTGCGCGCAAGGGGCTCGGCGTGTACGGGCGGCTCGCCGCCCTCCCCGTCCCGGTCATCGCGGCGATCAACGGTCTCGCCGTCGGAGGGGGTCTCGAACTCGCGCTTGCCTGTGATCTCCGGATCGCGGGGGAATCCGCAAAGTTCGGAGCACCCGAGGTCGGCCTGGGTTTGATCCCGGCGTACGGGGGAACCCAGCGACTTCCCCGGACAGTGGGCGTTGCCAAGGCGAAGGAACTGATCTTTACGGGCGCGATGATCTCGGCCGCCGAAGCCCTACGGGTTGGGCTCGTCAACAAGATGGTCCCCGCCGGGCAAGAGTTGCGGGCGTCGCGGGACCTCGCGCATACGATCGCGCAGAAGGCACCCAAGGCGGTCCGCGCGGCAAAGCGTTCGATCGTGGAGGGACTCGAGATGCCGCTCGCGGCGGGACTCGAGAACGAGACGAAATTGTTCACGAACGAGGTGCTTCCGACGAACGACCTCGCCGAAGGGATCCTCGCATTCGCGGAGCGTCGCCCTCCCCGCTTCAAGGGGGAATGACCATGGGCATCGAGTTCTCTTTCACGTCCGACCAGGAGGCATTCCGCGCCGCGGTTCGGGTGTTCCTTCAGAAAGAGGTGGCCCCCGTCGTTGCCGAGATGGACGAGACCGAGGAGTTCCCCCGCGCGAGCGTCGCGAAGATGCAGGCCGAGGGCTACTTCGGCGTGCCGATCCCCGAGGAGTACGGAGGACTCGGCCTCGGCAAGGTCGGCTACTGCATCTTCCTCGAGGAACTCGGAAAGGTCGACGCCTCGCACGGGACGATCGTCGGGGCCCACACGTCCCTCGGCGCTACCCCGCTACTCTACTACGGAACGGAGGCCCAGAAGCAGCGTTGGCTACTTCCCGCCGCCCGGGGCGAGAAACTTCTCGCCTTTAGTCTAACCGAGCCCGGTTCGGGGAGCGACTCCGGTGCCGTCCACACGGTCGCGGAACACGCGGGCGAGAAGTGGGTGCTCACCGGCACCAAGATCTATGTTTCGAACGGTCGCGAGGCGGACACGGTCCTCGTCATGGCGGGCAACGACACGAAGCTCGGGCCGGCCGGAGGCGTCACCGCGTTTCTCGTGGATACGAATCTCCCCGGATTTTCGGTGGGTCGGTGCGAAAAGAAGATGGGTCTCCACGGTACCTCGACGGCCGAGTTGATCCTCGACCACGTCGAGCTGGGACCGGAACACGTCCTCGGCGAGGTCGGAAAGGGATTCCATGTGGCGATGACCGCACTGGACGTCGGTCGTGTCTCCCTCGGTGCGGCGTCCCTCGGAGGCATGCAGGCCGCGACGGAACAGGCGTTGAACTTCTCGAAGAATCGCACGCAGTTCGGGCTCCCGATCAGCGAGTACCAGGCGATCCAGTTCAAGCTCGCGGACATGGTGATGAAGATCGACGCGCTCCGCTTGCTCGTGTACCACGCGGCCGCGCACCAGGACCGTCTCGGGTCCGACCCGAAGAAGTGGAGCCGCCTCGAACGGTCCGAGAAGACGCGGGAATCGGCGGTCGTGAAGTGCCTCGCCTCCGAATGGGCGGCGGAGGTGATCGACGAGGCCCTTCAGATCCACGGGGGACTCGGCTACATCCGCGGGACGCCGATCGAACGGGCGTACCGCGACGCACGGATCGGCGAGATCTTCGAAGGGACGAACGAGATCCAACGCCTCGTGATCTCCCGCGACCTCATTTCGCGGGGGCTGTAGCCGTCGTCGCGGCGTCCTCGTCCCGGAGGACGCGGCGCAGGACCTTCTGGACGCCGCTGCGCGGCAGCGTATCGCGGAACTCGATCGTTCGCGGCGACTTGTAGTGCGCGATCCGTTCCCGGACGAAGGCGACGAGCTCGTCCGACGTCACGGCGGCCCCGGGCTTTCGCACGACGTAGGCCTTGACGACCTCGCCATGTTCTGGGTCGGGAACGCCGATGACCGCGACATCCAACACCGCGGGGTGCTGGAAGAGCACCTCCTCGACCTCGCGGGGCCAGACCTTCATCCCCCCGACGTTGATCATGTCCTTCTTGCGGTCGACGATGAACGCGTATCCGTCGGCGTCGATCCTCGCGACGTCGCCCGTGCGGAACCATCCGTCCTTCAGCACGGCGGCCGTCTCCTCGGGGTGACTGTAGTACCCTCGCATCACCTGCGGTCCGCGGATCGAGAGCTCGCCGACCTCGTTGACGCCGAGCACCCGGGTGCCGGTCTCGAGGTCGACGACCCGTTGGTCCGTGTCGGGGAGGGGGAGGCCGATCGAACCCGCGCGGTGCTCTCCGTGGAGGGGATTCGCGTGGGTCACGGGGGAGGTTTCGCTGAGCCCGTACCCTTCGATCACGCTCGCTCCCGTGAGCGTCTCGAACTTTCGAGCGACCTCGACCGGCAGGGGCGCCGAGCCGGAGAGGCAATAGTGGATCGAACGGATCTTGAACTTCGAGATATCCGGTTGCTGATTGAAGGCGTTGTACAGCGCGGGAACGCCCGGGAACTGGGTCGGCTGATACCGGTCGATCAGCTTCAGGATCTCGCGGATCTCCGGGCGCGTCTGGATCACGATCGTCGCCCCGTCCGCGAGCCCCATGAACATCGCCACCGTCAGTCCGTAGATGTGGGAGAACGGGATCGAAGCGAGGAGCACCTCGGAACCGGTGACGCGGCTCGTGTTCCAGGTCAGGCTCTGGACGACGTTCGCCACGAGGTTGCGATGGGTCAACATCGCCGCCTTGGGAATACCCGTGGTCCCCCCCGTGTACTGGTACACCGCCACCGTCTGGGACGGGTCGCCCCGGTAGAGGTCGACCGAGCCCTGAGAACGGATCGCGGTCGAGTAGGAGTGCACCCAGGTTTCGTGCGGGAACTCCGTCGGGAGTTTCTGCTTCCGGAGGACGGCGTTCACGAACGGTCGAACTAAACGTGGGTAGAACTCCCGTAGTCGCGCCACAAACACAACCGGAACCGGGTACTCGTTCCGGACCTTCGCAAGGTTCGGGTAGAGGATCTCCAGCGTCACGATCGCCTTCGGACCGGAGTCCTTGAAGATGCGGACGAGGTCCTGCCCCAGGTAGAGGGGGCTGACTTGGACCACGATCGCCCCGAGGCGGAGCGCGGCGAACACCGCGATCGGGTAGAGGGGAGTGTTCGGAAGGTAGATCGCCACGCGGTCGCCGGGCCCGACACCGTTCTGGCGCAGGGCGGCCGCGAACCGCTCGCTCTCGTACCAGAACCGACGGTACGACCACTTCGCGCCGTAGTAGACGAAGGCGGTCCGGTCCGCCCACTTTCGACAGCTCTCTTCGACGAGCTCGGTCAGGAGGACGTTCGGGATCTCGACGTGCGGAGGGACGTCGCTCGGGTAGTGTTTCAGCCAGAATCGGTCGACGTCGTTGGAGGTCGTCGTCGCCACCGACGTCTACCCCGGCGCCGGGCGCTCGACGACCTTCGCGAACTGGACTCCGGGCTTGTATCCCGGAACGAAGTGGACGGGGTCTCCGACCTTGAGGTCGTTCTCGGATTTCACGGTCGGCATCCAGCCGGTGATCCGGCCGCCCCCGTCGAGCTCCACCACGACGTACGCGTAGGGAGCGTCGTTCAAGAACTCGTCGCCGGGAACCGTGAGGAGGGTGAAGGCGACCACCCGGCCGTTCGATGGGAGCGCCTGCTCTACCCGGTTCGTCTGGCCGCACCGGGGACAGGCCAGGCCCCACGTGGCGGTGACGAGACCACAGTCCGGACATCGAAACCCCCGCAGCTGACTGCCTTCCTCGTACCCATGGACGAATTCGGCGATGGTATGGGACGCGGCGGGGAGCTCTTCGGTCGTTCGAATCCCTCCCTACCGCCGGGTAAAAATATGGACCGAGCAGGAACCCCCGGTCGCGCCCACGTTGTGCGCCAGCGCCGTTTCGGCGTGGGGCACCTCGCGACCCTTGGCGAGGCCGTTGAACTGCTCAAAGATCTCGACGACCTGGCTCGCGCCGGTCGCGCTGACCGGGTGCCCTTTCGCTTTCAGGCCTCCCGACGGGTTCACCGGGAGTTTTCCGTCCCGCGCGGTAACCCCGTCGACCTCGGCCGCTCCGGCGGATCCGCGGGGGAAGTAGCCGAGGTCCTCCAAGGCGAACAACTCGGCGATCGTGAAGCAATCGTGCACCTCCAGGAAGTCGACTTGGTTCCGCTCCAGGTGCGCTTGTCGGAACGCCTTGTCGGCCGCGGTGCGGGTGGCCGGAAGTCCGAGCAGGTCGGGACGGTCCTGCATCTCGGTGATCGAACCGGCTCGAGCCGACGCCCGGATCACTAGCGGCTCCGTCGCCGGCTTCCGGACGAACTCCTTCGCGGCGACGACCACGGCCGCTGCCCCATCGGAGAACGGGCAGCAGTCGTAGAGGCGAAGGGGAGATGCGATGATCGGCGACCGAAGATAGGTCTCCATCGAGATCTCCTTCTGAAACTGCGCGTGGGGGTTCCGAGCCGCGTTCGCGTGGTTCTTGATCGCGACCGACCCGAGGACCTCCGGCTTCATCGGGAAGGCCCCGAGGTAGGCGCTCGCCATCGTCGCGTAGAGTCCCGGAAACGTCGCGCCGTTCTTGGTCTCGAAGGCGTAGTCCGCGGCTTCGGCGAAGTAGCTCGTGGCCGTCAGGGTGTCTAATTGCGACAGCTTCTCGACGCCGACCACGAGCACCGCATCGGCGAATCCCCCCGCGACGTGGACGAACGCCTCGTGGAGGCCTGCGCTCGACGACGAGCACGCGGACTCGATAGTGGCGGACGGGACGTCCGGTATCCCGAGGCCCCCGTTGATCAGGGGACCGACGTGGCCCTGCTTTTCGGTGAGCCCGAAGCAGTTGGACACGAAGGTGTAACCGATGTCTTTCGGCGCGAGTCCGGACTGCCGGATCGCTTGGAGGGACACACGAGTCGCGGCCTCGCGCCCGGTTTCCTGCATCTTGCCGAACCGGTTCGAAGCGGCCCCGACAACCCATGCCTCTCGCAATCGCTCCACCTCCTCTGAAAAGGTCGAGCGCGGGCTTTAGGCTATCCCGCCGCGCCGAGGGAACGCGTCAGGGTCGCCCGTGCCCGGCAGGTCGAGCAGCGTGCGCAACCGTTGGAACGCACGCTCCGCCGCCGCCGGATCTTGCGTCTTGAACAAGAGTCGTCCGGTTCGGCTGATGGTGACCTCCGGGTCAAGTCCCACGACCAGCATCACACGCGCGTCCACGACCGCAATCCCCGTCGTCTCGAGCGTGCGTCGTGCGGCGCCCAAATCGAGGTGAAGGGGCGGGTCGGGGATCGCCTCGAATCCCCCGTTGTTGGAGCAGAGTCGCAGTTGTCGGTACATCAGGAAGTCTCGGTGACGGAGCAACTCGAAGAACATTTCGATGTCGGTCCTCCCATCGCCCGGTCGCGTCCTGGTGCGTGGCCAGAGCCTGGGACACGCTCCGCCCGACGTTCGCTTGAGACGGCGCAAATTTATATACTCGAGCGGCCGCTGTTGCCGCCGGAATCGGCGGTGGAAACTTGACAGGAACGTACTACCAAGAGCCCCCGGAAGCCCAGTCGATCAAGTCGATGCTGCATATCGCGAGGATTCTCGCGATCATCTTCGGCATCATTCTGTTTCTCGGTGGACTCGCCTGGGCCGCTACGGTGGCGTATTTCTACAGCGTCTGTTCGACTCTCGCATTTGACAATTACTGCGGCGCAGGACTCGGATTCCTGCTGATCGGGCCGATACTGATTCTCATTTGGGGCGTGGTTGACGTGATCATCTACGTTCAGATGAAATCGATCGAGGCATTGGTCAACGCCCGCCAGTACGAGCAGGCAAAGAGCAAGACGCTCCTCTGGATGATCCTGGGGTTCATCATCGGCGGAATCCTACTGGGCATCATCCTCCTGATCGCTTACATCAAGTTCGACCCGCTGATCAACTCGCAGCGGGCCATGACGGGACAGGCGCCCCCGGTAGCGGGCGGCTGGGCCCCCGCTCCGGGAGCTCCTCCGGCCTACGGCGCCCCGCCCCCCCAGTACGCGGCTCCCGCGGCACCGCAACCGCCCCCCCCGCCCATGGCGGCGGCAGCAGCCCCGACGGTTCCGTTCTGCCCGAACTGCGGAAAGCCGGGCACGTGGGTCCCTCAATACGGACGCTTCTACTGCTACGACGACAAGCAGTACCTCTGAAGTCGACGGGTCAGTCTCGGCCCGAGAGGGACAACCCTTTCCTTTATCTTGGCACGATTCGGCTCGGAGCTGCCGACGGGGGTGCGCTTGCGTTCGCACGCTGGCCATTGGTCGTCGGGCCTTGTGCTCGGGTTGGTTTCCCAATTTGATCCGAGACGCGCTCGAGGCTTCGGCCTGACGGGTCGTCGGCCAACGCGCGGGCTAGAGGATTACGGCCTTTCGAACGCAGTCGGCGATGATCTGTTCGACGTCCACTTGCTCTTCTTCCCGGAGGATCTGGACGAGGTTCGACCGGGTGGCGGGCTTGTCCGGCACCGCCTGGCAGCACACCCCGGGGCGCGTAGAGATCTCGTAGGTGCCGATCTCCTTCGCGACGGCCTCGATCTCTTGCTTGTCGAATCCGATCAGGGGACGAACGATGGGGAGTCGTACCGAAGCCGTTGCGCTGTGCATGTTGGAGAGCGTCTGAGACGCGACCTGCCCGAGGGCCTCCCCGGTCACGAGAAAGGTGGCGGCCTCGCGTTCGGCGATCCGTTCGGCGGACCGCCACATGAACCGACGACAGAGGACACAGCCGACGTGTCGATCGGTGTTCCGCATCAGGGTCGTCTGGGTGGAGCCGTGCGGTACGACGTAGAGGGGGATGGGTTGGGCGTAGCGTTCCCGCAGTAGATTCAGATGATCGACGACCTTCTCCAGCGGGGAGTCGTCCGTGAACGGCCGATTGTCCATGTGCACGGCGACGATTTCGTGCCCTTGCCGGAGCATATAGTGGATTGCGACCGGCGAGTCGATGCCCCCACTCATCAGCATCACGCCGCGCGCCATTGGTGAGGAGTCCACCTCGGCCGGTGTATTTAGGTGTGCTTCGTGCCGCGGCCGGGCGCAGCCGGAGGTAAATACCGACCCTGGGTCGATGAAGTATGGCCGAGGACGCGCTCCCTCCAACGACGCTCCACACAAGGGACGAGGGTCGCGGTCCGGCCCTGCTGCTGCTGCATGGGCTGGGTGCGGACCACACTCTCTGGAATGCGGTGATTCCGGGGCTGGTTTCTGAATTCCGGGTGTTGGCGGTCGACCTGCGTGGGCACGGACAGACGCCGGCGCCATCGGGATCGCACCTGAGCTTCGCCGAACTCGAGGGGGACGTGGTCGGGCTGCTGGACGAGAAATCCATCGACTCCGCCTACATCGTAGGACATTCTGCCGGGGCCTTCCTAGCATTGCGCCTCGCCCTCGACCATCCAACGCGGGTCCGAGGTCTCGTCCTGGTCAGCGGCGCC
>Ga0209274_10000324_pt1 | contig 32355 bp, 27 predicted proteins | sample HubBroMetageREF1_FD_188343 | JGI IMG/M metagenome (GOLD analysis project Ga0209274, IMG submission 188343) | Reference soil microbial communities from the Hubbard Brook experimental Forest, New Hampshire, USA - Hubbard Brook CCASE Soil... | ecosystem: Environmental > Terrestrial > Soil >...
AGAACGGCTCCGTGCAGGTTATAGAAATTGCGCGCGGGTTCGGAGTGAATGATGATGGCCGGTTTGCCGGCGGCGATGAGGGACTGCTTCAGGTCTTCGTTAGGGAGATGGTTCGGGGATTTGCGCTGGTCGCTCTTAAGCTGGCCGTTCTTAAGCCGGGCGCTCTTGCGCTGGTGCTTAGGTTTTTCGATGGAAGACGCGTCGGCGATCGCGAGGTCGTAGTGGCTGCCCTCGAGGTCGCGAGAGAAGCCCTGGTCGAGCACGGTGAATTCCGGACAGAGCTCCCGACCGTGGCAATGGGGAGCTGAGTCCTGGGGCCAATTCGCGGTGATCTCGCGCGAGAAGGCGGAATCGCTGGCAAGGATCAGGACGGTCGGGCGATTCATGCTCTCACGTCTTTCTGGTTTCTCTAGCCTTTCTGGCTCGGCACCAGCGGCTAAACAGATTGCTGAAGAAATCGATTTTCGATGTGCAGTCCTTAAGAGGGTGGGTGAGAACTCAGCCGTCCCTCCGGGACTGGCCACCTTGCGCATCTTGTTTACCCGGCACTGAAGCGCCGGGCTAATGGTAATCGTCCCTCCGGGACTTGAATCATTTTCCTCCGGGGCTGGAAGGCTCGGGCTTAGGAAATTACTCTTGCGGTCCGCCACCAGATTTTGCGGAAGCGGCGGCCGCGCGCGCGGCGAGCGCAGGCTTGCGCGCTCCGTTCTGGAGGGCGTCGTCAACGGCCGCCCGGAGATCGACCAGCATGCGCAAGGGCTGGCCCGAGGAGTATTCGGCGTGGAACATTACTTTCCAGGACTGGCAGATCATGCGCAGACGAGCGATCGGTTCCTCGGCGGAGAACTGGGCGCGGCGGCAATCGACGGTGGAAACGCCGCGGCGCTCGAGTTCGCGGAGGCCATCCTGAATGGCGTTGAGATCGTCGTGCATGAGGCGGAAAAATATCCGCCGGATCATGAAGCTGAAGCGGGCAAACGCCACCATAGCCGAAGGCTCAAAATAGCGGGCCGCGTTCTGCATCTTGAGCTTGCGCCCCTGCTCGAGCGCGCCGCCGTGCAGCAATTCGCTGAGCCGGCGGCAATGCGCCGCCGACTGCATGATGGTCTCCAGCGAATTCAACCAGGCGGGCAGCTCCGGCTGCAGCGGGCCCAGCACGGGCTCGAGCACCTGGGCGACGTAATCGAGATCCACGTCGGCGTCATCCATGCCCGAGGGCGCGCACAGCGAAAAATACTGGACGAGCAGAAAGTCGGTTTTGTCGCGGTCGCTCGCGGACTTCGCGGTCTTCTGCATGTGATGCGCGAGAAGCTGGCGCAGCACGGCTTCGCTGGCCAGGGGCGTCATCTGCAGAAACTGGCGCAACTGGTGTACCTGGAGCTGCGCGTCCACCTGCTGAAACCAGGCGGCCGCATCCTCGAGCGACTCTGGGGATGACGAAAAACCCGCGTCATCATTCATGTTCATGTTAACCGGGCATGCGGCGATCTCAATCACAAATTCGCGCACCAGGGCAGAGTAAACCGGCTGCAGGGCGCGGAGTGTGGCGCGCTGGTCATCGGAAGAGGAAGAGAAAGAAGGCTGAGTTGGGGTGGATGCAGTCATGATTTCACGATCCAATTGGGAACATTGTTTAGGAAGCGGGCGGCAACCACGGTGCGCTCCGGGTGATACTGAACCGCAACGACCGAGGCTTCGGCGCAAAGCCCGCCGTCGGTGCTCTCGACGAGGACGCGATCGGCAAATTCCAGCGGACGGTCGACCGCAAATAGAACTTCGTGCGCCGTGCCGAACTCGATGATGGTGTCCTGAAAAAAGACATTCTCGTTTTCGTGGCCGTTGGCATTGCCATTTCCGTTGCCGTTGCCATTGCTGTTAGCGCGGCTGAGTTTGATGGGGATCCGCACCGGCGTAGCTCCAGGAAAAAACCTGGCCAAGCGGCCTACGACTTCTGATTCGAGCGCGCGAGCGGTTGCCTGGTTGAGCACGGTAAGACCTTAACCCCCGGAAACTGGAGCAGGCGAGTCTTCCACCCCATCGCGCCAAAAGCAGGCGCGCTGGGGACCCCGGCTCTCCCCTCTTCCTGGTTTGGAAGATCTGCGAGGAGACTCAATCTGCTTTATCGGTATTCCATAGTGCACGGGTTGCACCAAAACCTTGAAGGGCATGCACCTAAGAACAAGTCAGAGAAAGAGAAGCAGTTAGCGGCCTCGTGCGGGGGTGGAATACGTTCATTTTTCGGGAGGCGCGGAAAGTGCGTGTCAGAATGACACGATCGTCTCATTTCGATCCCCGCGACGCATCCGGAGTTAGGTTTTTATGATTTATCGAGAATCAATAACCTGCCACGGTGCAACGCGGCCGCTGTCGCGACGGCCAGGCATAGACACCCAAGAGATGCCAGCGTCCGCTTTCGAGCCGTCGGGTAAGCCATTGCAAAGCGAGGAGGGCGGCAAGAAAAGCGACGCAAGCCTTATTGCAGCGTCGTTGATTGCGGAGGATCCTCTCGCACGCCTATGTTGTAGCGCTTCAGTTTGCGATAGAGCGTGGCTCGGCTTATGCCTAACATTTTGCCGGCTAGAGCCTTATCACCCTTGACGTGGGAGAAGACGCGCTTGATGGTGGCGCGCTCGATGTCTTCCAGGTCAGTGCCGGAAACGGCTTGCAAATCGAGTGTCTCGGCGCGGATTTCCGCATGCGCGATGGCGGGCGGGAGATCGTTGACTTCGATGAGGCTCTGATCCCCGAGAGCGACGGCGCGCTCCAGACAATTCTCCAGTTCGCGGACATTGCCAGGCCAGTCGTAGGCAAGCAGAGCTTTCATGGCATTGCCGGAAACCGAGACGCCGCGTCCGGGCGCGAGGCGCTCCAGGAACCAGGCTGTGAGGATTGGAATGTCGGAACGGCGTTCACGCAGCGCAGGCAGAGAAATGGTGACTACGTTGAGGCGGAAAAAGAGATCCTTGCGGAAGGTTCCCTTCTTGTATTCGGCGTCGAGGTCGCGATTGGTGGCGGCCATGATGCGCACGTCCACTTTGACTTTTTGATTGCTGCCGACGGGGCGGACTTCCTTCTCCTGCAGGAAACGCAAGATTTTGGCTTGCATTTCGAGCGGAAGTTCGCCGACCTCGTCTAAGAAAATTGTGCCGGTATCAGCGGATTGCAGCAGGCCCTGCTTGGAGCGAAGCGCGCCGGTGAAGGCTCCTTTCTCATAGCCGAATAGTTCGCTTTCGATCAGCGTAGGCACCAGCGATCCGCAGTCGACGGCCACGAAAGGACGGCTGGCCATGGCGCCGCGAAAATGAAGGGCGCGGGCCACCAGTTCTTTTCCGGTTCCGCTTTCGCCGGAAATCAGGACCGGGGTGCGCGTGTCTTTGAGCCGCGAAATCAGGCGCAGGACGTTCTGAATTCCAGTGGAATTCCCGATGATGCCGTGCAGGGAGGTCTCGGTTTCCGAGCGTTCGCGGAGATAAAGATTTTCTTCGACCAGGCGGACTTTGTCGGCCATGCGGCGCAGGAAGAGACGCAGTTCGTCGAGCGGAGAAAAGGGCTTGGCAATGTAATCGTAGGCGCCCAGCTTCATCGCCTGCACCGCGGTTTCGACCGATCCGTGGCCGGTCATGACGGCGACTTCAATGCGCGGATAGGTGCGCTTGACCTGCTCCAGGAATTCGATGCCGGTCATGCGGGGCATGACCATGTCGGTGAGCACCATGTGCACGGGTTGCTCCTCGAGCAAGGCGAGCGCGGCATCACCGCTCTCGGCTTCGAGGCAGAAGAAGCCCAACGACTCGCCGACGGTGATACAGAGGCGGCGGATGGTCTGCTCGTCGTCGACGATCAGCAGGCGGATGCGGAAGTCATTTTTCGTCAAGTCGTTTTTCGTCGAGTTCTGCGTTGTCAAATTCTGCGTCATGAGACCGCCCTGCCCATGGTCTGCTCGACCACGGTGATGAAGTCATGGACCCGGAACGGCTTTTCCACGCAAGGCGCGCCGGTGCGGCGCAGCGTGGCCGCGGTTTCCTCGTTGGCCATATCGCCGGTGATAAAAACCAGGCGGGAGGCGAGTTCGGGGCGATGGGTGGCGATCCAGGCATGGACCTGGGCGCCATCGACGCCTCCGGGAGTGCGCATGTCGGAAACGACGCCGTGGAAATTGCCGTCGGCCAGCAGACGCAGGGCATCGGCGCCGGATTCGGTGGAAACGACGGAGTATCCGTGGCCCTCTAGAACGGCGCGTACCAAGGCCATGACGGCCGGTTCGTCTTCAATCAGAAGCACGGGCGCAGAAGCGGGGTTGGTTCCTGTCTTATTCCCTAAGCTGGTTCCTGACTGGGTCATTTAGGATGCACTCCTGCCACGGCTCCAAAGGAGGCCACCTCGGATGCCACCGGGAGGCGGACGGTAAAAGTCGCTCCTTCAGAGTCTGGATTGTTGTGACATACAATTTCGCCGCCATGTTCGCGGACAATGCCATAGCAAATGCTGAGGCCCAAACCAGTTCCCTTGCCCACGTCTTTAGTGGTGAAGAACGGATCGAAGATACGTTCAGGATCGGCGATGCCCATGCCGTTATCGCGAAAAGAAATTTCGACGAAGGCACCGGCTTGGGCGCTCCTGACCTCAATGCGGGCGGGGCGCGCGGTCTCGCGAACGGCGTCGTAGGCGTTGTTCAGGATGTTAAGAAACACCTGTTGCAGCTGGTGCGAATCTCCGACGACCTGGGGCAGGGACTCATCGAGGCGCTCGACCACCTGAATGCCGTGACTGATGAAGTCGTAAGAACGCAAGTGCACGGTGCGTTGCAGGATGGAGTTGAGCTGCACCGGTTGGCGCTGGGGCGGCATCTGGCGGGCAAAGCTAAGCAGGTTTTGCACGATCTGCTTGGTGCGCTGCGCCTCCTGCAGAATCACGCGCAGATCGTGGCGCGCGCTTTCGGGAAGCTCGGGATTTTCCATCAGGAGGTCGGTGAACCCGAGGATGGCGGTGAGGGGATTGTTGACTTCGTGGGCGACGCCGGAGACGAGTTGTCCGACGGCCGCCATTTTCTCGGCGTGCATCAGTTTGGAGCGCAGCATGGCGGAGTCGGTCACGTCGGTCATGACAACGACGATGCTGCTCACCCGTCCGTCTTCGCCGCTGATGGGGCTGAGATTGACGGAGAACTGGGCGCTGACGCCATCGCCTCGAAGCAGCGGCAGATCGAAGTTATCGACTTGTTGGCCGCGAGCCACGGCGGCCAGCGCTTCGCGGAGCGCGGCGCGGCGCGCGGGAGCGCAGAGGTCGGGCAGGGCATGCGCCAGGATCTGGGATTGCTGGAAGCCGAGACCGCTCCAGCGCCGGTTGGCGTAACTGATCACGCCATCAGTGTCGGTGACCAGAATCAGGCTCTGCGTATGGTTGAGGATCTTGCTGGAGAAATCGCGCTCCTTCTGCAGTTCGGTTTGCGATTGGCGGAGGACGCTGACATCGAGCATGAGGCCGCGGTGCTGCAGGATGTTTCCGGCCGCATCGCGCACAGCGTGACAGTTCATGAAGACGTTAACCGGCGATCCATCCTTGCGCCGGAGAACTTCCTCGTGATTGTGCATTTCGCCGGTGCGTTCGAGCAAATCGGCGAGTTCCTGCCGCCGCTCGGCAGAAAAATAGACCTGGGTCGGAATATCGAGCTGCAGCACTTCGTCGCGGCTGTTATAGCCGAGAATGCGGACCAGCGCGTCGTTCACTTCGACGAAGCGACCCTGCGGCGAAGAGACGTAGATTCCTTCCTGAACGTTGTCGAAGAGTTCGCGATAGCGGCGCTCGGCTTCGCGGCGGTCGGTAATGTCCTTGAGCACGTGCACAGTCTGCAATTGCGCGCTGCTCGCGGCATGAATACGCGAGGTTGAAATCAGATAGGTGCTCTCAAGAACAGGATGCACGTATTCGTCCAGGCCCTCCCCGCTGCGGCAGAAGGGACAGGAATGCGGCGAAGCTCCAGTGGTGAGAGCATCGAGCGCGCGCATGTTGATGCCAATCAGCTGATCGGGGGCGATGCCGACGAAATCGGCCAGCGAGCGGTTGACGCGAAGAATGTTTTGCTGCTCATCGTGGACGACGATGAAATCGCTGATGGCATCGAAGACTTCCAGCCAGTGCCGGTTGGCCTGCTGCATGCGGGTGAAGAGGCAGGCATTCTCGAGCGCGATGCTGGCGTGTCCAGCAATGGCGCGCAGCAACTGGTGATCTTCGATGGCGGGCGGGGCGCCGCGGTCGGCGAGACAAAGCACGCCGACGAGTTCTCCCGAGGAGCCGGCCAGCCGGACCAGAGTGCAATCGGTCCATCCCAGACTGGCGGCGAGCGCGGGCCCCAGCATGTCGCTGGCGGTAGCGAAGGCGACATCGGTGGGGTATTTCGGGAGGGCCGTCCGGAGCGCCTGACCAAAGCGGGCAAGCAACGGCTTGTCTTTGATCTCAATCTCAGTGCCGATTTCAGCACCAACCCCAACCGCATCGGAGCCGCCTCCGCCCACCAGGACCGTATCCAAATCCGAAGTCTGGAAAAGGCTGAGGGCAGCGGATCGGCTTCCGAGCAGGGCGGCGGCACGTCGGGCGAAGTTGCGCATGAACTCCGGCAGATGCAGCACGGTGTTCAGTTCGAGCGCGATCGCGACCAGGGCCTCGGCGCGGCGGCGGTGTTCCTCGGATTGGTGCAGGTTACGAGTCAGTTCGAGAGCGATGGCAATCTGCGCAGCCAGAGCGCGGGCGCGGCGGACGTCTTCGTCGTTGATCGGACCCGGATCGATGCGGTCGAGGACGCCGAACATGCCGAGCACATCGCCGTTCGAACCGAGCAGGGGGACGGCGAGCAGTTGACGGATTTGGAAAGCCGCCACGAAATCCAAATTCGCGCCCGGAGTTTTGCCGGCGTCTTCGGTGAAGAACACATTTTTCTTCTTCAGCGCGCGGACCGCGACGCCATCCTCGAGCGGGATATCGATGGGACGAGCGACGCCGTTTTCCACTCCCCAGCGAACGTGGAACGTGGCTTCTTCGAGGAGCCCGATGACACAACGCCGGAAGCCAAGGAAACTGGCGGCGCGGACGACCGAAGTCTGCATGAACTCGTCGAGTTTTCCGGCTGAACCAAGCTCGAAAGAAATCTCGAGGATTTCGTGCAGCTCGTGGGCCTGGGCCCGCGCCATGCCGTACAACTCGGCGTTGGCGATGGCGACCGCGCCAAAACCAGCCAGAGCGGAAACCAGGGTTTTTTCTTCTTGCGTGAACGGGCTGGCGAGACGCGGGTAAACCAGAATCGCACCGTGCGAGCGCGAGGTGCGGAAGGGCGCCGCAATGAGCACTCCGGGCGGCGAATCATCCCCGAAATGAGAAGCGCCGTCGATGCCCACCGTAATGCGCTCACCGGCGGCAACCGCGCGAGTGGCGATCTCAAGCGCCGAGCGCAGGTCGTTCTGCTCGAAACGCTGGCGGATGGCGAGGGCGAGCCGCGGCGCCTCGGTTGACACCGCCTGCAACTGGAAAAGTTTTTCCTGCTGGACCTTCTCCTGCAGAAGAAAGACGAGCACGGCGGGCGCGTGCAACAGTACGCGGAGACGGTCGGCGATGCTCTCCATCACGGCGGCGGTGTCGGGCAAGCCATGGAGCGCGCTGGCGACCTCGACCAGAATCCTGGCGCGGCGGTGTTCTTCGCGGGAAAGCTGATTCAAGCGCAGGGCTTCGAGTGCGGTGCCGAGCTGGGCCGCGAGGATGGTGGCTTTCGCCAGGGCGTCATCGTCGAACCCGGCGTGGGGAGCACTCCGCAGGAAGGTGATGGCGCCGATCACTTCTCCTGAAACCAGCAAAGGGGCGGCCAGGGCGGCGTTCGCGTGGCAGGAAGCCAACCAGGGATAACGGACCGCGTCGAGTCGATTGACAAAGAATGGGCGACGCTTCTGCACCGCATCCATGGCGATAGATGCATCCCCGGCGCGCCTGCGGATGCCACGAAACGACTCGGCGTCATCACAGTCGGCCTCGGCCCCGACCAGCTCGCCGTTGGAGGAAAGACTCCAAAAGTAAGCGCCGCTGGCCTGGAAGTAGGCGCGAGTGACGGCGCAAAAGGACCGGATAAGCTGGCCGCGATCACGGTTATGAAAAGCGGCCCGGGAAAGCTCCAAGAGAAGCTTCTGGAAGGCCTCGTCAGACTGAGACGCGTCGCTAGGACCCGAATTTCCGGTCTGGGTAGTCAGTGGCCACCAATTACTTAGCTAAGCGGTTGAAAACAATTGAATTACATATAAAACCTACGCTCGATTCTCAAATTGAGTCAAGCGAATTACGAGCAGGCAGTGCCGACTTGTGAAACGGCACTAAAGTGATATCAGCGTCTCATTCTGCGAAATCGCGCAATTGGTTGAAGGCGCCATCAGGCGATCAAAACCTGAAACCCGGGCACTCTCCATTTTCGACCAGCGGATGAACCGATCACCCGACGTTTCATCGCTTTGCAATCACGAAAGTAATGCAGAGGAAGAACTTTTGGGATGCGCTGGCGTGGCCGTTGCACGAATATTAGGGACGACGCACAGCGACAAAGGGAGGAAGAATCGTGTCATTTCAGGCCCTGAATCGTCTGTTCGTGGTGAGTCTGCTGTTGTTTGGCGGACGGGTCGCGACCGGGGTTCCCCTGGCTTGGGGACAGGAAGAACTCAATCGCAAAGCCCAGAGCAAGACAGCGCCATCGTATCCGGAACTGGCGAGGCGCCTGAATGTCAGCGGGGTAGTCAAGATCCTGATCACGGTCGCGCCCAACGGGTCGATCAAGGAAGCCAGGTTGGTGGGCGGGCATCCGGTGTTGGCGAATGCTGCTCTGGATGCGGTCAAGATGTGGCGTTTCGAGGCGGGTCCGTAAGACTCCGCCGGGGTTGTGGAATTCCATTTTAATCCGAACCAATAGGCGGGCGGTGCTCGGCCCCGAAGCGCTGGTTGAGGACGGTTGAGCATTCTGGAACCCAATGGCACTTCACTTCAGATCAGATCGCCCGAGCCCGATTCTTCATCGTTTTGCACGAATCACCAAAGTAATGCGGAAGAAGAACTTTTGGTATCCGCTGCCATGTTCGTTGCACGAGTATAGGGAAAGCTAAGACGGGACCAGGGAGGTTCCGTGTCTCTTAAATTTCCCCATCGTGCACTCACGGTAGGTCTGCTGCTGCTTGGCGGATGGGCCGCGACCAATGCTCCCCGGGCATGGGGACAGGAAGCGATCACTCGGAAAGTAAAGATCAAAGTGGAGCCGCTGTATCCGGATCTGTTGAAGCGGAGGAACATCTCCGGCGTGGTCAGGATCCAGATCACGGTCTCCGTCAAAGGTGAGGTTAAGAATATCAAAGTAATGGGCGGGCACCCGATGTTGGCCAACGCCGCTATCGAAGCGCTAAAGCAGTGGCGTTTTGAGCCGGCTTCGGAAGAGTCGACGGGGATTGTAGAGTTTCGGTTCGATCCGTCCCAATAAGCGGCCAGTGCGGCTCGATGCGCTGGGGAGAAGTGAAAGATGAACATCGGAAAAAAGCTTTATGTAAGCTTCGGCATCATTCTGGCGACGGTTCTGTTGCTCCTTGCCATAAACCTGGTGGCAGTGCAACGCGAGCATGAAACCAAGGCGGCGGCGCAGCGTTCGATCGACATGACCGAGGCGGCCTCGACGGTCCGCTTCCAGATGATGCAGAACCGGCTGCACCTCCAGAATTACCTGCTCAGCGGGGATTCGCGGGATGTCGAGAAAATGAACGACGGGGAACACCAGCTGAGTGACGCCCTGCACCGTGCCCAGGAACTGTCGAATTCTGCGCAACAGCGCAGCAGCTTGGAAAAAGTGCAGGGGTTGGAGCAGTCCTGGGGCAACGAGTTCGCCAACCCGCTGGTGGAAAAGCGGCGGGCCGTGGACAGCGGCAACGCGACCGTGGCCGAACTGCAGATTTTCTATCTGCAAAAGGATCCGAACACCTGGGTTTCGCGTCCGAGCGACGTTCTCGACGAGGTCGACCGGGAAAACCGCAAACAACTCGATGAGCGGCGCCATACCGATGAACTGGCAGCGACGTTTACGGTGCTGGCGGCAGTGCTCAGTTCGCTGGCCGCTCTGGGCCTGGGCATCGTCATTGCCTACCGGACCGCCACCGGGATCACGGGACCGCTGGGCCGGCTGATTCACGTAGCCGATCAGATCGGCCAATCCGGGGATCTGGAGCACACCATCGACATTCACGGCAAGGATGAGATCGGGCAACTGGCTCGGACCTTCGAGTCCATGGTGAAGTACCTGAAGGAAATGGCCGCGGTTTCCGAGGCCATCGCCGGGGGCAACCTGTCGGTCGAAGTGCATCCGCGTTCGGCGAACGACACGCTTGCCAATGCCTTCACGCGTATGGTGGAAGGCCTGCGCGGGATGGTGCGCAACGTCCGCGACGCCGCCTCCCAGGTGGCCGCCGCTTCCACCCAGGTGGCCAGTTCTTCTGACGAGTCGGCCCGGAACAGCCTGCAAACCTCTTCGGCCATCGATGAAGTGACCAGCACCATGCACGAAATGAGCGTGAACGTGCAGAACATGGTGAAGAGTACGCAGACGCAGGCTTCGAGCGTGAGTGAAACCTCGGCCTCCATCGACCAGATGGTGACCTCGATCCAGCGGGTTGCGGATACGGCCAAGGTTCTTCTGGATATCTCGAACCGTTCGCGGGAAGAAGTGCACAGCGGCATCGGCACCATGGAAAAGGCGACCGACGGCCTGAACCGGATCAACACCACGATCCACGCTTCGGGCGAGATCATCGACGCGCTCGGCACGCGGGCGGACAACATCGGCAAGATCGTCGAAGTGATCGACGATCTCGCGGAACAAACCAACCTGCTGGCGTTGAATGCCGCCATCGAAGCGGCGCGCGCGGGCGAACACGGCCTCGGATTCGCGGTGGTGGCGGACGAAGTGCGGAAACTGGCGGAAAAATCCGCGCAGTCGACCAAAGAGATTTCCGAATTGATCGAGAGCATCCAGAAAGAAGCGCGCAAAGCCGTCGACAACATGGAGAAGAGCACGACCATCGTGAACGAAGGGTTGAATCTGGGACAGGAACTGAATGCCGCGCTGCGCAAGATTTCGAACGTGGTGACCGAGGTGTACAAGTTCGCCCAGGAAATTGGGGCAGCCACCAACGAGCAGTCGCACGGCTCGTCGCAGATTGCGCGCGCCACCACGCGGCTGAACGAAATCACGCACGAGATCAACTCGGCGGTGGAAGAACAGGCTTCCGGCGCGCAGGCAGTGGTGATGGCCATGGAACGCATGCGCGAACTGGTGCAGGCCTCCACGTCGGGGTCCACCGAACTGGCCGCTTCCTCCGATCAGATGTCAAAAATGTCGCGGGGCCTGCTCGATTCGATGGACCGCTTCTCACTGCGGTCGAACGAAAGATCGAACGACAGGACGAACCAAAGATCAAACGACAGATCGGACGACAGAATGAGCGACAGCGCCCCGGGCCACGGGAAAGCACCCCGGAGCGCTGCGGCGGGATCTCATTGATGGAGCTATCCGTTTGAGGAAACTATGAGCCGGGAAACACACGTTGTGGGCTTCCGTGTAGGCCGCGAGACCTACGGCGTGCCCATCACCTCGCTGCATGAGATCGTGCGCGTGCCGGAAATCACCGCGGTACCGGACGCACCCGATTATCTGGAAGGGGTGATCAACCTGCGCGGAAAAATTGTCTCGGTAGTGGATCTGCGGAAGCGCTTCGGACAGCGCTCCGCCGGACTCGACCGGCGCAGCCGCATTCTGGTTGTGGAACACCGTGGCCGGTTGGTGGGCATGATAGTGGATTCGGCGTCGGAGGTCCTGAAAATCCCCGAAAGCGAAATCGAAGCCGCGCCCGCCATGATGCAGGAAGGCGGACTGGACTGCGTGACCGGTCTCGGCAAATACCAGGGACGGCTGATCATTTTGCTGGATATCGGCAAGGTACTAGCGGCGCGCGAACTGCGCAACGAAGCATCGCCCGTAAACCCGGGGGCGGCCGCGAGCGTTAAGCCGGGCACGAAGGCGGGAGCCAAGGCGGAGACAGGAACAGGAATCGGAACAGGAACTGGAGCAGGAACCGGAACAAAGAGCGCCTCGGCCGGGAAGTAGCCGGAAAGAGCCAGCCCACATGAACACGAGCGAAACACCCGCCCTCACCGAAGCCGAGCTGAAACTCTTGCAGACGCTGGTCTACCAGGAGTGCGGCATGCACTTCGACGATCGGCGCACCCCCTTCCTGCAAGACCGTTTGCATCGCCGGCTGAAGGAGTGCCAACTGGATTCGTTCTACAGCTACTATCGCCTGCTCATCAGCCAGCAGGGGAAACAAGAGCTGTCATGCCTCCTCGAAAATCTCACCGTCAATGAGACCAGCTTCTTCCGCAACAAGGCGCAACTGGACCTGTTTGAGAAAGATGTGATGGAAGATCTCTTAGGGCGCAAGCAGGAGCGCCGCGACTACAGCGTGAGAATCTGGAGCGCAGGCTGCTCCACGGGACAGGAACCCTACACCCTGGCCATGCAAGTTGCCGATGCGCTTTCGTACCACTATCTGCGGAATCCGCTGCCCTTCAAATCACCGCTTCCCAAACCTCTGGTGCCGGTGCCCTGGCGGATGGAGATCCTGGCCAGCGACATCAACTATTCGGTGCTTCGGACAGCGCAGGAAGGCTCCTACAGTGAGCGCCAGATGTCAGCCGTCGACTATGGCTACCGCTTACGCTACTTCGACAAAGTAGCCGACCGCTACGCGGTGAAGAAAAACGTCAAGGAACTGGTGCACTTCGACTTTCACAATCTGAAGACGGAATACCTGCCGCAGCGCAACGACATCATTTTCTGCCGCAACGTGATGATGTATTTCGACGAAGCCGAGCAGAAGCGGCTGGTGGAGAAATTCTATCGTTGCCTGAATCCCAAGGGTTACTTGTTCGTCGGCCACGCCGAAAGCCTGCTCGGGTTGACGGAAAAATTTCAGATGGTGCATCGCAACAGCGGCACGGCTTATCAGCGCGTTGAGGTGAAGATGTGACGGTTCCCCCCCAGGATCGGACCGGCGATGACCGGATGAGCGAACTCCGTCAGCTGTTTTTTGAGAGCGCGGGCGAACTCGTCCAGAAGCTGAACGACGAAGCCATGCAGTTGGAGAAAGCGCCGGGCGATGCGGAGACCGCGCGCAGCCTGCGGCGGACGGTGCATACGCTGAAGGGAGACGCAGCCGCCTGTGGCTTCCGGGAACTCAGCGAACTGTCCCATGAGTTCGAGGACGTGCTGACGCTGGGGAACACGGCAGCGGCGGCTCTGGTTCCGGAGATCGCGTTGCGCGCGGCCGACGTCTTTGCGGCCTTGCTGCAGGCGTACCGGGAGGGAACGAAGCTTCCGAACATCCAGTCTTTGCGCTCGGACATTGCCCGTCTGGCACACCTGGCGCCGGCGGGTGCGGTCAAGACGAAAAAAAAGAAGGCGGTGGCGGCGACCAAGAGCCGCTGGTCGGAATACGAAAACCTCGCGATTACCCGTGCAGTGTCGGAGGGCAAGCGCGTTTATCACGTGGTGGTGGAGGTCGACCCCCAGTGCGGCATGCCCATCGCCGGGCGTCAGATGCTCCAGATGGTGCTGGCCGAAATGGGCGAGATACTGGCTCTCTATCCGCTCGAGGGCAATCACGAGCCCATCACTCGCATCGATGCGGCGCTCGCGTCGGAAAAGCCGGCGGAGCATATCCGAACCAAGTGCAACATCCCGACGATTGCACGCAGTGTCCGAATCACGCCAATCCGAATCACGCCGGTGCGCGGCGCAGATCCGTCGCCGCCGCTTGCGCCGGTTTCCGGCGCCGATTCTGAAGACACGGACGAAGCCGCGCCGCGTGCGGCCGCTGCCTGCGATGCTCCCGGTCTCACGGACGGCCTCGCTATCGGCAATACTGCCGGCCGTACTGCAAATGACGCGCCGTCAACCGGGGAACCGGCCACAACGCCCGCCGTGCCAGCCGGCCCCGATAACGTGCTGCGCGTGGATGCGGAAAAAATTGACAGCGTACTCAATCTGGTCGGTGAACTGATCCTGGCGAAATCGATGTTGCAGCAGGCGCTGCTGGAATTTGGGCAACGCTTTCCGAAAGATGCCTCGCGCGGAAAGTTTGCCGATGCCATGGCGTTCCAGGGGCGAGTTCTGAATGACCTGCAGCACTCGGTCATGAAGATTCGCATGGTGCCGGTCGATCAGCTGTTCCGGCGGTTCCCGCGCATTGTGCGGGACGTTGGGCGGCAGTGCGGAAAAGAAGTCGAGTTCCTGGTCAGGGGTGGGCAAACCGATCTCGACAAAAGCATTCTGGATGCGATCGCCGAGCCGCTGACCCACCTGGTGCGAAATGCGATTGGACACGGCCTCGAGAGCACCGAGGAACGGGTTGGCGCCGGCAAGCGGCCGCAGGGAACGTTGCGGCTGGCCGCGTATCACCAGGGAAATCAGGTGGTCATCGAGGTCTCGGACGACGGCGCCGGCATTAACGTGGAAAAAGTCCGGCAGCGCGCCGTGTCCCAGGGATTGCTCAACGCCGAAGAGGCAGCCCGGCTGAGCGAAGCCGAGACGCTGGACCTGATCCTGCAGCCGGGATTCTCCACCGCGGAAGAGGTCACCGAACTCTCGGGGCGCGGCGTCGGCCTGGACGTGGTGCAGAGCGTGCTGGGACGGCTGAAGGGGACGATCCAGATCGAAACGGCGCGGGGACGGGGCACAACCTTCCGTCTGCGGCTGCCGCTGACGCTGGCCATCATCCGAGCGCTGATGTTCCGCGTGGAGGAGCGGCTCTACGCCTTGCCGCTGAACGCGGTGGCCGAGATCGCACGCACGGTGGAAGAAAATATCCATCAGGTGGAGCACTACGATGTGCTGCAGTTGCGCAACGACGTGCTGCCGCTATTGCGTTTGGGCTCGAAGCCTGCGAGCGGGACTGGAACAGCTTTACGCAAGGTCTTCGTGCTGGTGATCCACAGCGGGGACCGCAAGTGCGGTCTGATCGTCGACGAACTGGTGGGCGAAGAGGAACTGGTCATCAAGGCGCTCGATGACCAGTCGATCTCGACCGACCTGGTGAGTGGAGCTTCGATTCTGGGCGATGGCAGGGTGGTTCTCATCCTGAACATGATCGCGCTCATGGACCGCTTCACCCAGGGACGGGCGGATGCAACCGGCGCGCGGATGACGGGGCTGCTATCGAGTATCGGACAAGCCAGTGTCGCACCAGCAATCGCAGTAGCAACAGAAGCGACAAGCGCTGGAATCAAGGCGGCGCAGGCACGCGGCACCGCAGGGGGCCAGTCGTGAATAAACCGGTGCGGGTTCTGGTGGTGGACGACTCGGCGCTGATGCGCAAGCTGATTCCCAAGATCCTCGAACAGGATGACTCCATCGAGGTGGTGGGCACGGCGATGGACGGCCATTTTGCGTTGAAGAAAATCGAGGAACTGTCTCCGCAAGTGGTGACGCTCGACCTGGAAATGCCGGGAATGAACGGAATCGACACGCTGAAGCAGATCATGCGGCACCGGCGGCTGCCGGTGATCGTGGTCAGTTCGCACAGCACAGCCGGGGCGGCGATCACGCTCAAGGCGCTGGCGCTCGGCGCCTTCGATCTCGTGGCCAAGCCGCGGGATGTCGCCGAGCACATGCCCGAAATAGCCAATGAACTGATCAAAAAGATCCGGGCCGCGGCGCAGAGCGCGGGCGTGCATCCGCAATTCCTGCCAGGAGAAACACATGGGCAGCAGCCCAACAAGCTCCAGCCCGTGGCGCCGACGCACATCATCGCCATTGGCGTCTCCACCGGTGGTCCGAACGCATTGCAATACCTGTTTTCGCATCTGCCGGTGGATTTTTCAGGCAGCATTCTGGTGGTGCAGCATATGCCCGATGGGTTCACCGAATTGTTCGCCAAGAGGCTCGACGACAGCTGCCCCATCCGCGTGAAGGAGGCGCAATCCGGCGACTTGCTGGTTGCCGGACGAGCCCTCATTTCTCCGGGAAACCGGCACATGAAAGCGATGAAAATGCCGCTCGGCAACGTGGCGCTGCTGACCGAGGACGCTCCGGTGAACGGGCACCGGCCTTCGGTCGACGTGCTGTTCCACAGCGTAGCCCAGGAGTTTGGTTCGCAAGCCATGGCGGTATTGATGACGGGCATGGGAGAAGATGGGGCGGCCGGCCTGGGCGAGATCCGGGCGGCCGGGGGGGTTACGGTGGCGCAGAGCGAGGAGACGTGCGTGGTTTACGGCATGCCCAAAGCGGCCATCGAACGCGGCTACGCGATGCGCATCGCCCACCTCCAGGATCTGCCCCATATCTTGCAGGCGCAATGCGCGCCCGAGCGCAGCCGTGGCAACCGTGTCCGAGGGGACAGCAGCGACGTCAAACGGGCGACCAGTACCGGAAGTAACTAGAGTTATCTATCGAAAGTATGTAGATCGTGATTAAGTGATAGTTGGGGAGGAGTGCCATGGAAAAGTTTGTGCCCGTAACCCGGAGCGAGGACGGACAACCGGTACGCTATCTGATCGTGGACGACTCCGTGTTTGCCCGTAAGAACCTGGCCCGGATGGTGGAAAGCTTCGGCGGCCAGGTAATCGGCGAGGCGGGCGACGGAATTTCGGCGATCAAAGAGTATGAACGGCTCTCGCCCGACATCGTTCTGATGGATATCACCATGCCGCAAATGGAAGGCATCGAGGCGGCGGAGAAGATCGTGCGCGACCATCCCGGCGCCCGCATTGTCATGGTATCGTCGGTCGGTTATCAGGAGAACATCGTAGCCGCCTTGCAGCGCGGCGCCCGCCACTTCGTGCAGAAACCAGTGAAGCCGGAAGTTCTCTATGAAGTCATCAAGTACGTGATGCGGGACGATGGCACGACGGCGCACGGCGCCGCCGGAGCCGGAGCCTAGTCATGCGGATGGACCTGATTCAGCCTTTCATCAACTCGGCCGACGCCGTGCTGGCGCAGGCGTTGGAGTCGCCCATTTCCATCGAGAACCTGACCATGGAAGAAGAGGCTTACCGGCGGAAAGGAATCGCAGCCGAGGTTTGCCTGACGGGCGAGATCGAAGGGCGGATCATTTTCGATGTGGATCTCGGAACCGCATTGCAGCTGGCCAGCCGGCTAGCCGGCGTCGAAGTATCCGAGACCGACGAGGAACTGGTACGCGAAGCAATCTGTGAACTCGCCAACCAGATTATTGGCAACGCCGTCACCACGCTCAACGACCAGGGATTCCACTTTCACGTTCGTCCCCCCACCTTCCACACTTCCGAGCAGGGGAGCAGGAGCAGTGAAGACACGGAAGCGCTGGTGATGGGCTTCACGACTGCAAGCGGAAACGTGTTCATGAACGTGGCGCTGCGCTACCAAAGCCGCCGCGCGACGGACCGCGCAGTTGCCGCGGGGTAGAGAAGCACTCAGCACTCAGCATTTAGCACTTAGCTCTTAGCTCTTCCGTTTGGCATTAGTTTTCCCTCCAGAGATGTCAGCAGTCTTCCATCCCAAAGCTTGTCTGCTAGGAGGCTACGTGCTCAACCCTAAGTGCTAAATGCTGAATGCCGACCTCACGGTGGTCCGGCCATCAGAAAAACTGGATTCTGCGGCGGGTTTTGCGGGTCGGGTGGAATCGGTGGGAGCGTACCGACTGGTTCCGCCAGATTCAGGATGTATTGCTCGGCGGAGGTATCGATAATATCCACCACACCGCCATCACAACTGGCAAAGTAGGCGCGGGTACTGTCACCGCCGGCGGCCATCATGAAGCGGAAGCGCGTGGTGGCGCAGACCGGAACGTAGTACGGAGAACTCTGGACGGTCGCGTCGGGAAAGCCTGGCATCGCCATGGTAGCCGCGGCCGTGTTGCTCACGGCGTCGACCTCGGTCACCTGCGGGAATAGGTTGTTAATCGTACTCGATCCCTGACCGGTCACCGCGGTCTGGCTGGCAACCGTCGTATTGGCGGTCTGGAACGTACAGACCTGCGTGGCGCAAGATGTGCCGGAAGCGGCCGTAATCGTGAACGTCCCGGCGAAGCCGGCGGGGATGGTTGTTCCCGACACGGCAATCTGTATTCCGGGAGCGAGATAGCCGCTGGTCAACAGATAGCTGTAGGTTGCGGTTGTGCCATCTCCCATCACCCCCGAAATGCTGACCTGGGTGGGCTGCGCGGCCGCCGGGACGGACGCGACATAGGCACGGCTTCCATCCGGCAAGGAGGCAACGGCAACCGCCGACGCGGTCACCGGAGGAACGCTCGGAACCTGTGGAATGGGGATGGTCGCGTCGAGCTGCGGAATCGATTGCGAAACGTCGATGATCGCCAATGCAGTGCCATACGGTATGTACAGCCGGTTCAGATTCCCGTCGTAAAGCATGTAGTAAGCGCCGGGGACATTGATGCTGGCATCGATCACAGTATCCGGGCCGGCCGTGGTGCTGGTATCAATTGTGGTCACGACGCCATTGCCGTTAAGCACATACAACCGTTGGCTGTCGGAGCGCGCGCTCAACCAGAGCGGCCCGTTGAACGCTTGGGCAACGGTCCGCGGCGTAAGCGAATGTTCCGTGGGGTTGGTATTGAAGCCGCTGATCGTGCTATCGGCCTGGTTGGCTACGTAGAGCTTCTTCGTATCTGGCGTCTCCGCCATGGCATCCGGGTTGCTCCCCACCGCTACGGTGTTCACCAATACATTGCTGGTCGTGTTGATCACGCCGACCTCAGTCAGGTTCGACAGCAAGACGTAGGCCTGGGTCGACTCGGTGGTAGCCACAAAGTTCGGCGCCGAATTCGCCGGCAGGCTGATGGTATTTGCGCTGCCGATCGTCGTGTTGTTGAAGTTCAGCTTCGTAACGGAATCGGCCGCCGCGCCGGTCACGGAATGGTTTGCCACCAGAATCACGCCGGCGCTTTGCTGGACGGCATGGACGGGAGCGAGGCCCACGTTCGCGATGCTTACGTCCGTATCGCCGGAGACATCGATCACCATCGCGGTGCCTGGCACGACGGTTCCGTTATCGTTGATCGACACCACCGTGTTGGCCGCGGCAGGGTTGGGAAAGGTTGGAGGGTTCGGGATGATAATCGGGCGGAAAGTATCGCCGCATCCGGTACAGATGAGATAAACAAACAGCACGAACCCCAGCCAGAGAAACCTCTTCATTCCAACTCCGTAGTAAAAGGTAGTGTTGCGCGGAAACCGATATTGTATCGGGAACCGGCCCGCGAGGGGAAATCAGGTGGGTGAAAAAAAACAGTTTCAAAGTTTCAGAGTTCTCACGCGCGGCCGCGGCGTGTCTTCGGTTGACTCTTGGCTGGCATCTCTGCAACTTTTTCCGACCCTGCCGGTTTCTTCGTCTGCGCCAGGCTTTCTTTCAGCGCAGCCATCAGATCCACGACCGGAGCCAGCTTCTTCGGCTGTTCGACGGCCTGCACTTCCCCGCCCTCCAGCTTCGTTTCAATCAGCTTCTTCAGATTCTCCTGGAAGCTGTCGTGATATTTCTCCGGATCCCATTCGCCCGCGAGCGCTTCGATCAGTTGATGGGCAATCTTGATTTCGGCGTCTTTGATCTCCACATCGGGAGCGCCGAAAGACTCGACCTCGCGCACTTCCTCGGCGTAATACATGGTGTGCAGCATCATTCCGCCTTTATGCGGGCGCAGGAAAACCGTGTATTCGCGATTGTGCATCGTGAGTTTGGCGATGGCGACGAACTCGCTTTCCTCCAGCGCCTTGGTGAGCAACGCGTAGGGACGGCGGCCGGCTTCTTCCGGGACCATGTAATAGGACGACTCGAAATACACAGGATCCACTTCGCTCGACTTGACGAATTCGAGGATCTCCATCGTCTTCGCCGTCTTCGGCTCGATCTTCTTGATCTCTTCGGGATCGATGATGACGTACTCGTCTTTGCGATACTCATAGCCCTTGACGATATCGCTGCGCTCGAGGACCTGGTTATCGAGCGGGCAAATAAGCTGCTGCTTTACGCGGTGGTGGTCGGTGCGATGAAGCTGGTTGAACGAAATGCCGCTGCTGCGGGCGCCCGAGAACAGACGCACCGGCATAGAGATTAATCCGAACGTCAGATAACCAGACCAGACTGAGGCCGCCATTGATTTCACCCCAAGTAGAGACGAGGCTGGGCTCGTCCCTTGTTTTACCATCGGCAGACGCGGCCGAGCCGCGTCTCTACAAAACCTTCAGACGCCCGCAACCTTGCCGAGCGTACAAAAGTGTAGCTTAAATGGTGCAAAGTTGCTGCCGCCAGATTACGGGACGAATCCAAAGGCCAAGCACTACATGGCGCGGTCCGCTGTTCCGAGACACCGAATATAGTGTTATCGAGCAGGGATCGCCAAATTCGGCTCTCAGATCTCAGCTTTGAGCTCTCAGCTTTCGCGGACGTGAGATTCTACTGAGTCTGAGGCTGACAGCTGAGAGCTCCCACGCAAATGCTAATTCCTTTTCTCACCCACGCCTGGGCGTCATCTCCGGAACGGCTGGAAGTCGCAGCCGCGGTGACGCTGGGATTCGCGGTGCTGGCTCGCGCCCTGCGCGGCGTCAAGCTTTCCGGGGCTCTGGCGGGCGGACTCGCCTGTTTCCTACTCTTTGCCGCGGCCGGCCCGGCGGCTTTCGCCGCGCTTGCCGCGCTGTTTGCCATGACCTGGGCGTCCACTCGCCTGGGATACCGTCGCAAGCTGGCACTCGGGCTCGCCGAGCGCCGGGAAGGCCGGAATGGGTGGCAAATCCTGGCCAATCTGTCCGTGGCTGCAATGGCCTCAGTTGTTTTCAGCGCCACGGGAAGCCGGGTATGGCTGGTCGCGACTCTGTCTGCTCTAGCCGAAGCGGCCACCGACACCGTAGCTAGCGAGATTGGGCAATATCGCGGCGGCGACCCGCGCTTGATCACCACCTGGAAACGAGCGGCGGCGGGAACCGATGGCGGCATCACGATGGCTGGAAGCATCGCGGGCATGGCAGCCGGCCTGGCGATTGCGGCGGTCGGCACGGTGGGTGGGATGCTGCCGCAGGCTCAGTTCTGGATTCCAGTATCCGCAGGATTCGCCGGAATGCTCATCGACAGTCTGCTCGGAGCGACGCTGCAACGACGCGGCTGGATCAGCAATCAGGCGGTAAATTTCTTTTCCACTATAGCCGCTGCGGCAATCGCATATTGCATCTCCACTTGGTGAATCGGTTGCGGCATGGTAGGAGATGCTGTTTTGCTGCTGTTTTTCATCCTCGTTTCTCATTGACAAATAGAAGCCTTCGTTCTAATGTTCTGGCGTTATTCGCTCAGGTTCTGCACCTGCTGGAAGCCCAGCAGCGTTTTACCTCCCCTAACCCTGACGCAAATCAAATCCTTGAGGTGTCCAACATGCGGGACTTTACACGTCTGTTCATCTGCGCTTTGCTTCTCTTGAATCTGGTAACAACCCCGAATTATGTGGCCGCGCAATCTTGCACCACTCCGCCGGCGAACATGGTGGCCTGGTGGAGCGGAGATGGTAACGCCACGGATCTTGCAGGCCCTAATAACGGAAAGCTGGAGAACGGCGTCACCTTCGCTACCGGCTATGTAGGGAAGGCATTTAACTTGAACGGTACAAATCAATATGTCGATGTCAAGAAGGCGAAGCAACTGGACGTCTCGGCAGGCAATTTCACCGTCGACGCCTGGGTTTATTTCAATTCCTCTGACGGCCTCGACCAGTCCATCGTGGACAAGATGGACGATAATTTAGGCCTAAATTCCAACGGCTGGCGCTTGATCTACCAAGCCGGGACCGACCTGTTTTGGTTTTGTCTAGGTGGAGGCGCGGGAATTAACGGGTGCACTCAAGGGAACTCGACTACGGTGACCAGCACAACCAGTGTCGCCACTGGCACCTGGTACTTTGTGGCGGCCACGAAAACCTCGGCCCAGATCTCGATGTACGTAAACGGAAACTTGCAGAACACCACGCCGCTCGGGCCCTTTACCGACACGAATTCGACAGATCTTCTGTTCGGGGCGAAAGATAGCCAGGATATGGAAGGAGCCTATCTCAACGGCTTAGTGGATGAGGTTGAGCTATTCAACACCGCGCTCACGTCTTCTCAGATTTCGGCGATTTACAACGCCGGGCACAGCGGCAAATGCAAGGTTGAGACCACGCTGGCGCCGGCTAAATTGACCTTTGCCGCCGAGACGGTCGGTTCGACCAGCGCACCGCAATCGGTGACTTTGAAAAACAACAGCCCGAACGGCGGTGTGCTGAATATCACAAGTATTGCCACAACCGGGGATTTTGCTCAGACCAATCAATGTCCCGCGTCATTGAATCCAAAACAAAAGTGCGTGATCCAAGTCACCTTTACGCCAACGGCTCAGGGAACTCTTACCGGAACGCTATCGGTCACCGATAACAACCCCAAGGGGATTCCGCAGCAGGTCAAGCTCACGGGCACGGGACAGTAACTTCTGGGAAACGATTCGAAACCGGGGGCCTTGGTCTGGGGACCGGGGCCTCCCGCAAGAAATCGGGCGCGCTAACCGGGATGGCTCTTACGTGCGCTGCTTGACTCGGTCGAGCAGCATGAAGACCAGGATGCCCAGCATGGCATTGGCCACGCCCGACAGCAGTTCGTGCGGCCAGCTCCACGCCATGTGCAGCCCGACCAGGCCACGGGCAATCATGAAGTAGACAATCTCGTGCACCACGTAGAAGAAAATCGTCAGCAGGAAGCGGGCGCCGGCATTCTCCACGTCCAGCTTGATGCCGAGCGAAGAAGCGCCGAATCCCACCACCGTCAGCGAAATTCCGTAGAGCCCTATCGGTAGATGCGTCAGTGCGTCTTGCAGAATTCCGATCAGGCCGCCCGTGACCAGCCCGGCCAGCGGACTGCGCCGCGCCGTCGCGAAACCGATCACCACCAGCAGCGGGAGATCGAAAATCGTGAGAAAAGGAAAACGCCGCGATAGCCACGCCTGCAGGAAAACGGCGGTCAGCGGAATCAGCACCGTCGCTGGAATGCTGAAACGGTAGACCTCAACCTGCTCTCCCGATGTGTAAGTGATGGCCACGTTAGTGCGGACTATCCTCGACCGCGGGTTGCGGTTTGGGTTCGATCACGGCCTTCACGGGCTTGGCTGAAGGAGCAGGAGAAGGTACGACACTGGCATTTTTTTGCGAAGCAGTCGTGCCACCGCTGGCGGAGGCTTGTGGAGGCACGGCTTTGGGCTTGGCATCGGAGCCTGGGGTGGCTGCTGTTGCGGTCCCTGGTCTGGCAATCCCTGGTGTGCTAACTCCCGATGTGGCGGTTCCCGGCGCGACGCCTTTCACTGCATCTTCCGGTTTGGCAGGAACACCCGGCAGGCGTTCGGCCAGGATATCGACGGCGCGCGACGCACCCGTCTGGTCGGGCTCAGATTGCCTCTCGTCAATCTTGGTGACCACGAGCACTTCTTCCAGCTTGCTGAGATCGGCCGCGGGACGTACGCGAATATTGAGAAAGAGTTCGCTGCCCGGCGTCACTTTCGTTACCCGGCCAACCAGCAGGCCCTTGGGAAAAATGCCGTCTCCGCCGCTGGTGAGAACCAGTTCTCCCGCCGGTACGGTTTCGTCGCTCATCACTTTTTCGAGCACCATTTCGCCCGACGGCGTGCCCCGCAGTATGCCTTGCAGCCGCGTTTTGTCGAGGATCGAACCCACGCCACTGGTCTGGTCGTCGATCAGGAGCACCTCCGAAGTGGAGTGGTAGACGCGCAGCACCTTGCCCACAATGCCCTCCGCGGTGATGACGGCCATGTCGGGCTTGATGCCATCGCGGCTGCCTTTGTCGATAAAGATCGAACGCGACAGCTCGCTGCCACTGCCCCCGATGACCTGAGCCGCCATGGTCTGGGAGATAAACTGTTCCTTGAATCCGAGCAACGCCTGCAGACGCCGCGCCTGATCGGCGTCCTGGCTCATCCGCACCTGCTCCAGACTCATGCGCTCGATCTGCGCCTTGAGGTTGCGGTTCTCGGCGCGCACGCCGCGCAGGTAGAAATAGTTGCGCCAGATGTTTCCGCAGGAGGTTTGCGTCCAGACCAGCGCTTTTTCCAGAGGAGTCACGGCTCCGACCGCCCAGATACGGATCAGGCGCGTCGGTTCGCTGGCCGTCGTCCGCTTGACGTTGACCTGCACGGCCAAGCCAAGTACCTGGGCGAACAACACTCCCACCAGCACGATCAGATTGCGGTAGCGTCCGAGGACGTCCATAACACCAGTTCTCAGTTCTCAGTTGTCAGTTCTCAGTGAACCCGCCATCCTGAGATTGTTATCGTCACTCGAAGTTAGAACAGCGCCTGCGGAGACTTACTCGATCGAAATCTTGCGCAGCAGCTTGAAGTCCGAGAGCATCTTGCCGGTGCCGAGCACCACGCTGCACAGCGGATCGTCGGCGATTGAAACCGGCAATCCCGTTTCTTCGCGGATGCGCTTGTCGAGATTCTTGATCAGCGCGCCGCCGCCGGTGAGCACGATGCCGCGGTCGCTGATGTCGGCGGAGAGTTCGGGCGGCGTGCGTTCGAGCGCCACGCGAATTGCATTCATGATGGTCGAGACGCATTCACTCAGCGATTCGCGAATTTCGCTGTCGTCCACGGTGATGGTCTTGGGCACGCCCTCGATCAGGTTGCGGCCTTTGATTTCCATGGTCAGCGGCTTGTCCAGCGGATAGGCGGAACCGATCTCCATCTTTATCTGCTCGGCCGTGCGCTCGCCCACCAGCAGATTATATTTCCGCTTGAGGTAGTTCATGATGGCCTCGTCCATCTGATTGCCGGCCATGCGCACGGAACGCGAATAAACGATGCCGCTTAAAGATATGACTGCGATGTCGGTAGTGCCGCCGCCGATGTCAACGACCATGTTGCCGCTGGGTTCGGTGATCGGCAGACCGGCACCGATGGCGGCCACCATGGCTTGCTCCACGAGATGCACTTCGCTCGCTTTCGCGCGATAGGCGGAATCCATGACCGCGCGCTTTTCCACCTGCGTAATTTCTGAAGGCACGCCGATCACGATCCGCGGATGCACCAGCATCTTGCGGTTGTGCGCCTTCTGGATGAAGTAGTTCAGCATCTTCTCGGTGACCTTGAAGTCGGCGATGACGCCATCCTTCATCGGCTTGATGGCCACGATGTTGCCGGGGGTTCGTCCCAGCATCTCCTTGGCTTCTTTGCCCACCGCTTCCACTTCGCCGGTGTTCTTATTCAGCGCCACGATCGAGGGTTCATTGACCACGATACCCTTGCCGCGCGCGTACACCAGCGTGTTGGCCGTCCCGAGATCGATGGCGAGGTCGCTCGAAAACATGCTGAACAGCGAACGCAGATTGTGCGATCGCGAGGAGCCGTTATGAAACCCGTTGTTTGACATGGCAATACTTCTCTCTTCCGGGAATTCGTCTCGCCCCTGCAGCCGGGGCCTGCGCCGCTTTCCGCGGGAGTCGTTCTCCCCTGGTTCTTTGCTTCAATGTGTCTTCGTATTCTTTTCTTCTATTCTACTTCGATGTTCAGTGGAACTGATTGCCAAGCCGGCAATCGGTGGTTCTCCTGAGCATCGAACCCCTTACTGAATCAGCACCTTTTCCTGGTGCGTATTCACACCGCCTTGCGCATTTTGCGCCGTGACTGTAACCAGGTTTTCTCCGTTGGGCAAAGGCGGCGTGAAATAGTGGAAGGTGCCATCGTCGCCGACGATCGGCACTTCCCTTCCGTTCACCATGACGCGCGCTCCCACCTCGGTCTTGCCCGTGACCTCAATCACGTGTCCGTGCTGGATAAAAGGATCGAGCTCCAGCGCTAGTTCTATTTTTTCCTTCGACTTAACAATGATGGTAAAGCGATTCTTTTCGCTTTCCACCGATTCCTTGCCCGCCGCATCGTAGGACTGGATGGACCAATAGTAAGCTCCCACGGGCAGACCCGTCACCACCACACTCGCCGTTTCCACCTTACGGTCCAGCAGCAGCGACGAAAAATACGGGTTGTGCGAAATGCGCAGCCGGTATCCGGCGGCGTTGGTCATGGGCGACCAGGCAAACTCCACTTCCTTCGATTTCTCCCCGGTGTTGATGAAAACCGGCATCATGTTGCCCGGCGTAATGGGCGCCGGCGGACCGATTTCTGTAGCCCGTTCCATGGTTTTCGAGGCGCTCTGGAAGCTCACCTTTTCCCAGTTCGACAGGCGAACCGTTTCTCCGTTGCGCTCGATATCGCCGCTGCCCCGCTTGACCAGAATCTCATGCCGATCGTCCTTCGGGTCGTTATGCACCATGGCCGACGAATCGGGGGCGAGAGAAGCCTTCGCGCCCGCGACAATCACCTGCGACTTCGAACCCTGCACATAGGTCGCCGTAGTCAGATCCACGGTGCCGGTCGTGACCGCCACCGACACGTTGGTTTGCTGCTGATCGTTAGCCGAGTTCTCTTCGATCACGATCAGCGAATCCTGTTTCACGGTGTAGTTGGTGCCATCGTTGAAAACAATCTTGGCCATGCCTTCCGCGCCGGTTTGCACGACGTCGCCTTTTTCGAGCGGCACGTTGTAGTCGGCGTTGATCCAACTGTTGCCGTTGCCTTTTCGCACGCGGATGGTGCCATCGAGCGCGGTGAAGTGCGCCTGCTGTGAAACCGCGACCGACGGCCCCTTTAGCGGAGGCGCCAGTCCCGCAACTTTATCGAGCAAGCTGGTGGAAAGATTTGCCGCCGCCTTCACGGTTGAGTCGGTGAATTTCGGAAACGCTTCATGCAGGACGGCGAAAAAAATCAGCGTCGCTCCGAGTATCGCCATGATCACGCTGCGATACGTCACTGTTTTCCAAGCGACGTAAACTCCCGGCTTGAGTTTATTCGACACGAGCCCCTGCCAACCTCATTGCGAAGTTCTGAGAATACGGCGAATCTCTCACTCTGTGACCATCATATCTCTGCTGGGAGGGGTATTGAACTTGGGTCGGGGGGTGAAAGGGTTACGAAAGTGACCTTAGCATCCACACTTATGAGGTGTCTGTTTAGGAGCCGGATTCGTACTGGTGGCGCACCGGAACTTTTCGCCTGGACCCGACCTGACCCGATGGTTTCTCTATGGCCGTAAACATACCGCCCTTCGCTTGCCCGTCTTCACCCCGGGCGTTAGCATGGAAGTTCTGCACTACTCCCAGGAGGCTTCTATGGCGACCGATACCATGACCAAGCCGGTGATCGATGGCGGCACGACCAAAACCAGAGTTTTCAAGAATTTCATTGACGGCGAATGGGTCGAATCCGCCAGCGGCGAGACGTTCGAAGACCGCAATCCCGCCGACACCCGCGAAGTAGTCGCTATCTTCCAACGGTCGAATAAAGCAGATGTGGACGCAGCCGTGGACGCGGCCAAGCGTGCCTTTGCCAAATGGCGTCTGGTGCCCGCGCCCCGCCGCGCCGAGATGGTCTTTCGCGCCGCCGAGATCCTGATCGAGCGCAAAGAAGATTACGCCCGCGACATGACCCGCGAAATGGGTAAAGTGCTGAAAGAAACGCGCGGCGATGTGCAGGAAGCCATCGACGCTGCCTACTACAACGCCGGCGAAGGCCGCCGCCTGTTCGGCCCGACCGTGCCCTCGGAGTTGCCCAACAAATTCGCCATGGCCATCCGCCAGCCCATCGGCGTCTGCGGCATGATCACGCCCTGGAATTTTCCCATGGCCATCTCTTCATGGAAGCTGCTGCCAGCGGTCGTCTGCGGCAACGCGTGCGTGATCAAGCCGGCGCAGGACACTCCGCTTTCCACCTTCAACCTGGTGCAGGCGCTTACCGATGCCGGCATCCCGAGGGGTGTGATCAACGTCGTGACCGGTTATGGCACCGAAGTGGGCACTCCGCTCACCGAAAATCCGACCGTGCGCGCCATCTCGCTGACCGGATCATCGGCGGTCGGCAAGATCGTCGGCGCGACTGCGGCTCAGAGCTTCAAGCACTGCTCGCTCGAACTCGGCGGCAAGAATCCGATGATCGTGCTCGACGATGCCAACCTTGAACTCGCCGTCGAAGGCGGACTCTGGGGCGCTTTCGGCACCACCGGACAGCGCTGCACCGCGACCAGCCGCATCATCGTGCAGAAAGGGGTTTACCGCGAGTTCATCGACCATTTCGTCGCGCGCGCGAAGAAGATCAAAATCGGCAACGGCCTTGACGAAACGGTCGAGATGGGTCCGGCGGTGAACGAGAAACAGCTCAATACCGACCTGAGCTACATCGAGATCGGAAAAGACGAAGGCGCGAAACTCGTGACCGGCGGCAACCGGCTAGACAAAGGTGAATACCAGCATGGCTGGTTCCTCGAACCCACCGTTTTCATCGACGTCGATCCCAAGATGCGAATTGCCCAGGAAGAAATCTTCGGGCCGGTGGTTGCGATCATCCCCTGCGACGATCTCGAAGATGCCATCGCCATCGCCAACAACATCGAGTACGGCCTGTCGTCGTCTCTTTACACCAAAGATGTGAACAAGGCGTTTGCGGCTGTCCGCGACCTTGAGGCCGGCATTACGTACATCAACGCTCCCACCATCGGCGCGGAAGTTCACCTCCCCTTCGGCGGCGTGAAAGCCACCGGCAACGGCCATCGTGAAGGCGGTATCGGCGCGATTGACTTCTATACCGAGTGGAAGTCCGTATACGTGGATTACTCCGACACGCTGCAGAAGGCGCAGATCGACCGGGCGGAGTAAGGCAATCTAGCGCCTATTTTTTGGACGCCTCCATCCGTGACCTTGCTGCTTGATCTTTAAAACGCTTACCGTAAGTCGTCGGGCTTGTGACACGTTTCTCGGCCCTGCCTGTCGGTGAAAATTGACGTACGATCTCGGTGGCGATCTTCGGACGCAGAGGCCATGGTGCGCGAGTCTGGCGCTGATTCTGCTTTGCCTAGCGGTCGGCTCAGGTCCCGCGGCGCAAGCGCAGTATGAGGAACACCCCAAACGCAGGGTAATTCGGACCCAAAAAGCCGATTATCCTGAAGTCCTTAGGAACAAAGGAATTGGCGGGACGGTCCGGCTGACTGCGTTGGTGCTGGCGAACGGCACGGTCGCCAACGTCCATATTCTGGGTGGCAATCCGATTCTCGCCGCGAGCGCTGTCAACGCGGTGATGAAGTGGAAATACGCCGCGGGGACGACGCCGAGCAACGAGCTCATCACCTTCGATTTCAATCCGCACTGAACTACGACTTGGCGGGGATATGCGGAGACTCACGCCAGCAGAGTTGGATTTTCTCTGCGTCCTCCGCGCCCTCAGCGTTTAGAATTCCTTCATGCCCTCCACTCAACTCCACGAAATTACACCTGCCGCCCGTCTGGAAAACGTCCGCTATGCGATTCGCGACTTGGCCTGCATCGCCGACGAGGTGGCCCGCCAGGGACACAAGATTCTGCCGCTTAACATCGGCGACCCGCTCAACTTTGACTTCCAGACGCCCGCCCACATGATCGAAGCCGTCTATCAGGCGATGCGCGACGGCAAGAATGGATATTCGAGTTCTTCCGGCATTCCGCCGGCGCTCGAAGCGATTCGCGGCGAGGCCGCCCGCAAGGGCATCGCCGGCATTCAGGATGTTTTCGTCACCTCCGGCGTCAGCGAGACGGTGGACATCTGCCTGACCGCGCTGCTCAATCCGGGCGACAACCTGCTGACTCCCTGCCCCGACTATCCGCTCTACTCGGCTGTTCTGGGAAAGCTCGAAATTGGGCTGAACACCTATTACCTCAACGAAGAAGACGGCTGGCAGCCCGATCTCGACGACATCAGAAAAAAGATCACGCCCCGAACGCGTGGAATTGTGCTGATCAATCCCAACAATCCGACCGGATCGGTGTGCTCAAGAAAGATGCTGGAGCAGATTGCGGAACTGGCGCGCCGCCACAACCTGATCGTCTTTGCCGATGAGATTTACGACAAACTGATCATTCATAGTCAAACCATTGATAGTGAAACCCAGGATGACGCCGCCCACGTTGCGATGGCCGCGGTCGCGCCCGATGTGCCAGTCATTACGTTCGGCGGACTCTCCAAGAATTACCTTGCCCCCGGATGGCGCATCGGATGGGGCATTGCCAGCGGCGAAGCTGCCGTCATCAAGCCGTACCTCGAAGGCGTGAACAAGCTGTTGCGGGCGCGTCTGTGCGCCAACCATCCTGAGCAATACGCAATCAAAGCTGCGCTCGAAGGCCCGCAGGATCACCTCGTCGAAGTCAAGCGCAAACTGCGCCGCCGCCGCGATCTGACCATGAAGTGGTGCGCCGAAACTTCGCGTGTAAGTTGCGTGGCGCCGCGCGGAGCATTCTACGCCTACCCGAGCATCGACATCCCGGAAGGCGACGAGGTCTTCGTCACCGAATTGATTCGCCAGAAACATGTGACGGTCGTGCACGGCTCCGGTTTCGGCGAGCGTCCGGGAACAAAACATTTCCGCATCGTTTTCCTGCCCGACGAAAAAACGCTCACCGCTGCCTATACGGCGATCGCCGATTTCATGCGCGAGCGCTACGCATAGGCAGGGTCGGATGGTTCGCTTCGACTCAAGGTCAAAGGTTAAGCAGCAAACGAACCAGCGCGATCCGCGATCCCGCCGAATGTTTGCTGGGACCAACGCCTCGCTTGCGCTATACAAATGATGTGAAGAATCAGGAATAAAGGCACACCGAAGGTCGGAATCACGCTGAGCGGCAGCACCGTCATAGGCGCCGTCGAGATCCCGTTCAAACCCGCAAAACCTTGCGGGCCGATGAATCGAGCCGCCGCGCCGCTGCTGACTGCCACAACCAGATCCGCAATTCCAAGCCATTGCCATAGGATAAATATCTTCTTATAGCTTGGGCTGGCCAGCTTCATGCCGGCGCTAAACGCGGTCGCGCCGATAAAGATATCTCCCCACCCGGCAGGTAACGCGAAGATGCCGGGCAGAATGCCATAGGCGTACAGCGCCAGAAACACGAAACCGGCGATCCTCCAAGCCTGGACGATCGTCAGAGTTCGCGGGCTCAGCGAGAGAACGAAGTCCCGAAAAGATCTCGAGCTCCGATACCACAAGAAGAACAGGGAAATCGGAATCACCACCGCCAGCAAAAGCGGAAGCGGCGGACGGCTCGGGTCGGTACTAAACAGATGCAACGCCGACGCTGAAAGTGAGAATGTAAACCAGGCCGCAATGAGCCCGGTAGTTAGCTTTCCATAAGCTGCGTTCGTCATGATGAGGCTCCTTTTTCCGTAACAGCATTGGTCACGTTATTGGTTAATGTTGAGAGTGCATCCCACTGGACTTTGCCGAGTTGCAGGCGCAGTCGTGCTTGCACTTTCTCCCAGCGGGGAAGCGCTCGCCGGAGTTGAACTTCGCCAGTCTTCGACAAGCGGAGCCGCCATTCGCGCCGATCGGCGCCGCGTCGCTTGCCGATCCAGCCATGCCGGCTCATGATCCTCAGCGTCCGGGTGAGGCTGGTGCTGTCCATCGCCAGCATTCGCCCCAGTTCTCCCTGAGTCACTTCGCCAGCAAGCGCAAGCACTTGCAGCACCGTGAACTGCGTCGACCGTAGCCCCGTGGGACGCAGTTCCTCTTCATAAAATTGGGTGAGGGCCCGCGACGCCCGCCGAAGACCAGCGCACATACATGGAAGTGCCGGCAGAAGAGATTGGTTCATGGCAGTTTAGATGTATATACATATATTCGAGGATTCAGAAAATTCGCGAAAGGGCTGCGCTCGCGAAACGGGCCCAGTTTTTGTGGAATGTCAATCCAAAATTAGCGCTGGTGTTAGCCGCGTGAGCCGCGACTAACCACCGGCCGCCGGTGCGGCCCCGGTCGAACTTTCGTAACTCTACATTGACATGCCTTATTCCCTATACTTGTTCCAGCACTTCATACGGGAAGTTTGCCCATGCGTCGAACCATTCTGTCCGCAATTCTCCTGCTGTCGAGCCCGCTGGCCGTAGCGCAGAGCAGCTCGCCAGAAGCGCTGTACGACCGCGGAATCGACGCCATTACTGGCGTCGGGCCGTCCGAAAACGATGCGTTGGGCATCGACTACTTCCGACGCTCCGCCGAAATCGGCTACGGACCCGCCCAAATCGCACTGGCTTATTATTACGAAACCGGAACCGGGGTCGCCGTCAATCAGAGCCAGGCCATCGACCTGTATCGCAAAGCAGCGCAGCAAGGCGATCCACTCGCAGGTTGGCTGGTTGGGCGGCACTACTTCCTCGGC
>Ga0209274_10000325_pt1 | contig 32326 bp, 30 predicted proteins | sample HubBroMetageREF1_FD_188343 | JGI IMG/M metagenome (GOLD analysis project Ga0209274, IMG submission 188343) | Reference soil microbial communities from the Hubbard Brook experimental Forest, New Hampshire, USA - Hubbard Brook CCASE Soil... | ecosystem: Environmental > Terrestrial > Soil >...
TCACCGTTTTCGAGCCAATGCCTTCCGCCTGTTGCTGCACAGTTTCGCCTATAACCTGGTCAACCTATTTCGCCTGCAATTGCCACCGGCGCTGCGCTCCGCGCAAATCGAAACTCTGCGCACTCAGATGTTCAAGATCGGCGCACGGATTCGCCAAACAGCTCGTTGTATCCGCATTCACCTGGCCAGCGGCTGGCCTTTTCAAGAACTCTTCCAAGCCGCCTCGCTTTGCGACTCCTCATAGTTCGCCTGGACTGCTTGACAACGCACTCGCGGAAGGGACAGGCGGAGCTGTCTCTAAAAACAATTCTGGAAGTCAGAAAAGACGACTTGCAAACCGTATGAGGGGCGCCAACCAGGACCCCAACCTGTCCTACGTCAGCAATGGGCTTTCTGCGCTACGATTTCAGCTTCTGATGAATTAACCAGGCTAGAGTCGCGTGAGAGACTGGGTGCCCGAGGCACGCAGCGCCTAACTACTCAGCTGAGACTCGCTCTCGAACCAGAGTGTCTCGAGAACCTGCAGGCCACCGCCAGAGAAATCCCCAGTGATGGAGCGCAAGCGATCCCCAGACACTCAAGCTGTTTGTGGTTTCAGATGTTGGGCTTCGAAGCACACTCCTCTCTTCCACACGATTAATACAATGGTGGCAATCTTTCTGGCCAAGGTCAGTCGCGCCATCTCCGGTCGCATGCCCCCTGCTCAGCAAAGCGCTGTAGAACTCCTGCAACGGACCCGGTTTGCTCGCGGCCACGACGGCCGCGCCCTTGAACAGATTCTTCAGATCGTGATTACAGTTGCGGTTCAGTCCGCGAATGGAACCCTGTTTCTTGACTCGTTCCAGCTGTCCGTCGACACGCCGGTGATCGGCGCTGCTCTGCGTCACGATGCCAAAGCCGCTGTACGTCCACAGCTGCCGCTTGCTGCGGAAGCGGTGCGGAGTCTGCAGAATGCCCAGCAACACGGCCGAACGGATCGGACCAAGCGCAGGAATCTGGCAGAGCCGTTTCCAGGCCGAATGTTTCTTGCCCTCCGCCAGCAGCTCCCGCCGCACTTGCTGACGCACCGTCCGCAGCGCATCCAATTGCTGGTAATAAAACTCCGCCCGTCGGCGTACTCCTGGTTCCGTGATCTTTCCCAGCCACGCGGCGCGATGGCGCAGTGCATAGACCTGCTTGCCGCTACACGGAATGGCCCAACTGCGATAGATCGCCTTCACCCGGGACATCACCCGTCCCAGATCCTTGGTGATGGTCAGATAACTGCGCACCAGTTCCTTCAGGCTTCGCAGGCCGTGCTCCCCGTGATAGACGGCGTGGAGATGGTTCAGACGCAGCAGCTCGGCCAAGCGGCGCGCGTCGATCTTGTCACTCTGGTTGCCTTCCCGCATGGAGGTATTCTTGCGCGGATCGCACACCACCAATTTCCTGACGTGCGGTTTCAGCAGGTCGTACAACCAGGCCGCCGAGGTGCCCTCTTCAAACGTCACGTGCAAGTCTCCGCGTAGTCCATCGAAAAACTGCAGAACCATGCTGGCTTTCGTTTCGATCACGCATTCCATCACGATCTTTCCCGCAGCATTCCTCACCGCAATCGAAATGCTTTCCTTGTGCACGTCCATGCCGATATATTTGGTGCTAGTCATAGAAGGGTGCTCCTTTCTGGAGAGGTTGAGCCGAACACTCAAAACCTACTCCAAAAGGGGCGCCCTTTATATTGCGTCGCGTAACCGGACAGGTCCCGGGCTAGTACTCCATTTGTCCGGTTTGCGTTTACCAGGCACAGTGCCGAGGTGGTGACGACTAGTGGGGGTCAGCTCTCAAGTAGAATTTGTGCTTATCCTCATGCGTCGCGTAACCGTCCATTTGAAGTAAAACTTCACTTTTCCGGTTACGGCGGTGGTCTCAATGGGTCGATGCAACACTACGCTTGAACCCACCTAGCAATGAAAATAAAAGGCAAAATCACTCGCTGGGGTTAGAGCAACGGGAACGCTGCCCTGGCTAGGTTTTGGTCGAGTACAGCTAAACGGATAGTTCTCCCGTGGAAGCACTTCCGAATCAATGCACTGCATGGTGTTGCATCGACCGGTTGAGCTGGCAGCGCTAATCGGCTAAATGGGCTAACGCCTCAGTCTATAGTTTTTCGCTAAGATTTCGGCGGTGCCACCGAAGAATGCAACTCGGAATAAAATGAAACTCCGAAGGGTCGCAAGCTTCCTCCTGACTGGCTTATCCTTTGGTGTTGGCGGCATATACGTAGTTCGCCAGTGTGACATTTGCGCCCTCACGAATTTTCTCATTCGCGTAACGTCGGTCTTGGCTACAGATGACTCAGTGTTCCCGCCGTACCAATTGTCGGCCAAAACGTCGAAATCCATGACGAAGCGAAAGTTCGCGCAGCTATGAAACGAGAGTACCTTTACAGAATCTGTTGAATAGTCCTGAAGCTCAAATTCGATTCTTGTGAAGTTGTTCCGACCGCGAGGTGGTTGAACTGTCAACCCAGTGAGGCCATCGTCATGAAAGTCCAGCTTGTTGAACCTGTCGGCAACGGCACCTTTGGCAGCTCGTTTCATGCGCTTCAGTCTACTCGGTCAGCCCGACCCGCGTTTTATTCCTTTGTTTCGCGTTGCAAAGCCTGCACGGCGTGTCAGCGCCCGATTAGTTACCGGACTTGTGCCGTACTAGGACTTCAAATGGCGCGTTACGGGAAAAGTCAAATCATGCGAAATGCGCAGGCGTGGACAGCCCCGGTCTTCGCAAAATGAAGCAGCGAACCGAGCCGGTAGCGATTGCATCGCATCCATATAGCCCCGGTTTTTATTTCCGGCGAGCCTCCAACTTCGCGGCCGCTTCCGTGAGCTTCGCCGACACAGTCCGGAGAAATGACGCCGTACGGCGTTCCGTTTCGGGCGCTAGCTCTTCCTCGATGTACTGGAACAGCCGAGTCACTTCTTCATCCAGACGTCGTCCGATTTCCTCAAATTTGTCCATCGTCAGATTCTCCCGGAAAAGCCATGTGGTCTGGACATTATAGGATGATCAGCAATCAGAGGGTGATCAGGAACGTGATCGCTTCTCGAGCAGTCTTTCCATCTGGTGCAGCAGTTTCATCACTCGCGAGCAGCTCTCTTGCACAGTTGAAACGCTGTCCATACCGGCGCTCCATACTTTTCTGTGAGCACATTGAAGCTCATTCTCGATTTTCGCCGTTATCTTTTAAGCTGTTGCGTCTCAGGTTCAGAGAGGACCTTCAGCGGCGGCGAGTGATTCAGTTCACGGGTACGTTTTTCATTCTTTTGCATAAAAGCATGTAGCGGAGTTTCCGAATCTCGCGCAGCAGGTCCATCACGACATTGCGGGCATCGTCATCGTCCATGGTGTCGCGCCGGTTGAGGTCGTTAACGCCCGATGACCACTTCTGTTCAAGGTCCATGATTTCTTAGTCGGTAAAGTATAATTCCTCTCCGACCAACTCGAGTTCTCGGTTTGTTGTCGCCATTGCAGTTCTCCTTTGTCCGCGCGTGTTGGTCGTACATGCAGGTCGCGGTTTATTGCTTCGCCTGAATCAGATGCTACGAATAATTCCGAAGTGTGCAAGAACTGTGCAGTGAACGCCTACGCCCGTGACATCCGTGCCGTTTTTGAATGGACGGAAAGGCAAGTGGTTACGGTAACTCCTTCCCTTTGTTCCGAAGCGTCGGCGAATTCGGCTTACAGACTCACCCGCTATTTTTTTCCGCCACCGTCGCTGCCCCGTGCAGCGAACCGCAAAATTCCACATCGCAACATCACTAACGCACCCGCTTCCGTAGTTCTGGCCTGTGTACGTGAAAATGCAGGAAGGTCTCGCAAATATTCCAGGCAAGATTCGCAGCTTCAGGATGGTAGCTCGCTCGCGCGTCGCAGAAAAAGCCGTGGTCCGCGTCTGAGATCTCAACGTTCACATACGGCTTCCCCAGCCGCTTGCATTCATCCACGACCGCCCGAATCTGCTCAACGCCAATATGCTTGTCCTTCCCGCCCCAGAAGAACAGCATCGGCGCATGCAAGTTCGTCACCTCCGGTAGCAACGCTGGCGCAATCCCGCCGCCATAAAACGAAATCGCCGCCTGCAAAGGCACGGTCGCGTTCGCCAAAAACGACGCCCGCCCGCCCATGCAAAATCCAATGCTCGCGATCGCGCCCTTGCGCACCTGCGGATCACCCAGCAGCCAATCGTAAGCCGTGCGAATATCCTGCGTCATCCCCTCAACGCTCATCGCCTTCATGTGCGGCACGGTGGCAGGGAACTCATCATATTTTCCCTCGAACCCCGCTGCTGTGCGATGAAACAGTTCCGGCGCAATCGCCACCACCCCGGCGCGCGCGCAACGCTCCGTCACATCGCGAATGTGGGCGTTCACTCCAAACGCCTCTTGAAATACCAGCAGACCCGGCTGCGCCGTGCCATCGGCGGGACGCGCCACGTAAGCGTTCATCGCGCTCCCGTCCGCCACTTGCAACGAAACTTTCTGCGTTACAATCTGCGTCACCGCTGGACCTCTCGATTGCGCCTCGCGCCGAAGTCCCATAGGATAATCGCGTGCGCTCCAAATAGGAAACGATGTTTGCGTCCGGGACGACGGCCGTGGTGCCGCGCTCAGGTGAGACGCGCGGATTGATGGAATCGCGCGAGTGACGCGCGGCATCCAAGAGACTCGGAGGCAACCGATGAGCTTGACCGACTATGTGACGCTAGGACGTTCCGGTTTGCGCGTGAGCCCATTGTCGCTGGGCACGATGACGTTCGGCACCGAATGGGGCTGGGGCAGCGAAGAGCCCCAAGCTCGCGAAATATTCGAGCGCTACGCCGACCAGGGCGGCAACTTCGTGGACACGGCGAACCTGTACACGCAGGGCAAGAGCGAACAAATGGTGGGGAAATTCATCGCCGATAAAAAACTCCGCGACCGCATCGTTCTCGCGACAAAATTCACTTTCAACACAGAGCCTGGTAACCCCAATTCCGGCGGCAACGGTCGCAAAAATATCTATCAATCGCTCGAAGCCTCGTTGCGGCGCCTGCAGACCGATTACATTGATCTCTACTGGCTGCACGCGTGGGACACGGTTACTCCCGTCGAAGAAATCCTCGCCACCATGAATGACCTCGTCCGTGATGGCAAAATTCGCTACTACGGATTTTCAGACACGCCCGCGTGGTACGTCGCCCGTGCGCAAACGCTCGCTGAAAAAGAAGGCAAGGAGCGCCTGATCGCGCTGCAGTTGGAATATTCGCTGGTCGAACGAAATATCGAGCGCGAACACATTCCCGCCGCGCAGGAGCTGGGAATTGCCCTGTGTCCCTGGAGTCCTCTCGCCGGCGGTTTCCTCACGGGAAAATACACGCGCGAAGGAAATTCCGGCAAGGGTGTTGGGCGGCTGGAAACCACCAAAGCTTCCGGCAACCCAGCGTTCAACAAGTTCAGCGAACGCAATTGGAAAATCAGCGATGCTCTGGTGGCTGTCGCGAAACAAATCAACAAGTCGCCCGCGCAAGTCGCGCTGAATTGGGTGATCACTCAGCCCGGCGTTACCTCCACCATCATCGGCGCCACGAAAATTTCTCAGCTCAACGACAACCTGCAAGCCGCGGAGATTTCCATTCCGCCGGATTTGCGCAAGCGCCTCGACGAAGCCTCTGCGCTTGAACCCGTGCACCCGTACATTTTCTTTAGCGGCAACATTCAGGACATGGTCAGCGGAGGCACTTCGGTCCGAACTTGGGCGCCCGCTCGCGTTACCGGCGCGCCGGCCGCTTCTCCCGCAATTCCGAAAGCCAGCGCCGCCGCGGAGAAATAACGCAACCCAACCCGAGATGCCACTTTACAGCGGACCGAGCTCCGACCACTTCGACGGCGAACATTTCTTCAATCCACGTGACGGCGCACCGATGCACGGTGGTGGGAGCGTGCTCAAATGGATGCTCACGCGCAGGCCCTCGTCTTGGCGCAAATGGATCGACGCGCCGCCGGGAGCCACTCCACCCGAACGCGTGGACGAAGGAAAAATCCGCGCTACGTTCGTCGGGCATTCATCGGTTCTGATCCAGCTCGAAGGGCTGAACATTCTGTGTGATCCGATCTGGTCGCATCGCGCCAGCCCGCTTTCCTGGATTGGACCGCCGCGCCACCGCGCACCGGGAATTCAATTCGACCAGCTTCCCTCAATTGATCTGGTCCTGCAGAGCCACGACCATTACGATCATTTTGATCTACCCACTCTGCGCCGCATCGGCGTGCAATGGCATCCGGCTTTTGCCGTCCCGCTCGGAGTGCGCGCGCGCCTGACGTCGCACGGCATCGCGCGCGATTCGCAAATTCAGGAAATGGATTGGTGGCAATCCGCCGACGCGTTCGACAAAATTACGGTGACCGCCGTTCCCGCCCGCCATTTTTCCGGCCGCAGCTTAGGCGATCGCAACAGAACTCTGTGGTGCGGCTACGTAATCGAAAGCGCCTCCGGCACAATTTATTTCGCCGGAGACACCGGCTACGGATCGCATTTCGCCGCGATCCGCGAGCGTTTTCCGGAAATCCGTTTGGCATTCCTGCCCATCGGCGCATATCGCCCCCTGTGGTTCATGGGCCCGGTGCACATTTCTCCCGCAGATGCAGTCCGTGCACACAAAGAAGTAGGCGCGGCTACCAGCATCGCGATTCACTTCGGCACGTTCCACTTGGCTGATGACGGCCAGCAGGAGCCGGTAAACGAACTGCAGCGCGCCCTCGATCGCGAAAAAGCCGCGCATCGGTTTTGGGTATTGGATGCAGGGGAGGGAAGGGAAATCCCCTGAGCGCTACGCACTGGCGCGGTTGAATCTGCTTTTGGAATTGCTTTTGAATCCGTGGATCCCGTTGCGGCGCGATTCATCCCGAGATGCCGATCCGCGAGCTCGAAGGGTACGTGGAGGGATTCATCGAACCGGGCAGAGTCTGGCGTTGTCTGCTTACTGCTTCTGGCTTGCCACCACGGCGTCAAAAAATAATCCCAAGAGATGGCGAATCTCCGCATCCGACAGCGAACTGGAATCCACCAAATGCTCAAGCAACATCGCATGTGAAAACGCGCCCAAAGCAGTGGCCGCGGCCGCGCTCGATATCGGCAAAGACCGCCCGAGTGATTTCATCACCCGACGCAGAATATCCCCGCCGCAAGAACGCAACCCTCTCTGCCGCGCCCGCAATCGTGCGTGAGCTTCAGGATGGCGCACCGCGAAAAGTTTGAATTCAAGCGATAGCAGGGCCAGCCGCCGGTCCTTCGCAATCTGCGCGTAGTGTTCGCGCAGCGCGCGCAAACGCTGCTGCGGATTTTCGTGCCGCCGCAGTAGTTCGTTCACTTCGGAGATCCGCTGCGCCACCCACTGTTCCAGCAGCGCGAAAAAAATATCTTCCTTACTGTCAAAGTTAGCGTAGAACGCCCCGCGCGTATATCCCGCCCGCGCTGCAATATCTTCCAATCGCGCCGCCTCATACCCATCGTGCGCAAATGTCTGTTCCGCTGCGAGCAATAGCTTTCGCCGCGTAGCCGCGGTACGCGCCTGCTGCCGGGACGGCGACACAGGGGCAGCTTTCTTACGGCGGCCAGATGTGGCAATCGAAGAGGTGTTCATGGTTCGGTTTCTCTCACATTTCGCAGTCCTTTACAAGATACATACATGCATGTATATACTAGGTCATCCACACGCGCCAGCAAAGGTGATTCGTGGCCACTGCCACCTTAACCGCTGACTCATCCTTCGACATCGCAGCCTGGCGTCCTCGCCACAATCCGTGGCTCATCGCCTTGACGGTGACCCTCGCCACCTTCATGGAAGTTCTCGATACTTCTATCGCTAACGTCGCGCTGCCACATATCGCTGGCTCTCTGGGCGCCAGTTCCGACGAATCCACATGGGTCCTGACCAGCTACCTGGTTTCGAACGCAATTATCCTGCCTATCAGCGCTTGGCTCGCCACGCGCATGGGCCGCAAACGCTTCTACATGTCCTGCGTCGCGCTTTTCGCCGCGAGCAGTTTCCTCTGCGGCCTTGCGCCCAGTCTCGGCATGCTGATTTTCTTCCGAGTGCTGCAAGGTGCCGGCGGCGGAGGCCTGCAACCCAGCGAACAAGCCATCCTCGCCGACACCTTCTCCCTCTCGAAACGCGGCATGGCCTTTGCTGTGTACGGAATGGCGGTGGTGGTCGCGCCCGCGATCGGCCCCACAATCGGCGGATGGATTACCGACAACTACAGCTGGCGCTGGATTTTTTACATCAACGTTCCGATAAGCCTGATCTCTCTATATCTCACCCATCGCCTGGTAGAAGACCCGCCGTACCTGAAAATAGAAAAAGAACGCCGCAAGGGCATTCGCGTTGACTACATGGGGCTCGGCCTCGTCGCGCTCGGCATCGGCAGCCTGCAACTGGTCCTCGACAAAGGCCAGGAAGCCGATTGGTTTTCCTCGCACTGGATCACCGCACTACTGGCAGCATCAATCATCCTGCTTGTGACCTGGGTCATCTGGGAATGGCGGCATGAGAATCCCATCGTCGAACTCACGCTTCTCAAGAAACGCAATTTCGCAACGGCGATGTTCTTCATGTTCGTTCTTGGGGCCGTTTTGTACGGCACCACGGTCTTGATCCCGCAATATCTGCAGCTACTCATGGGCTACTCCGCCGTCAGCGCCGGAGAAGCCCTCGCCGGCGGCGGTTTCATCATGATGCTCATGATGCCGCTGTCCGGCTTTCTCGTCTCGAAAATGGACCAGCGCTTCCTCATGTCTGTCGGCTTTGCTACCACCGCCGCCGCGCTCTATTACATGACGACCCACCTCAGCCTCGGCATGGACTTCCGCACCGCCGCCATGCTCCGCGTCTATCAGGTCGCCGGCCTGGCCTTCATCTTCGTTCCATCGAACATGCTTTCCTACGTGGACGTCCCGCCCGAAAAAAATAATCAAATCTCCAGCATGATCAGCTTCATTCGCAACATCGGGGGCAGCATCGGCATCGCGCTGCTTGCCACGTTTATCACTCGCGGCACGCAGCAGCGCCAAACTTATCTATCCGGCCACATGAGTGAAGGCAACCCGCGCTTCCGCCAAATGATTGACGGCCTCACCGCCGCGCTCCGCAGCCAAGGCCTCAGCCCGTCGGACGCCGCGCACCAAGCCTATGCCCGCGCCGCCGCATTGCTCCAACAGCAAGCCGCGACGCTCGCCTACACTGATGTCGTCTCGGGTTTGGCGATCATCGTCGCGTGCCTGGCGCCGCTGTGCTTCATCATGAAGCGACCACCCAAAGGCGTAGCCGCGCCCTCACTCCACTAACGACGCGCCCTGCTACGCGGTCGCCGCACGCACCATCTCATCTCTTCACGCGTTCGTCGGTTGGATAAGTAATCTGCAATCCGCGAACGCGCGCAAACGGTGTAAGTTTGTGAGCCTGAGCCCGTGCGGCGGTCATGATGTCTTCGACGGGGAACTGGCGCAACAGCAGAGCGTCCGCAATCAGCGAGCGGTGACAGCGCCAAGGCACGGCTTCCGCGCACATTACTGCCGACGGCTTCGTCGCCGCCAGCTTTTCCAGCCGCGCCAGGCCGACGTGAAAGTCCGCGGTCTGCATATAATCGGCAAAACCGCGGAAGCTGGCGTTGTGCCAGCCCAGATTTTTCGAATCCGCTTTGGCATGGCGCAACCCGCCGAGTTTCTTTAGATGAACGTACCCGATGCGAGCCGCGCGCAAATGCCGGGCGAGCGATTCTCGATTAAATTGCGGATTGTGGCGGGAACGAGGCACGCTGCGAACGTCCACAATGCGTTGTACGCCATGCGCCTTCAGAATCTCGATGAATTCCTCGAGCGGCCGGGTGGAATGCCCGATCGTGAAAACTGTTGGTTGCGTTTTTTTGCGGCGCGTGCCCATGCTATCCGTAGTTCCGAGTGCTTTGCAGAAGGATGCTACGACAAAAGGCTCTGCCCACGGGTGCGAATTCGGCGCGATGATAAATTACTTTCGGCGCGCGGGCATTCGAAGAGATAATAGTCCCGCTGGTCAGCCGCGAGCCATCCCGCTTGATCCATAGCGGCCTGAGGGAAGCATGACCCAAATTGGCGCGTTGTTCTGGGACAACGGTGGCGTAATTCTCACCAACGGTTGGGATCGCAATTCACGCCGCGCCGCCGTCGAAAAGTTTCACTTGGATTGGGCCGATTTCGAAGACCGCCACGAACTGATGCTGAACGCGTTCGAGACCGGCCGCGCCACGCTCGATGAATATCTGCGCCGCACCATTTTTTACCGCGAACGCGCCTTCACCCCGGACGATTTCAAGCAGTTTATGTTCGAACAATCCCAGCCGTTCGCACCGTCCTTGGAATTTCTGGCTACGCTGGTGCAGCCGCGCAGCTATTTGATGGCTTCGCTCAACAATGAATCGCTCGAGATCAATGAATATCGGGTTCACAAATTTAACCTGCGCCGGTATTTCCAGGCATTTTTCAGCTCCTGCTATCTGGGTGTGCGCAAGCCGGAAGAACAAATCTACAGACTTGCACTGAAAATTTCGCAACGCGAACCACAAGAGTGCGTTTTCATAGACGATCGTGGCCTGAACCTGGAATTAGCGCGCGAACTGGGAATGCACACGATTCAATTTCAGAACGTTGACCAGCTGCGCACGGATTTGGTGCAACTGGGAATCAGCGGAGCGGCAAAATAATTTCGCAGCACAAAATACGAAAAGCTGTGGCAAATGTAAAATGAGGCGCAGAGTAAAATGAAACTCGACACTCGCATATTTCCAAATATTGATACGCTCAGCCGCGCCGCTCTCGAGGAATTGCTCAGCGATCTACGCGAGGCCATCGCCCAGCGCGGCCGCTGCGCCATCGCTCTTTCCGGCGGCCACACTCCCGAAAAAATGTATGCGCTCTGGGCCGCCAACGAAAAATATCGCGACGAAACGGACTGGAATCACGTGCACCTCTTTTGGGGTGACGAGCGTTATGTTCCGCCGGGCGACCCGCTCAGCAACTACCGCATGACCCGCGAGGCCCTGCTATCGCACGTGCCGATTCCCACCGCCAACGTTCATGCCGCTCCCACGAGTTTGCCGACGCCCGAACAAGCCGCCGAAGCCTACGACCAGGAATTGCGGAAATTTTTCGGCTCCTCCGCGCCCGCATTCGACGTCACTCTGCTGGGCCTGGGTCCCGAAGGCCACACGGCTTCGCTGTTCCCGGATTCCTCTGCACTGGAAGAAACGAAACGCTGGGTGGTACCCGTTCAAGTCGCCGCCGTGCCGCCGAACCGCTTGACGTTCACGCTTCCAGTGCTGAACTCCAGCCGAAACACGTATTTCCTGGTTGCCGGGGAAAACAAGCGTCCAATTCTCTCCGCCTTGCGAGCCGAGCCGGACGGTCGCCCCAGCACATACCCAGCCGGACGTATCCGCCCGGCGAATGGCCGCGTGCTGTGGTTCCTCGACCAAGCCGCCGCCGTCTGACCCCGCGCCTAATTTTTCATGAAGCCTTCCGCGTTGTCTTACGTCTAAAAGGTTGCCGGGGTGTACGTAAATACCGCAAGTGGATGCGAAATCGAATCGCCTGCGGCTGCAACGCAGAATCTTGGCCCAATCTGCGCGACAGGTTGTAAAATAGATGGAAATCGCGCCCGGAAATCGACCGCAGCTCGTGTCCCGATCGTGCTGGGCAAGCGGATAACCGAAACTTTTCGCAGCCACCCAAACGAACCATGACGCAACGACTCCAAAGGGTTTTCATGCGCGCCGCGCTCACGGCGGTTCTGCCAGCGATCCTGCTCTGCCTCTCCGCCTGCAGCACCAAGACCGCGGAAACCGCGCCGAATCTCGCGGTTCCGGTGACGGTAGCGAAAGCGGTACAGAAAACCGTTCCGATCAATCTCACGGCAATCGGCACCGCGGAAGCCTACTCGACGGTTTCAATCAAGAGCCAGGTAAACGCCATCCTGGAGCAGGTGCATTTCAAGCAGGGCGACTTCGTCAGCAAAGGTGACCTGCTTTTCACGCTTGATGCCAGGCCGTTTCAGTCGGCGCTCGCGCAGTCCGAAGCGAACCTCGCGCGCGACCAAGCGCAGGCGGAACTCAATCAGGTGCAATCCGCGCGCTACCAAAAGCTTTACGACGCGGGCGTCGCGCCCAAAGAACAGTACGACCAGATGAAAGCCACCGCGGACGCGCAAGAAGCGTTGGTTCACGCCGACCAGGCCGCGGTGCAATCGTCCAAGCTGCAGCTGCAGTACTGCACGATTTATTCACCGACTGACGGGCGCACCGGAGCCTTGCAGGTGTATCCCGGAAACCTGGTGAAAGAGAACGACGTTCCGATTCTGGTGGTGATCAACCAGATTTCGCCCATCTTCGTGGATTTCTCCGTGCCCGAACAATATTTGGGCGTCGTGAAAAAGTATATGGGAGGCGGGCGTCTGCAGATCGAAGCAACGCCTTACGGCGAAACGGTCTCCGAAGTGGGCTATCTAACGTTCGTGGACAACAACGTGGACAACACCACTGGAACGATCAAACTGAAGGGAACTTTTCCGAACGAGGATCATCGTTTGTGGCCGGGGCAGTTTTCCACGGTGTCCTTGCGCCTCGCGGAAGAAGAAAAAGCTATCGTGGTTCCGTCGCAGGCGGTGCAAACGGGCCAGTCTGGTGATTTTATTTTTGTCGTGAAAGCGGATCAGACGGTGGAATCGCGCCCGGTAAAAGTGGCGAGGCAATTAGAAGGCGAATCGGTGATTGCGAGCGGGGTCGCGCCCGGAGATACGGTCGTCACCGACGGGCAGTTGCGCCTGATTCCGGGAATCAAAGTACAAGTAAAAGCGGCTAGCGCGGGAAGCTAGAGAGGTTCACCGCACAAAGATGATCAGCATCGCCGAACCATTTGTTCGCCGGCCAGTCATGACCACCCTGGTCATGCTTGCGATTCTGCTGTTCGGAATCCTTGGCTACCGCGCGCTCGCGGTGAGCGAACTTCCTAACGTTGACTATCCCACGATTGAAGTCGGCGCTTCACTGCCGGGCGCGAGTCCAGACACCGTCGCTTCTGCGATCGCCACTCCGCTCGAAAAGCAATTCTCCACCATCGCCGGCATTGATTCGATGACCTCCTCGAGCTCGCTCGGCGGAACCTCGATCACACTGCAATTCGACCTCAGCCGCAACATTGATGGCGCAGCGCAAGACGTGCAGGCGGCAATATCGCGCGCTTCTTCGCAGCTTCCTCCGAACATGCCTACGCCGCCGACGTACAACAAAGTGAATCCTGCGGACCAGCCCATCCTGTACGTCGCGATGGGCTCGAAATCGCTGCCGGGCTACACCGTGGACCGCTATGCGGAAACGCTGATGGGCCAGCGGATTTCGATGGTGAAAGGCGTGGCGCAGGTGCAGGTGTATGGCTCGCAGAAATATTCGGTGCGGATTCAACTGGATCCGCAGGCGATGGCCACGCGGCAAATCGGAATTGACGAAGTCCATACCGCGGTGCAGAACGGCAACGTGAATCTGCCGGTGGGAACTTTGTACGGCGACCATCGGGCGTTTACGCTACAGGCCGACGGGCAACTGACGCATGCCTCGGTGTATCGCCCGCTGATTATCGCGTATCGCAACGGTTCGCCGGTGCGTTTGGAAGACGTGGGCAAAGTTCTCGACAGCGTGCAGAACAATCGCGTTGCGAATTGGTGGAACGACACGGATTCCGTGGTGCTCGCGATCGAGCGTCAGCCCGGCACAAACACTGTCGAAGTTGTGGATACAGTAAAACAACTTCTGCCACAGTTTCGCGCGATCATCCCGCCTTCCATTCAGATGGAAACGCTGTACGACGCTTCGGAATCCATCCGCAATTCCGTTGCGGACGTGAAATTCACGCTGTTTCTAGCCATTGCGCTGGTGATCCTGGTCATATTCCTGTTCTTGCGAAATCTGTCCGCCACGTTGATTCCCAGTTTTGCGCTGCCGATGTCCATCATCGGCACGTTCGGCGTGATGTACGTGCTGAACTACACGATTGATAATCTTTCGCTGATGGCGCTGACGCTTTCGGTGGGCTTCGTGGTGGACGACGCCATCGTGATGCTGGAAAACATCGTGCGCCACATGGAAATGGGCGAGGGCGTAATGGAAGCCGCGCTGAGCGGGTCGCGCGAGATTGGTTTCACGATTCTATCCATGACGATTTCGCTGGCAGCCGTGTTCTTGCCTGTGTTTCTGATGGGCGGAATCATGGGGCGGCTGCTGCACGAGTTTGCGGTGGTCATCATCACAGCGATTCTGGTTTCCGGCTTCGTCTCCCTGACCCTCACGCCGATGCTATGCAGCCGATTTTTGCGCCCTGTGGCCGAACAGAAGCACGGCAGCATTTATATGGCGCTGGAGCGATTTTTCGATCGTCTGCTGCACTACTACGACGTTTCGCTGCAGTGGTCGCTGCGTCACCGTGTGTTGGTGATGGCGGTTTCCGGCGTTATTTTGATTGTTACTGTCTGGCAATTTGTGGTGATACCCAAGGGATTTCTGCCGCCGGAAGACCGCTCCCAGATTTTCATTTCCACAGAAGCGCAGCAGGGAATTTCGTTTGATTCGATGCGGGCGCACCAGCTGGAATTGAACAAGATCGCGCTAGCGGATCCTAACGTGCGGGATTTTTTTTCGGGCGTGGGCGACTTTTCGTCGAGCAATTCGGGAATCATGTTCCTGCACCTGAAAGACCGCCCCGACCGCGCGCTGATCCCGAGTCCAACAATACTGGCGTGGCAGGCGAAGTACGGCACGGTTCCGGCCGTGGGAAGCGCGCTGCGAGCGATCTCGCCGCTCTTTGCGCATCGCACCACGATTGATGAGGTGATCGCCGAATTGAGCGTGAAATTCGCAACCGTAACCGGCATGAACGCTTACATGCAAAACCTGCCGCCGATCCAGGTGGGCGGCGAACTTACCAAAAGCCAATACCAGCTCACGCTGCAAAGCCCGGACACACAGGAGCTTTACCGCGAATCGGCGGCGTTTCAACAGAAGATGGCCAAGCTTCCAGGCTTGCAAGATGTGACGAGCGACCTGCTGATCGCGAATCCGCAGGTGAACGTCAACATTGATCGCGACAAAGCTTCAGCGCTGGGCGTGACCGCCGAACAAATCGAAGATGCGCTCTATACCGCCTACGGCCAGCGGCAGGTTTCCACCATCTATGCACCCAATGACGAATACTGGGTAATCATGGAGCTGCAGGATAAATACCAGAAAGATCCCGCAGCTCTTTCAATGCTCTATATCCGCTCGAGCAGCGGGACGCTGGTGCCGTTGAGCGCAGTGGCTCGTCTTACATCCAGCCTGGGGCCGCTCACCGTGAATCACTTCGGCCAGCTTCCGGCAGTCACGATATCTTTCAATTTAGCGAATGACACAGCCATCGGCGACGCCGTGGATTCGGTGAAGAGGCTGGCGCGCGAAGAACTGCCCCCCACGGTGACGGCACAATTTCAGGGAACCGCGAAAGCGTTCGAGGCTTCGCTCACCGGCCTCGGCCTGCTACTACTGATGGCTGTCCTGGTGATTTACATCGTGCTGGGAATTCTGTACGAGAGTTTCATTCATCCGATCACGATTCTTTCGGGGCTGCCGTCCGCAGCATTCGGCGCGCTCCTGACGCTGCAGATTTTCCATCTGAGTCTGGACCTCTACGGATTCGTAGGTGTCATCATGCTGATCGGGATCGTGAAGAAAAACGCGATCATGATGGTGGACTTTGCTGTGGAACGCGAACGCACCGGGCACAAGACGGCGGCGGAAGCGATCTACGAGGGCTGCCTGATTCGCTTCCGCCCGATCACGATGACGACCATGGCGGCGCTGATGGGCACGGTGCCCATCGCTTTCGGTATCGGCGCGGGAGCGGATGCGCGTCGCCCGCTGGGGCTGGCAGTGGTCGGCGGCCTGATCTTCTCGCAAATGGTTACGCTATACCTGACGCCGGTCTTCTATACATATATGGATACGTTCCAGCGCTGGCTGGAGGACCATTTTGGGAAAGTGACCGGAAAAAGGAATGCCGATCTTGCGGATGGCCATGTTACCGCGGATTAGCAAGCTCGCCGAACGGAAATTTCTCGCTTCGTAAATTCTTCGTCTGCTTGTCCGCGAGTACAGGTGCGCATGTAAAGCTGTACCAAAACTACCTGTCACTTCGTACCATTGACCGTACTAGTGCTGCTATCTAGCATGAGTTCAGGACGTGCATACGTCCCGGAATGTGGGATTGCTTACCCGTGTTTCGTGCCAGCCTCGCGGGGAGTCAATCAGGATGCCATTTGGTGTCGACCTGCCTAGAGACATAAGAATGCGCAAGAAACGGCGCGGTCCGCGGATGAATTCGCGCGTGCCTGTCACGATAGAGTTGAACGGGCACGGCGGCCCGCTGAGCCAGGAGCCCGCGATAACCCGGGTCGTGAATGCCTACGGCTGCCTGCTGGTGTCTCCAAAGGAAGTTGAATTGCAACAGAGATTACGCGTGACAAACATGGCCACGCGCCGCGCTGTGGATGGGCACGTCGTGTGGAAGGGGATGCGGCGGCCGGACGGTTGGGATGTGGGGGTAGAGTTCATTTCGGCCGACCAAAATTTCTGGGGTGTGGAGCTTTGAAACTTGAACCGTTAAGGGTCCCTGCAGCGAGAACTTATGCGTCACCGCTGAGATCAGCGCCGACGCCCGCTCGGGCGGCAGCGCCGCCCAGTCCGGTGCGAGCGCACAAAGTCGGGTTGGCGGGCGAAGCTCACGCGGCCGCGGGAGAGGAAAAACGGCGCAGTCAGCGCGTGCTACTTCGTGTACGCGCCAGCCTGTACGTGGCGCTCAACGGCAAACTCACAACATTTGAAACCGTGACGCTGAGCGTGAACAATCACGGTGCCATGATTATTCTGAAACAGGGACTGCCGCCGGAAACACGCTTCGTGCTGGAGCATTCTGGAACGAAGGAACGCGTGGCCTGCAAGGTGGTCCGTCCATCGCGCGAGATGCCCGACGGATTTCAGATTCCCATCGAATTCGATTCTCCAGCGCCTAATTTCTGGAGGATTGCATTTCCACCGAATGATTGGCGCCCGCTCGACGACCTATAGATAGCAGAGCGATTGCTGCGAAAAAAGTGCGCGGAATAAATGGAATTAGGAGAAGGGAAGTTTGCGCAGGTCGAGGTTCCCGCCCGAGAGGATGATGCCGATCCTCTTGCCCGCGGCGCCGACTTTTCGAAAGAGCGCCGGCGCAGCGGCCACGGCGCCGGAAGGTTCTACGACCAATTTTGTGCGCTCCCACAACAACAGCATGGCCTGCACGATTTCTTCTTCCGTCACCAGCGACACTTCGTCCACTCGTTCGCGAAGAATTGAAAACGTGAGCGGGCACAAGGTGGCGCGCAATCCGTCCGCCATGGTCTCGGTGGCTGCCGCCGCTTCGATTTTTCCAGAGGCGAGCGAGCGGTAAACGTCGTCCGCGTTGCGCGGCTCACCGCCTATCACGCGGATCGTTGGGCGCAGACTCTTCGCGGCGATGGCGGTGCCACTGAGCAATCCGCCACCGCTGGCCGGGGTGATCATCACATCGAGATCGGGGATTTCCTCAAGCAACTCCAGCGCGGCGGTTCCTTGTCCGGCGATAACCCGCGCATCGTTGTAAGGATGTACCAGATGCGCACCGGTTCGCTTGATTACTTGGGCGGTGACGGCTTCGCGCGATGCGATATTCGGCTCGGATTCAGTGATTTGCCCGCCGTAGGCTTCTACCGCGCTCTTTTTCGCCGGCGAGGAGTTCCGCGGCATGACGATGTAGGCGGGGATTCCGCGCCAGCGCGCCGCCTGGGACAGTGCTGCGGCGTGGTTGCCGGAAGATGGCGCGGCAACGCCAAATTTTGCTTGCTCGTCTGTCAGGGAGAAGACCGCGTTGGTGGCGCCGCGAATCTTGAATGAGCCCGTCTTTTGCAGGTTTTCGCACTTGAAGTAGAGGCGCGCGCCGGCGATCTGATCGAGAGACGCGCAAGTAAAGACGGGCGTACGGTGGATGCGCGGGGCGATGAGACGATGCGCGGCGCGAATTGCGTTCAGAGTCAGGTTCGCCGCAGCAAAGTTGAGCGGCTGGTGCGCGTTCGGTTGGAGTTCGGTTGATTTGCTATGAAGGGACATGGGACACGCAGTGGGGCATTATGGCACATCCCGAGTGGAAATGGATTTGCAGCGATGGCGATGTGATTTAGGTTCGCCAGAGAACATTAATCATCTTGACGCGGACCAACGCAAGTGCCATCGTCAGTGTACCCCTTCCGGCAGTCACTTCGAGAACAAGCAAGATCCAAAGCTCCCGAGGAGGAGTCCATGTCGAGCCACGAGCGTCGCATCGCCCCGCGGAAATCCTACGCAATCCCTGCGCGGTTCAATGTGGTCCCGGAACAGCACGCGACGGTGGGAGTGGCGAGCGTCGCGGCGGCGCCGGCGCACGCGAATGCGAAAATACTGACGACCATTCCGCTGCCGCAGCAAGGCGAAATTGTGAACCTTTCCGAGCGGGGCATCGCATTCAAGACCCGGCAAAATCTGAGCGTTGGCGAAGCGGTGGAGATCTTTTTTACGCTGCCAACCGCATTGACCGCGCGTGCGCCGGAAGACGTGCGTTGCAGCGCGCGAGTCGTGCGCGTCGAGAAGGATCGGGACATAACTGGAATGATGTCGATCGGCGCGGCAATTGATCGCTTCGAGCGTACGTCGGTGTCGCGCAATTGGGATAACTAGCGGGTTGCCCGCCGGACTCAGCAGCCGGAATCACTTGGCGGACCGCGACGCCACGGTGAAAGCCACTTGCGCCGCCGTCGTGTTGTCGAAGCGGTCGGAAATTTGCACGGAGAAAGTGTGCGGGCCTGGCGCGAGGCCCGGAAGGTCGAGCTGATAGCTTTCCTTTGGCCCATCCGACAGTCCGCCTGTGGGAAAGACGATTAGCCAGTCGCCGGCATCTACGCTGTACTGCGCGCGGGTGATCGCCAGGCCGGAGCTTACTCCATCAAACGTAATCTTCGCCGCCGCGCCGCTGGTGTCCGCGCGGAGGTTTTCGATTCGCGGCGGAGTATTTTGAATTTCGAAGCGCTCGCTGATGCGTTCGTTGGTGAGCGCCTGGCTTGGGGGATTTGAGGGCAAATCCGAGCCAACAATTTTCAGATAGTACGCGCCGTCGGGCATGGTGGTGCTGTCCCAGGAATAAAAGCGCTGCGTGAGTTTATCTTTCAGCAGGCGCCAGGTTTCTTCGCCCTCGCCACGGTAGTAAACCGAGAAAACCAGATCATCGTCGTTGTCGTCGTGCGCGCTCCAGAGGACGCTTTGATAGCCTTTTTCTGCGAATCCTTGCGGTGGCACGTCCATCTTCAGCGGTTTTGATAAGGTGCTATCCAACATCGCGCCGATGTTGGGAAAGGGATTGGCGCCGCTTGTCGTACGCTGTGGCGTTTTGAGTTGCACGGACGCTGCGGTTGTGGGACCGCCGGGCGAGACCGAAAATCCTTGCACGCGGACGCCGGGATCTTGGATGGCGATGTCGTCCACGACAGGCGCGACATTTTCCGGTTGGTAGGCGACGCTGACCCAGGAAACTTCCGGCGCGTCGCGCTTGTCGGCGATTTGGAATACTGCTTTCCACTGCAGGAAGCGGGCCGGCGGACAGCTTACGGATTCGCCGCTGGCGCTTTTGTAGGGGCCGGACCACGGGCTCCATTCTTTTTCCGGATTTGAGGTGTTGCCGGAACGCGCGTAGAAGGAAACTTTTCCCTGCGTTGCGCCGCTTTCGCCCCACCAGGTGAGGCGTCCCCAGTGCGAGAAAATCTTGGCGTCGAAGGGGTCGGATTCGAAAGTGCCTTGCGTTTCCTGGGCGGGGCCGAGCGTGAAGATTTTTCCGGGATTGGCGGTGCCGACGAGGAGCTGGCCATCGCGTCCTGCGATCAAGCTGGTTACTTGCGACGAGGCGGTCTTGGCGACGATCGAATAAATATTGTCGCCTTGGAGCTCGATGATGGCGCCTTTATTTCCCGTGCCGAGAAGGATTTTTCCGTTTGGCGAAAACCCCATGGAGAAAACAAGGTCGTCGCGGGAGGTCCAGAGCGTTTCGCGCGAGCCTGTGGGGGAAATTTTCACCACTTGCGCGCCTCCGGTCGTTGAAGGGAAGAGAGAGAACGCGGGAGGCGGTTGCGCGGCCGCCGCGGCCTGGAGTGCTACGGTTACGGCGCCCTGTGCTGCGAGCGCTGGTGTTGTCGGAGCTAGCTGCGGCGTGATGAGTGTTTGCGGGCCTGGGGTCGCGGGGCGTTGTTTTTCGCCGATGGCGGCGGCGTAGAGGTTGCCGCTGGAATCTGTTACCAGCGACGTTACTTCCTTTTTGTCTGTTTCGTAAACGACGAAGGACGCGCCGGCCCTGGGCGGAGCTTGCGACACTTTTGACGCGGTTGCGCGCGCGATTTCGATGCGCAGAATTAATCCGCCTGGATCGGTGCCGACGAGGAGATTGCCTTTGGCATCGAAGGCCAGCGAGCGCGCGTGGCGTTCGTCACTTTGGTAAAAGAGCTGGCCCTTGCCGTCGGGAGTTACGGCGAAGATTTCGCCTTTGTCTCCGGTACCGACGAATAGAGTTCCTTGTGCATCCAGCGCTAACGCCCAGATGTATTTCGCTTTGGGATCGAAGAAGACGGTCTTTTGCCCATCGGGAGTGACTTTGTAGACTTTGCCATCGGGCGATGTGCCTACGTAGAGATTATCGTGAGCGTCGAATGCGATAGTTTGCGCGGAAAGTTCCGGGGCTTCGAAGACTGTGGTGGGCTTGGCTGGGTCGTCGAAGCGCAGGACTTTTGCGTCCGAGCCGCCTGCTGCGTATATGCGGCCGCGCGAATCTGTGTGCAAGGCCCAGAGATACATCAAATCAGGATCGGCGAAAGCTGCGAATTGCGGCGCCGGGACCAGCTTGCCGTCGCTCCGGATGGCGACACCTTTGGCTGTGCCTTTCTCGAAGTCCGAGTAGTCGGATTGCCGCCAGAAATGCGTGTGCTCGGCGTACACGAGCGCGGGCGCGATCAGCGCTATCGCCAGAAGGCACGTCAAGATGAGTCGCCGTGTCATCGCTGCCAATCTCCTTTACTGCGGGACATCTTTGCCGCCAGGCATCTTTTGCGGCCTGCCCTACTTCACGGTAATCGTCAGCGTTCGCTCGCCCGAGATTACTTGATGCATTTCAACGGACCACTCTCCCGCGGTGGACTGATACAGCAGGCGCGCGCCGCCGGGGCTTTGCCGCTGGTCCAGAACATTGATTGCGGATGCCGGCGCATTAGGCATCACTTTGTCCTCAACCATCAACGTGGGCGTGGGTTGCAGCAGCGTGGCGAACAGTCGGTCGTTTTGGTGCGTGCGGTTCATCAGTTTGATCAGCTCCTCGAGGCCGGGCAACTGGCCTTGGGAGCTGGCAGTGAGCGATTGCACGGTGCGATTCGCAGTCTCCGCGTCGCTGATGACGAGTTGCAGCGGGCCGCGCGCGGCCTGTATGGGAATCGTGATGGGAAATTCCCGCACGAACGCGGGGCCGCGATAAGAGCGCAGCTGGACTTTCACGTTGACGGTCTGGCCGGGCCGGACTTCGTTTGCTTCCACCCAGGCGTCGTCAATGGTGGCGGCGCGGCGCTCCGGCAGCGCGGTGACGCGCAGATGAATTCCGGCGACGTGCGGGATTTCGTAAGGATTCGAGTAGATCTGCGCAAAAATACTCTGCACGCCGGTGGCGACAAAAAATCCGCCGGGTACAGGCATATCGGTCGGCGCGAACAGATCTCTTAGCGTAACAGTGGTGTGCCCTTGGATCGCAATCTCGCCGTCGAGTTGCAGCGTGGAACCTTCGCCATACGCCGTGTTGCCTACGATTCCGTTGTAGGTTGCCACGGCCACCAGCACCGGAGTGAGCTGCGGACTCTCGATTACTTCAAAATGAAATTGCTTTTGCGCGTCGCCGGAGACGAGGGTCACGTCCACGGGGATCATCGGCGGCCCTTCGCCCAAATGGCCGGCAATGGCGGTGACGCGATCTTGCGTCAGCGTGCCGATGGTCCCGCCAGTGGTGATGATTTTTGTGGAAGCCATCGCGGAAGCAAGCGTCGTGACCACATGCGCGCGGGCCAGCGGCATCGAGACGTTGCCGAAGGAAAATATGGGATGACCGCAGGCGAGGATTTTACCGTGGTCTACGGTGGTGACGGTGCAGCCGGGAGTGATCGAGAGATCGCCGCGAATTAATTCCACTCCCACCATGTCGCCTGGTTTCAGCTGTGCGTCCTCCGGTGTGGCCGCAGCGGTGCCCCCCGCCATCATCGTCATGCCCCATCCAGAGAGCTGCTTGCTGAATTGCGCGATCGTTTCCGGGTACAAGCCGGTGGAAATCAGCGGAGTTTCGATTGGCACCAGAAATTGGCCCGAGCCGGCGCTGGTCTGGTGCGCGAAATTTTCGGGAAGGGGGATGCGCGACGCAGAGAAAGTATTTCCAGTATTCGTCGTTGGCGCGCTGACGGCTGCAGCTGACGCAGACAAATTTGCAGGGAGTTCCGGCGCTTTTCCCACATCAAGCATGTTTTCGATTGGCGTCACGCCGCCGATGGCTTCCTTGGTAAAGACACCGAGCTTCAGCGACAGCGCGCCGACCAATTTGCCATCGTAATAGACCGGGCTTCCGCTCATCCCGGCCACCACACCAGTATGTTCTACCTTTTCGCCCAGGAGCTGGACCAGGATGACGTCCTGCTTCGGGCCGATCGCGTTGTGCAGCACGCCCAGAACGACCAGGTCCACTTTTTCGATCTGGTCGCCAGTGAATATCGTGTAGACGACGCATTTCATTCCGGGCTGCACCTGGCTCAGCGGAAAAATTGCGGGCGTGTCGTCCGCTCTTGCCACTGCAGGGCTGGTTAGGAGAATCAGAGCGGCGAGAAAGGTTGGAAGGAGTTTCCGGAGGGCCACGGGCATCAGAAGCTCATGATACCTGCCGCATACCGGGGAAGCAAATTGCGCCATGCTAGAATCTTGCGATGGCAAAAAAGACGATTTCGCCCGGTGGAAGCGTCAGCGGTGTAGTGGAACTGCCCGGAGACAAATCGATTTCGCATCGTTACGCGATTCTAGCCGCGCTGGCAGAGGGTGCGAGCGAGATTCGCAACTTTTCCCCGGCAGCGGACTGCGCCAGCACGCTGGAATGTTGTCGGCGGCTCGGGATTGCGGTGGATGCGAAGGGCGAGCACGTGCGCATCGCGGGAAAGGGGCTCGATGGACTGAAAGCTTCCCGCCGAACGATTGACGCGGAAAATTCCGGTTCGACGATTCGCATGCTATCCGGCGTTCTGGCCGGTCAAAGGTTCACTTCTACCATTACCGGCGACAGCTCATTGCGCCGCCGCCCCATGCGCAGAGTGGTTGATCCTCTGCGGCAAATGGGCGCGGACATTCGCAGCACGGATGGGGACCGCGCGCCGCTGGAAATTCGCGGCGGAAAACTGCACGGGATTGACTACACGCTGCCGGTGCCGAGCGCACAGGTGAAATCGGCGATTCTACTGGCTGGTTTGTACGCCGATGGTCTGACCATCGTCCGTGAGTCTGTCAGGACGCGCGACCACGCGGAACTCGCGCTGCGCGAATTCGGGGCCAACGTCACGGTAGCTAAGGACCAAGTCCGCATCGAGCCGCGACCGAAATTGCAGCCGCGACAATTGATTGTCCCGGGCGATCTGTCGTCGGCGGTGTTCCTGATTGGTGCGGCGCTGGTGCTGCCGGAATCGTCGCTGATGCTGCACAACGTGGGGCTGAACCCCACCCGCACGCGCGTGCTGGATTTTCTGATTTCGATTGGTGCTGCGATCAATCTGGCGTCAGTGCAATCGCGCGATGGAGAACTCATTGGCGACGTTTCGGTGCGTCACGCGCCGCTGGTGGGCGGCAGCATTTCGGGCGCGCAAGTGGCGGAAATGATTGATGAATTGCCGATGCTCGCGGCGCTGGGGCCGTTCACGGAGAAGGGAATTGAGATTCATGATGCGCAGGAATTGCGCGTGAAGGAAAGCGATCGCATCGCCACGCTCGCAGAAGGTTTGCGGCAGATGGGTGCGCGCTTGGAGGAATTTCCCGATGGATTGCGCCTGGAAGGCCATGAGTCCGGCGCGGGCACGGCGACGAGCAAGCTGCGCGGCGCAACGGTGAATCCGCAGGGCGATCATCGCATTGCAATGGCGCTGGCGGTAGTGGCGCTCGGAGCCGAGGGCGATACGGTGATCAAAGACTCCGAGTGCGTCGGTGTTTCATTTCCTGAATTTTTCAAGACGCTCGAGCGCTTGCGTGGCGGCGAAGTTCAGGAAAAAGTTCAGGAAGACTTGCGCAAGTAAATGGTGCCGTAACTGGTGGCGATCTGGATTTTAGGGCCGGCGGAGCCGACCTTGCCGCTGAGGCGGCCTGTGCCATTGTCGTCGGCGGGCTGCAACCCTGGCGCCTCGAAATCGCTTTGCACTTCACCGGAACGCGAAATCGCGGAAATTTCGAAACTCGATTTTGCGGGCAGCGTCAGATCCACTTCTCCCGTGCCATTCGCGATGTTGATGTCTTCGCGCGGCGGTTGAGCGTAGGTCACCTTGATGTCGCCGTGCGTTCCGGCGACGTCCAGGCGGCCGGCGACATTTTCGACTCGGATGTCCTTGTCATGGGTGGCGAGTTTGGCAAAGCCGCCGACGTCCGATACGTCAATCTGTCCGGAATCCAGTTCCAGCAGTCCGGTGAGATGCGCCAGCGTAAGATCGCCGGCCCGCGATGTGTAATGGGTGGTCTTGGTGACGTTGCGGATGCGCACCGGGCCGAAGAATTCGCCCTGCAGGGTGGCGTCACCCGCGACGTCATTCAACTCGATTTCGTCGCCGTGGCCGCTGATGCGGACGCTGCCGGTGATATCGTCGAGGCGCGCGTTACCCTTCACAAGCTGGGCGGATACATCGGAGCCGGTGTCATGGACTTCGATATCTCCCATCTGCGTTGTGAGGTTCACCGTTCCGGCCAGGCCGGACACAGAGATATCGCCGTGATGCGAATCCGCGGAAAGCGAGACGCTCTTGGGAAGGGTCACATCGAAGTCCACGGTTATGTGTCCTGTGTCCGTTTCTTGTTTTACGGGATGAACGCTGTAGCCGTCTTTGGTTTGCTCGATCACCACTTTCAGTGACTTCAAGAGATCCTCAGCCGACGACTCGTTCGAGGCCTCCGCGGTTTCAGTGACGCTGACGCGCAGCTCGTTGCCGTCGCCCACATGGGCCAGGATGTTTCCCAGCGCTGTCGTGATCATGACGTGCGCGCCGGCGGAGATTGTTTTCGGTGGGAGTTCTTCACTTTGCGAGGATTTGTGGTTGAAAACATCGAGGTCGATGTTCATGTCGGGATGTTTTTCGCGTACCTTCGAATAAATTCCCATGCCCGCCAGAACCAAGACCACCAGGATGAGCAGCGCCGCTTCGCCGCCGGTGAGCAATGGCGGGCGTGCGTCGCCGGCTTGCTGTGCGCTCATGTGATCCACGAGCTTGGCGATGCCCCACAGAATGATCAGCACGGGCCAAAAGCGCCAGAATAAGTGCCAAATTCCCAGGTCCGGATGGAAGCGCGCGAGGAGAAACAGGGTTCCGAGGACGATCAGAAGCAAGCCGCTGAATATCGAACTGCGTTGTTGTCTGCCGTCGCTCACGCGCGCCTCACGAGCCGAGATGGCCTTCTTTGGAAGCGAGCGACTGCGCGGTGAGCACGACACCGGCGACGATTAATAGGACTGGCCAAAGCTCCAAAAAACTGAAGCGCGTGTATTCGCCGATCAGGAAAAGCACGCCAACGGTGATGATCATCAGCGGACCCATCAGGCCGCGAATTTTGCAATGCAGGCAGTGGCACACCGTTCGATTTGAGTCGCTCATTTTGCTGTTCCCTAGGAACGCTTGTGCAGCCGATCCCAAAGGATCCATCCGCCGATCAGGATCAAACCTACGGGCCAGCTCTTGGAAAACCACTCGCGCTGCAACAGGCCGAAGTTCGCGAGCAGCACCAGAATGCCGATGCCAATCAGGACGAACGCGCCGATGGGTTTGCGATCGGGTCCTTCGATCAAATTAGCTGGCTCGGGCTCTCCCTTTTTGCGGGCCTGCGCGGTGCGGTAAGCCTCGATGGGCATGTAAAAATAAAAGCAGCCGAGAGCGATTCCGAGAAATGCGTTGTAGGCGTCTGGCAGGTCGCTACTGAGGGCCGCGATGAGGCCGGCGAAGATCAGCACGTGAATGAGGGCCTTGAGGTATTGACCGTTGTACACAGCGCCCAGGCCCGGGATGATGCCCAGCGTGGCAGCGAGTCCCGGATTCACTTCTGTCTTTCCGGGTTCTGGCGCGGGCGGAGCTCCTAGCAGTCCCGCGAGACAGTCCTCGCAGTAAAGCGCGCCGCGCACTTCGCGCGTACACTGCGGGCACAGCGCTTTGCCGCAATTGCGGCAAAACCCGGTGGCCGGGACATCCGTGTGCACCGCACAATTCATCGAGGGCTCCTGGGAATGTTACCAATCACAATCACGCCCACATTTTCCGCCCAATTTCGGTGAAGCAGAGACGCCAGCATCGTGCCGTTGCGCGATTGACTGTGGCTGGGATGCGGCGAGGTTTGCGACTTCTCCTGCGGATTCACGGACGGAGGCTGCGAGTCCGGTTGCGGCGCGGGTGCCGGCGTGATCGCAGGAGAAGGCTCGGCATCGGGCTGCAGGCGCGTCTGGATTTCGTACACCACGCGGAGGTCGTTCACGAATTTGGCGCTGCGGGCATAAGTAAGATGTACCTGTCTGTTGGCGGTACGAAAAACGTTGGCGGGGCTGAGGTCGGCCTTCTTCAGTTTCGCTGGGGAAATTCCGGTGGTGTAAAGGACGATCAATATCGTTGCCGCGACCGTGATCGCTCCCATGGCGAATTGCGGTTGCCAGAATTGCGGGACCCGTGCGAACCAGCGTTGCCAGCCGCCACTTTGCTTGCGGCGCGGGCCCAGGGTGCTTTCGATGATCTTGGGAATTAATTGCGGCGGCGTTTCGAGCGCATCGAGCGCGCTCATCTGATGGACGAGGCCGCGGACTTGCTTGACCAGCTTGCCGCAAGCATCGCAACTGCCGGCGTGCGCGGAAAATTCCGCGGCTTCGGCGAGCGAAAGAATCCCTTCGAGATAATCGCTCAGCCTTTCTTCAGTTCGTGCGCAGTTCCAGTCCGTCATACTCTCACTCCCGCGAATCAATTCTGCGGTCGAAGCCCCATTTCTTCCAAGATGCGCGCCAGCTCGATGCGCCCGCGGTTAATTCGGGATTTTACCGTACCCTCGGGCACTTCCAGGACGGTTTGAATCTCGCTGTAATCGAGGCCTTGCAAATCGCGCAGGATCACAGCCTCGCGCAATTCCGGCGAAAGCCGCGAAAGGCCCTGTTGTAACTGCGCGCTCAATTCCGATAATAAGGCCAGCTTGTCCGGAGTACGCGCCGCGGATTGCTTGTTTTCCAGCTTGGGCATCGCATCCTCGATCGAATCCGTCAGCCGGTCGCGCCGTGTGCGGCGGTAGTGATCCACCAGCAGGTTGCGCGTGACGCTGGTGAGCCACGTGGGAAACGCTCCGAAAGCCGGCCGGTAACTCGCAAGCGTGCGATAGATGCGCAGGAAAACTTCCTGGCTCAGGTCCTCGGCTTCGGTAGAGTTGCCGGTGAACCGGTAGCACAGATTGAAAACGCGCCGGGTGTGCCGCCGCACAAGTTCCTCCCAGGCCGGCCCTTCGCCCCGGAGACATCCCTGCACCAGTTGGGCGTCCGGCTCCAATCTTCCTTAGCCTCGCAGCTTGCATTCCCTTTCAGCCTCACAAGATGTAACGCAATCCGGGGCTAAAAAGTTCCGCGGGCCGGACGACGCGTGGCGTCGAGCGGCCTCGTGCGTTCGCGGAGACTTGCATTGTGCCGCATCTTATCGAGCTTGGCAGCGGGAACACAAGCGCTGCGATGGAATTCGGACCGCGCCGCGAAAGAAACGCGAAAGCCGCCTTGACCTCTCGGAAGCTTGCTGTTACGGTGCAAAATCAATGCTGCGCACTTCACGACGGATTCTCCTCCTGCTGCTGGCCCTGGTTGCGCTTGGCGGTTTGGGCTATAAGTTCCGCAATTCGATCACGCTGGAAGGGTTCCAGTGGACCACCGTGGGTCAGTCGCTGCGCGGCGCGCAACTTTCCTTGCTCGTGCTCACAGTGGCGACGATTTACGTTTGTTTCGCGATTCGTGCGCTGCGCTGGATGCGTCTTTCGCGCACGCTGGGGACGGCGCACTTCGGCAACGTGTACAGTGCGACTTTGATGGGATTCACTTGCACTTTTTTGCTGGGCCGCGCGGGAGAACCGATTCGTCCCATGCTAATTGCGCGGAAAGACGGGCTTTCGATCCCGCGCATGTTCGGCGTTTACGTTCTGGAGCGCGTGTTCGACGTGGCTGCTACTGCGGTCATCGCGGGATCCGCGTTGCTGCTCTTCGAACAGCGAGGCCTCGTAACCGCCGCAGACGAATCGTTGTTGAGGCTGACACGTTCGGCTGGCAGTTTACTGCTGGTGGGGCTGCTCGTGGCGGTCGGGTTTCTGATTTATTTTCGCTATTACGGAGCGGAATGGCTGGCGCGACGATTGAAGAAACCTTCGTGGCGTGTCGGTTGGCGGGGGAAGATTATTGCGCTGCTGGAAGGATTTGCCGAGGGGTTGCAGGGCGTGCGAACTTGGAATGATCTGGGCGCGTTGATTGCGCTTTCGGCCGTGCATTGGTTCCTGATCGTGGCGTGCTATTGGTGGGTCGCGCACGCCTTTGGCGGCAGGCTGGGCGAACTGACGCTGGCTGATGCGGCGCTGGTGCTGGCATTTTCCATGGTCGGCTCCGCGGTGCAATTTCCTGGCGTGGGCGGCGGAGCGCAAGTCGCGACATTTGTTGTGTTGACGCTGATCTTTGGAGTAGAAAAGGTGCCGGCGGCGACGATGTCCATCGTGGTGTGGCTGCTCACGTTCGCATCCTGCAGCCTGGCGGGATTGCCGCTGCTGTTCCGCGAAGGATGGTCCATGGGCGATTTGCGCAAGATGGCGACGGCTGCGGAGCAGGAAGCCGAATCGGTGGCGGAAGAAATTGCACTCGGTGCGCATGCAGCGAAACCGGGAGAAGAAACGCGGTGAAATGCCCCTTCTGCACGAATCTGGACGATAAAGTGGTGGACTCGCGCGAGGCGCGCACCGGCGATCTGATCCGCCGGCGACGCGAGTGCTTGAAATGCAGCCGCCGCTTCACCACGTACGAGCGCATTGACGAAATCCCGTACATGGTGATCAAGAAGGACGGGCGGCGCGAAAAATTCGAACGCGCCAAGTTGCTGCAAGGTTTGCTCAAGGCCTGCGAGAAGCGGCCGGTTCCAGTGGGCAAGCTGGAAATGATCGTGGATGAGGCGGAGCAGTTCGTCAGCGAAGCGCCGGAGCGCGAGCGCACCACGAAAGACATCGGCGAGCACATCATGCAGAAGTTGAAGAAGCTGGATAAAGTGGCTTACGTGCGCTTCGCTTCGGTGTATCTAGATTTTAAGGATGTGAAGGAATTCATGGACGAGCTAAAGGTGCTGCTGAAGGACCGCGTAAAGAAGTAACTGCGCTAACCCCGCCAGACGCCGGCTGCGAATTTCTTGATGGTGCGAAATCCCAGATGTTCGTAGAGGCGCACGGCGGAAGTGTTGATACTGGTCACTGTTAGTGAAAGGGATTCGTAGCGCCTGCGGCGTAGCGCTTGAATGGAGCTTTCCATCAAGGCGCGGCCGATGCCGTGGCCCTGATATCCGGGCATGACGCAGATCTGCGTGGTGTGGCCGACGCGTTCGTCCACCGTAGACGTGAGCACCATGCCGATGGGCCGCTCACCTGTCGCGGGACGCACCAGGAAAGAGGCCTCGGGCAAGAATTGGCCGCAGCCGGGTAGCAGCACGATATTGCGCAGGAATTTCATCCCGCCGGATTCGGTGCGGTACTGGTCGTTGATTTCTCCATCTACATGATCGGCATAAGCCAGATGGATCAGGCGGGCGGCGGATTCAAACGCGCGATCCGTCCACGGCTCCAGGCGCAGGCCCGTGGAAAGGGGCGCTCCGCTGAGCTTGGCGTCCGCGAGCGTCAGCAACATGAACTGTCGCGTATACAACTTGAAATACTGCGAAAGAAACTCGGGATCGAGTTCGGTGCCGAAGGGCATGAGCTGGGCTTCGACGCGTTCCAGACGAGGAGTGGCGTGCAACGCCGCCACCATTTCGGTGACCAGCGAGCGAGTGATCGGCGCCTGCGAAAAGTGGGAAGAAACGAATAATCCGCCGATGAGCCCTTTGTGATCTTCGAGGACGTAGAAGCCGTATCCGGCGGGATTGCCATCTTCCATGGCCACGTAGCCGCCCAGCGATCGAGCATCGATGAACCTGCGAATCAGCTCAATCGAAGAGCGGTAGTCCCAATGCAACTCGTCGCGCCAGTGGCGAGTTTCTTCCTGGAATAACGGATCCAGGGTCCGCGCCTGAATTTGCCGGAGATCAACAATCTGCATGTATTAAAGGAAACAACCCCCACGCCATTATAAGCACGGGCGGCGGTAGAACCCAACTGGCGGGGCTTGCCGGCTGCGTAGCTACGTAACGCATGCAGATTCTGGCGCTTTGGGGAATTTGTCTGAAATGTAACTGCCTGTACCATCGGGCTACCCTGCACTTGCGGGAAATTGTGCTACCATGCAATTCGCCGAGGCGAGAATTGCGCGCGCCCGCGCTTACCGGATGGCTTTCCTCTCAGAACTACGCTATCCAACAACGCGCATCGCTAAGCTCCTCTCGGGACTCTTCGCGATTGCGCTCTTCCTATTTGTGTCTATTGCGGCCCTTTCCGGATTTCTGTTGTACCAAGTGCTCCACACGGCGCATGCAGGCTCAAGCGTTGATCTGAACGTGATGATGGGGCATCCGGTGGCGTTTTCGTTTCCGATTGCCAATGGCGGGACGCGCGACGGATGGTTCTATCCGGGATTGCGCGGCTCGCCGACCATCGTGGTCTGTCACGGTTTTCATTCGCAACGCTCGGATGTATTGACCCTGGTTACTGCGCTGCAGGACCAGCAGTTTAACGTTTTTCTCTTTGATTTTGCCGCGCACGGCACCAGCCCCGGCGTCACCACGATCGGCTATCGCGAAGTGGCGGAGTTGCAGTCGGCGATGAACGCTCTGGCCACGCGCGATGATGTGGATCCGAAACATTTCGGGCTGTGGGGCGTGGATATGGGCGGATATGTGGTGCTGGAGAATGCCGTCTCCGACCCGCGAGTTTCCGCGTTTATCGTGGACGATGCTTATGCTGATCCGCGCGACATGGTGCAGATCGAAGTGAAACGCTCGGGTCTTACGGTCTTGCCTTACGTAAGCAAATTTTGCGATCTCGGTTTTCGCATGCTCAATTATCAATATCGGAATCAGCCGGCCGTCACCGCGCAGTTGATCCGAACTAAGGGGATTCCGAAACTTTTCTTCGTGTCAGACGATCGCCCGGATCTGGCCAGGGGCATGACGGAGTTATTCACGCGCGCGCCGGAGCCCAAGCAGATGATTCGCGATCGCACCAGTTATCCGGATATGTCCGATGACGACCGCAAGAATTACGAGAGCCAAGTGGTGAGTTTCTTCCTGTTAAATCTGCCGGCGACGTCTCGCGCTCCCAGCAACTAGCGCGGACCGGCCTGCACGGGGACGTATAGGATGCCTTTTTGCGGCGGCTCCTCGGCGCCGCGAAATCTTCCAGCTTTTACGATTTTTTCAAATCCTTCGCGGGACGTGAGCACCAGAGCTGCATCTGGATCCTGCGGTGACCATTCCGGGATTTCGCGATGGAAGTAAAAAGCGAGGCCGTAATTCCATGTGCGGCGCAATTGATAGGTGAAGATTCGCTCGGGATGGAGGTCGCTGTGCAAGAACTCTGCGTGCGGCCTGGCTGAGGCATAGAGGTCGAGCGACGGCAGGACTGCGAAATTGGCGAGTTCCAGAGCCGCGACGGCGGACAGGCTACAGAGGATCACCGCCAAACGAAAGTTTCTGCGCATTCCCGCGTGGAGAATTCCCGCGGCGACCATGCGT
>Ga0209274_10000327_pt1 | contig 32139 bp, 19 predicted proteins | sample HubBroMetageREF1_FD_188343 | JGI IMG/M metagenome (GOLD analysis project Ga0209274, IMG submission 188343) | Reference soil microbial communities from the Hubbard Brook experimental Forest, New Hampshire, USA - Hubbard Brook CCASE Soil... | ecosystem: Environmental > Terrestrial > Soil >...
TGCGCGTGTAGAGACGGGGCTCGCCGCGTCTCTACGGGAGGTTTGATGCCGCTTCAGTAGAAATCGGAGCAGCTCAAATAGAAGCCGCATTTTTTGCAAACCACTTTGCAGCGGTGTGGGTGCAACTCAGCCGAGCAATTGGGACAGATGGAGGAAGCATCCGTCTTCAGGTTCGCGGGCGCGATTTTTGGAGGAACAGGCGGCGTGTCGGCTCCCTTTGGCGCAGTTGCGAAGCCAGACGAATTCAGCATAGGCCGGAGGTTGAGTTCATTTCCGGTGTTGTAGCACATATCCCGTCGCGAGAAAATAGTAAGGACGCTGCTGTTGCGAACGACGAACAGCGCAATGACGCTTGTAGACAAACTTGCGCTCAAGGTTCTACTGTGAAGTCACCGGGCGCGGTACCCAAGTGGTAAGGGAGAGGTCTGCAAAACCTTTATGCGTCGGTTCGATTCCGACCCGCGCCTCCAAAGCTTTCTTGCAAGAACTGTGAGAACAGGTGCTTACATTCATTGACCCTGTGGCCGGGGTTTTGAGTGTAATCGCGATTTTTCGCAAGTTGACTGCAGGGCAGTCGTGGAAGTTTTTTCGCTGAGCGACTTGCCCTATCTCCCTGCCTGAGAAACTACCCTTAGCGACGCAACGCTGCTTCCTGATTTGCCAGTTCCGGCTGGCGGCTACAAAAAAATGTGCCTGACGTGTCGCATTTTTGCCGCCACTTTCCGATTTCTTCAGTAGCAGGCAGGAAATCTTCCTGCCCGGATTGCAAATGCGGATTGGAGGGCAAAACCATGTCGCGCATCAAGACTCTGCTGTTTGTGTTGGCGCTGGCGGCGCAAGTGCCGCTGGCATCGGCCACGGTTACTTATGCGGTAGGCACCTGCGAGTCGAAGCTTCCCAGCTTTACAACCATCCAAAGTGCGCTGGACGCCACGCCCTCGCCCAATGTGGTCAAAGTGTGTCCCGGTACCTACCCCGAGCAGATCAAGATCACTTTTCCCACGACTCTGGAAGGAATCTCCGACGGCAATTTGACAGGCGCCACGATCGCCGTGCCCTCAGGCGGGCTTGTGGTCAACTTCACCGACGACTATGGCCAATCGGTAGCCGCGCAGATATTGGTCCAGAATGCCAGTGGTGAGGTAAACCTCAGCAATCTGACCGTGGACGGAACCGGCAACAACGTTACCGGCAGCGCCTACATCTGGGTCGTCGGTGTGTATTACGCCAATTCTTCGGGCACGATGAATCATCTCACGACCCAGAATCAGAACGGAAACGGGCTGGGCGTTGGAGTCCGGATGGAAGGAGGAAGTGCCAACCCGTCTGTAACTCTGGAGGACAGCAATCTGCAAGGGTTCGACGACATCGGAATCCGATCGGAAACCAACTCCCCCTCTTCCGAACTCACAGCGACTATCAAGGGAAATTACCTGACGGCCACCTTCCCTGGCTTCATTGCAAATCTAGCAGCAATCGCCATAGAGCCCGGAGCAACGGCCTCCGTGACCGGCAATCTGATTGCGCCCGGGTTTACCTACGGCATAAACATCGTCGATGGGACCGTCTCTAAGAACACGGCCGCCGGCGTGGGGTTTCGGGCAATCTCGAGCTTCGGCGCGTCTGTGACCTCTAACACGATCTATAACAGCGGCGCCGTTTACGCCGACCCAGCAGCCGCCGCTATCTGGGTACGCTCGTCGGTTGCGCCTGTCACAGGCAACATCATTACTCAATCTGGCAATGCTGGGAATGCAATCGATTTCGATTGCACCGCGGGTAACAATGTCCACTCCAACACGATTCTGGGCGCGGCGAATGCGCTACTAAACGTCTCTACAGGCACAGATCCGACTAACACGATTTACAGCGTGGGTACCCTCCGCGGATCCCAGACCCTCGACGAATGCCCTTGAGTCATGGCAAGCGAAGAAGTCAAGTTCAGAAATGGAGGATAAAAATATGTCACGCATCAAGTCTCTGCTGTTTGTGTTGGCGCTGGCGACGCAAGTGCCGCTGGCATCGGCCACGGTAACTTATCAGGTGGGCGGCTGCTTGCCGAAACTGACCAGTTTTACCACTATCATGGGCGCGGTGGGGGCGACGCCACGACCGAATGTGGTCAAGATCTGTCCCGGCAACTACCCGGAACAGGTCGTTATCGGTTTTCCGGTTACGTTGGAAGGAGTTTCCTCCGGCAATTCGGATCAAGTTGTCATCACGGTGCCGGCGAACGGGCTTGGTCTTTTCAACGACGGTCTGGGCGACTTTCTGGACGTGCAGGTGGGCGTCTTCCAGACCCAAGGTGAGGTCAATATCACTAATCTCACCGTAGACGGAACTGGCAACACCGTCGCCAGCCCCAACTTCATGGTTGGCGTGCTTTACTTCAACGCTACCGGCACGGTGAATCACCTCAACATCGTCAATCAGAACGGGAACGGCCTCGGTGCGGCGGTGTGGTTGATGGGCGGCAATTTCAATCCTTCCGTCACCGTGGAAGACAGCAATCTGCAAAATTTCGACAATTCCGGGCTTATTGTCAAAACCGATCCCGAGCTTACCATGACCATTAAAGGCAACGATCTGTCGAGCACATACGGCAATACGTATGGAATCAATCTCGCCTTTGGAATCCAGCTCACTACTTCGATAACCGACAATCTGATTACGGCTGGCTACGAAGGCATTCTGATCGACGCCGGCAGCGGATCTGTTTCCGGGAACAAAATTGTCAATACTCCGGTTGGAATCGATCTCGAAACCGACACTGTGTCGGTGAAATCCAACACGATCTATAACACGCTTGGCGGATACGGTATCGGTATCATCGCAGACTCGTCGATTGCGCCAGTAACGGACAACACCGTCGCTCAGTCTCCCATAGGCATTTACCTCGATTGCGTTGCCGGGACAAACGTGCACTCCAATACGATTCTCGACGCGGTTTATGCACTTTACGGTGTCCCCTCCGGAGCGCTTGGAGCAAATACCTATTACAACGTGACCGGCGGCATTAACGGCGGCGGTTGCTGAGTTGGGGAGTCTCGTTTCGAGCTCGAAATACAGAACGGAGGACAAAACCATGTCGCGCATCAAGACTCTGCTGTTTGTGTTGGCGCTGGCGGCGCAAGTGCCGCTGGCATCGGCCACGGTTACTTATGCGGTAGGCACCTGCGAGCCGAAGCTTCCCAGCTTCACAACGATCCAGGGTGCGCTCAGCGGCACACCAGCGCCCAAGGTGGTCACGATCTGCCCGGGGACGTACGCTGAGCAGGTCGTGATCACTTTTCCGGTTACGGTTGAAGGAATCTCCGACGGCAATTTGACGGGAGCCACAATCGTCGCCCCGCCGGGCGGCCTTGCCAGCAGCTGCGAAAACTTCGCCGCGCAAGTGTGCGTTGACAGTGTGAACGGTGAGGTCAATCTCAGCAACCTGACCGTGGACGGAAGCGGAATCAACACTTCCGGCTTCTACGCTGGCGTTATGTACCACGGCTCTGCCGGAACGGCGAACCACCTTACGATCGAGAATCAGGAGGGCAACACAGGTCTCGGATTTTGGGACTTGCAGGGAGCCAGCAGCCTGTCGGTGACCATCGAGAACAGCAGCCTACAGAACTTCGGCGCCGCTGGAATCACCACCTTGTTCGGCTCGGGTAACGGTACCCTGACCGTTAAGCAGAACTTTCTATCCACCAGCTCCCAGGCAGCCGCAATGAACCCTGAAGCAGACAGCCTCTTCGTAAGCGACAATTTAATAGCCAGCTCCTACGGAGGCATAAATGTTAATGCGAACGAGGGCTCGGTCTCCAAGAATACAGTCGTCGGCTCGGAATATTTTGGAATCGCCGCTACCGGCGCCGTTTCGGTGACTTCGAACACGATCTACAACATGCCGACCGGAATGCTTGTTGGGTCGGATACCGAGACGGTCGCAGGCAACTTCATCGTCGCTACCGAAAATGCGATCAACCTTAGCTGTATTCCAGGCGACTACTTGCACTCAAACACGATCCTGGGCGCGGCGAATGGACTTATCAACGTTCCGACCGGAGCGGCCAGCACCAATACCTATTACAACGTGGGCACGATCAGCAGCGGCGGCTGCTGAACTCGGGAGGTCGGATCAACCTGGCTCAGGTTCTCAGCGTAAACGTCGCTGGGCGTGCCGGCGTCGCAAGGGACCAACAGCATCTTCCAATACGGAAATTAAGTTCGCCTCCCACCGGATATGGCACATATAGCGAGGCCCCGGATCGAACCGGGGCCTCGCATTCCGCCTGTCACAATCTTCCAACGGAAATCGTCAGTACTTCATATTCGTCAAGTCTTCGATCAGTCCGGGTCCGGTCGGATGCCAGCCCAGCGTCTTGCGCGTCCACTCGCTCGAAGCCGGCATGTCCAGCGTTGCGAAGTGCGCAAGCCATCCAAAGTGCTCGCCTGCCTGCTCCGGAGGGATGGATTTTACCGGTACCTTCAGCCCCTTGCCAATCGTCTTCGCGATCTCCCGCATCGACACGCCTTCCTCCTGCACCGCGTTGTACACCGTCACTCCCGGCCCCGTTTTCTCGACCGCGAGACGATACAAATGCGCCACATCCTTCAGCGGAGCCGCAGCCCAGCGGATCGCGCCATCGCCCACATACACGGACACGCCCTTCTCGCGCGCGGTCTGGGTCACCAGCGGCACCAGCCCCTGCTTGCGCGTGTCGTGCACCTGCGGCAGCCGCACAATCGCCACATGCACACCCTTTGCCGCGACAGCCTGCGCTGCCTGCTCCGGCCTGCGCGGAATCATCGGCGAATCCACTGGAGGATCACTCTCCGTGCGTACGTGGCCCGGCGCGCCGCTCGTCAATCCAACTCCCGAGGTCACCACTAGCAGCTTCCCGGGTTCGAGCACCGAGCCCACCGCCTCGATGGCCTTGACCTCGTCTGCGGCATTTTCCGCAAACTTTGAAAAGTCGTGGCCGAACGCCAGGTTTACCACAACATCCATCCCCTTGGCTCCGCTGCGCAGACTGTCGAGGTCCTGCAGGTCGCCGCGATGAACCTCCGCACCTGCCGCCTTCAACTGCTCCACACCGGCATCGCTGCGCGTAAGACCGCGCACCTTGTGCCCAGCCGCAATCAGTTCTTTCACCAGTTCCGTTCCAATGAAGCCTGTTGATCCTGTCACAAATACACGCATAGTTGTCCTCCTGCTGTTATGACGCAACCCATGAAGGTCGCGCCAGAATTTGGCATCCGTGTCCCCGTCTATTAAAACGGAGACCGTCTCCGAATATTAAGATAAGCGGAGGCTATCTCCGGTTGCAAAATTTTTCTGTAAACTTCGTGCATGCGCTCTTCATTCTCCGACGCAAAGATACGCTGGCCCATCTCCGGGGTCTTGCACTGAATCGTACGTAGGAATCTGGCGCGGCAGTCGGGGTCATAGCCGTCGTGATCCCAGTGCTTGCGGCCCTCGATCAGAATCCGCTGCAACAAACTGCGTTTAGGAAACTCAGAAAGCTCAGGCATGACGATTAGGGCAAGGGGTGGACACCCAGCAGGACCGGGGGTTGCGTGCTCTCAAGGTGTGGGGACTTGTCGGGCAACGAGTGCTTTTCGTCGGGGCGCAATCAACACCACCCTCTTCGGTGATCACTATCCTCTTGAGAAACGGAAATCGTGGGGTCACGCCTCTCGTAACTTGTGTTCGGGTGGAGTTGGTCCAGAAGGGAAAATAGATGTGAAGTTCGATGAGGCGGCGATTTCCGCGAGTTAGGCGACAGAAAGCGGACAAAGTGAGGGCTGGGTTACACTCTGCGATTGAAGTGAAAGCATTTGGCTGCCTTATTATAGGGTCTGCAAAACCTTTATGCGTCGGTTCGATTCCGACCCGCGCCTCCAAAGTTTCGCAGATCCCAAGCAGAGGCGTCGGAACGGCGGCGCTTGCGGAATCACGCACTGCGGTTCCACGATCTTAGGACTTCTTAGTGACTTCTTAGAACTCGATCCTGAGGGAAAACTGAAACTCTCTCTGTATGGCTCCTGGGGCGAGAGAGGTAATGGAGCCCCCGGCCGCGCAATCCACACAACTGTTGGGTTCTCCCAGATTGACCCGATTGAACACGTTGAAAGTATCGACTCGGAAACGCAAAAACACACGCTCCGAGATAGGAATCGCCTTCGCTACGCCAATATCGGTTTGGAAAAAGCCGGGACCCGCGACGGAGTCACGGCCAGCATCTCCGATTTGACCCGCGCCGGGGCGCTGCCAAGGACCGATCGGTGTTCCGGGGACGGGCTGGCCGGTGGCGGCATCCACGCCACAATATTTGCCGCCATCGACGCACATGTACCCGGGCAGAGTTTGACCTCCAGTAGTGGCGAAGTATTGCTCCCTACTGCCGGAGATATGGACGGATGCAACGCGATTCGGAGGGCAGGCAGTACCGCCCGCGTCAGTGTCGTCGGCACAACTGCTCTGGAGATACGTCGGCGTGAAGGGAAGCCCGCTCTGCCAAATTGTAATCGCACTGATTGCCCATCCACCGATGAAGCGGTCGGCGGCCGGTCCGATTCCTCCAAACCATGTCTTGCCCCGCCCCATGGGCAAATCCCAGATGTTGGTCATCACAAAGCGGTGTTCTATGTCGAAACTACTGGGCCCGTATCCCGATCGCGGGTTGGAAGCAAAGTAGTTCTCTTCGTAGTCGAATCCCTTGGACCAGGTGTAGTGGGCCAGGAAGGAATATCCCTGGCTGAAATTCTTGCGCACTTTTGCCTGGAGGGAGTTGAAGTTGTTGTTGGCATTGTTGCCGAAGTAATCCACCGGGAAAAGACTGGGATCAAAGAAGCACTTTTGGGCGGGTTCACAGGGGTCGTTAGGAATCTCAACCTGCGGGTAAAAAGTTCGCAACGTGGGCTTGGTTAGACAATAAAGACCGAAAATCGCACCGGCCTTGCAATTGCTATCTTTGCTCTGCGCGAGCGCAATGAGATTTTGCAGGGAGGGCTGATTCAAATCGTAGAAAGTTCCTCCCGAGGTGTTGTCGGTGAAGACGTAAGTGCCTTTGTTGCCGACGTACGCCAGTTCAAAGTAGAGATGGGAAGTGAGTTCGTGCTGAAAGGTCAGATTCCAGGAGTCAACCGTGGGAACGCGCACGCGTGAGGGCAGAGCATAGAGCACGGCTCCGCTGGCGGGTGTCGCGGGCGTCACATTGGGATTCTGAATATTCGCGGCCGCGAGATCCAGCAGGGAAAACGGGGAACCGGGGAAAACAAATGCCGGCGGACCCTTTTGCAAATTGAATCCTCCTGCCTCGATGTTCTGGACCGCCGAAACCGGGGGATTCTGGGTAGCAGCGATACCGAAGATGTCACCGGCATAGCCCGCGTCAAAGCCCCGTCCGTATCCGGCGCGAACGACCGTCGTTGGATTGATCAAATACGCGAAGCCAAGGCGAGGTGCGAAATTTGTGAGATTTCCTGATACGCCGCCTGCCGAGTTGGTTTGGGAGGGAGTGTTGAAATAAGTTGTGGCCGGGTTGGGGTTGCTGAGGTTCGGTATCAGGAACCCGCCCGCGCCGGTCACCGTCTGCGGAAAGTAGATCTCCCACCGCAAACCATAGTTCACAGTGAGGCGGGGGTTGACCCGCCAAGTATCCTGTCCATAGAAGCTAAACCTCCGCTGGTGTTCGCCGGCGCCGACCGCCGCCGGACTGCTGACGGTTCTCTCAAACGTGGTCACGTCTCCGATCAGAAAAGTCGCCAGGCCCAATCCGGTTGCGTTGGGTGCGAAGCTAAAGTATCCAGTCGGCGGCCGAGCGCTTTCCAAAAGATAGTTCTGCAGGAAACGCAGATCCGCTCCCCATTTGACAATGTGCCGTCCCGCGCTCCGGGTCCAGTTATTGACAAATTGAAACTGCTGTTCTAGTTCGCGCAAAGGACAATCGCAATCGTTGGCAGTGGCCGAATATCCCAGGCGCAGATAATCGCCACCGGAGCTGAGGCCCTGGGCCGTGGTTTGCTGACCGGGGATTTCGAAATCGGGCAGGCCGGTGGCGAAGGGGTCGCCCGTGGCCGCGGCGGTGATGCCCGGTATTCCAATGTCGGGCGTTTGCCCGTAGTCCTGAGCGTTCACGTTCAGCCGGTAGCGGAAGAAGCCGAAGCGGAAGTCGGTGAGCAGCTTGGGGCCGAGCGTATCGGTAAACCCCGAAGAAATGCCCTGGTTGCGGGTTCGTGCCACGCCCGCAAATCCGGAAGGGTTCGTGCCCACGCCGCCCGCTTCCGCGCCAAACGCGGGTGCTCCGTTTTCGTAGAATTCGCCGAAGCTGTAACGGCCGAATAAGCGGAGACGCGAACTCGGGTTGTAATCAGTCCGAAAGTCGAACTGATCAGCGCTGAAGACCTCTTGTCCTGATGCCAGATAGTTGTTGCACACGGCCTCGGCGCCGTTAGCGGGGGCACAGATTGGATCGGTCGGGACGTAGTTGGGCGGAGGCAAGAGCGCGAGGATCGCGACTGCCTGGCTGGTGACATTGGAAACGTTCATACTAGGCGTATTTGGAATCTCGTAGCAGGGGCCTGGTTGCGGGCAAGTGAAAGGCGCTGATTTGTGGTAGGGATCGAGCAGCGAGCCGGAGATGAACGGGCCGTAAGCCGACAGATTGCACAACGATCCCGCGGCGCCGGCGGGTCCCAGGCACGATTGCTGAACGCTGAGCGGCGGCACGCTCAACAGCAGGTTCGTACCCTCGGATGTGCGCGTCCCCTGATAATCGCTGAAAATAAATAGCTTGTTTTTTATGATCGGCCCGCCGAACGAACCGCCGTAGATGTTGTATTTGAGGGGAGGAACGCCCGCGGGATCGAACGGGTCCTCCGACTGCCCGAAGCCGGTTCGCCGAAATCCGAAGCCGTCCCCGTGCCAGGTATTGCTTCCGGTCCGAGTCTGGACCGTGACCACACCCGCCGTCGCCTCCCCGAATTCCGCGTTGTAGCCCTGGGTTGTGACGTTCATTTCCCCCACGGAGTCCAGCGTGGGATTGATGACTACGGTGCCCTGCAGTGGGTCGCGATCTTCAGTGCCGTCCACTTGGAACGCGGTGCCGCTGAAATGCTGCCCGTTGATGTTAGTCGGCTGGCCGCCCTGTGGGTTCTCTTCGGGCCCGATGAAGAGTTTGCCAAGCGAGGCGCCTGGCACCAGCAACTGTAGTTCCGTCAGGTTGAGGTTGAGGAGGGGAAGGTCGTCAACGCTTTGGGAGTCAAAGTGGGTGGAGACGTCGGTGCGGTCAAGCTTCAGCACGCTGGCGCTGGCTGCGGTCGATTGCGCGGTCACATTGGGATCGCCGGCCTTCAGGGTCGCATTGACGGTGTTTGTCGAATCGGCGCTGACCGGGAGGGTGTCACGAACGAGCATGAAGCCGTCGGCTTTTACCTCGATGCGGTACAAATCGGGGGTCAGATTGTTGATAGCGAAAGTTCCGTCGGGGTTGCTCTTGGTTTGAGAATGCACTTCGGTCTGGACCGAGGTCACGCTGATCAATGCCCCGGAAACGGGTACGCCGGCGCTTGACGTCAAGCGTCCCCAAACTCCCCCGTACACCGACTGCGCCGTGAGCGGCCGCGGCTGGCAGAACAAGGCAAACAGCAACAAAATTGCCAAGACGAGTCGTGCAGCTCTCATACTTCCTCTCATCGCTTCTTGCGGGGACTGGCCTGCCGAAACAGACAATCGCGCAGGGGGGAAGGATAATTGTCACCGTCGAGACGGGCAATCCGCGCGAGGCAACATTTCTAGATCAAGGGGATGGGCTTGTCAAACAAATTTTCCGCCGGCATCCGTTAATCGTTCGATATGCCGTCGGGTATCCGGGACAATTCCCTACTTGGGCAGACGCCGGGAATGTGGCATAATTTGGTGCCGCATAGTCCTACGTTTGAGGAGCGAGGTTTTGCGCTCGGCTTCCCGACGCGCAGGTCGAGCGGATTGAATTCGACCTGCAGACCGGGGATTGCACTTTGCGTTTTCGAACGCCCCTCCCCGACGCAAGCCGCAGCGGATTTGTGGGCACGGCATGGCAGCGACAGTTCAACCGCAGACGCAACAACTCGAACTCGCATACGTCCTCCTTCTGGACATCGCAGACTCGTCTTCGCTCCCCGCATCCCAACAGAGCGGCCGGTTGGAAAACTTGCAGGAACTCGTGCGCCGCACCAGCGAGTTCGGCAGAGCGCAGGCCCGGGATCAGATCGCAGTGGTGGCGAGCGGAGACGCTATGGCGCTGGTCTTCTTTGGCGATCCGGAAGCACCGGTACGCTGTGCCGTGGAAGTCAGCCGCGAAGCCCGCAGCGCGGGGAGCATCCGCTTGCGGATGGGCCTGCATTCCTGGCCGGTATGCAGAACGGCCGAGATGAAGCTCAACCCCTCGTTGAGCGACAGCGGAATCAACGTCGCTCAGAGAGTAGTGGATTGCGGCGACCAGGGTCACATCCTGATTTCCGAGTTTGTTGCCGACCTGATGCAGCAGCTTGGCCACTGGAAGGATGCGCTGCACGATCTGGGAGAGATCGAAGTCCGGCAGGGCGCCAGACTCCACCTTTTTAATTTCTGGAATTCGGAGGCGGGGAACCCCGAAGTACCCAAGAAGCTTTTTCGTCCGGATTCTGCAGCGAACAAAGACAAGTCCGGCGCCGGGATGCTTAACGAAACGGTGTCCCACTATCGCATTTTGCGGAAACTGGGCAGCGGGGGCATGGGGATTGTGTACGATGCGGAAGACACCCGCCTGGGACGCCACGTTGCGATCAAACTTCTCTCTGAGACCTTCTCGAAAAATGCAGAAGCCATCGAGCGCTTTCAGCGCGAGGCTTGCACAGCGTCGTCGCTGAACCATCCCAATATCTGTACCGTCCATGACGTGGGCGAACATGAGGGGCGCCATTTCATCGTCATGGAGCTGCTGGAAGGGAAGAGCCTGCGGCACTCTATTTTGCCGGGCCCGATGTCGCAGGAGCAGATGGTCGCCTTTGGAATTCAGATCGCGGACGGCTTGGAGGCGGCCCACAAGCGTGGCATTGTTCACCGGGACATTAAACCCGGGAACCTGTTTGTCATCGAGGGCGAGCGGATCAAGATTCTCGATTTTGGTCTCGCCAAACTGACGGGCCGCAACCGTGGGGAAGCTTCATTGGACGCGGCGGACGACGATCAGCCCACGTGGCAGAACATCACCAAGCCGGGAGAATTCGTGGGTACCGTGTCTTACATGTCTCCGGAACAGGCGCGCGGCGAACCGCTGGATCATCGCACGGACCTTTTCTCGTTTGGAGTGGTGCTCTATGAAATGGCGACGGGCATGATTCCCTTCCGGGGAGACACTTCGGCGGTGGTGTTCGACTCGATCTTGAATCGCCAGCCGACTTCCGCCACGCGCATCAACCCGCGGATCTCGCCGGAGTTGGAACAGGTGATTGTTCGGGCGCTGGAAAAGCAGCGCGAAGTGCGATATCAGTCCGCCGCCGACCTGGGAGCGGAATTGCGCCGTTTGACTATGCGCGCGAGCGTCAGCGTGGCCGTGCCGGCTCCGCCGGAGCCGGAAGCGAGACCGGGACAACTCCAGGTGGTCCTGCTTTACCGGCGCAATGTTCAGCCCGACGAACAGATCATGCGTGCCCTGGAGGAGAAATTGGCGAGCCAGGGTTATCAGATCTTCGTGGACCGGCACCTCGCGGTTGGAGTGGACTGGGCGCGCGAGATCGAGAAAAAAATCGGGAGCGCGGACGCGGTGGTGGCCTTGCTTTCCGCAGCCTCAGTGGAAAGCGAAATGCTCTCCTACGAGGTTCAGTTGGCGCACTCGTTTGCCGAACGTCAAAACGGCAGGCCGCGCCTTTTGCCGGTGCGAGTCCAATTTCGCGGGGAATTTCCAGACTCCCTGCATTCGCTCGACGGGCTCAACTACGCTTTCTGGGAAGATGGAAAAGATAACGACCAGATTGTTGCAGACCTGGCGAAGGCTCTTCAGGCTCCGCAGGAGGCGTTTCGCCGCAAGCCGAACCTGGAACCGGTGGGAGGAGCGCTGCCGCTGGATTCCAAGTTCTACATCGTCCGTCCCACCGACCAGGATTTCTATTCGGCGGTTGGTCGCAACGACAGCATCATTCTGCTGAAAGGGGCGCGCCAGATGGGCAAGACTTCGCTCATGGCGCGCGGACTGCAACAGGCACGCAAAGCCGGAGCCCGAGTGGTGCTGACGGACTTCCAGAAGCTGAATTCGTCGCACCTGGTTTCGGTGGATAGTCTTTTTCTCTGTTTAGCGCAAGCCATTGCGGAGCAACTCGATCTGGATGCGGAGCCCGAGGACAGTTGGAATGCGCGCCGCGGGCCAAGCATGAATTTCGAGCGCTTTCTGCGACGCGAAATCCTCAGCCGGATCAACGGCCACTTGGTCTGGGGGATGGACGAAGTGGACCGTCTCTTCGCTTGCGACTTTGGCAGCGAAGTCTTTGGACTGTTTCGCTCCTGGCACAACGAGCGTTCACTGGATCCATCCGGACCCTGGCAGAATCTGTCCCTTGCCATCGCCTACGCGAGCGAGGCGCACCTGTTCATCACGGACGTGAACCAGTCGCCGTTTAACGTAGGCACGCGCCTGGTGCTGGCCGACCTGACGGTCGACCAGGTGCGTGAACTGAACCAGCGCTACGGCTTCCCGCTCAGCAACGAGAGCGAATTGGAGCGCTTTTACGCGCTGCTTGGGGGACAGCCCTTCCTGACGCAGCGCGGACTGCACCAGATGGCGGAGCGAGGTCTGCCGTTCGCTGAGTTCACGGCGGGCGCGGCGCGCGACGAGGGTCCTTACGGGGACCACTTGCGGAGAATTTTTGTCTCCTTGAACCAGGACCCCGCGCTGTGCGAGGTGGTGCGCTGCGTCATCGGCGGGAAGCATTCCTCGAGCACGGAATCGTTTTACCGTTTGCGGAGTTCAGGCATCGTGGCCGGCGAGAGCGCCCGAGACATGAAGCTGCGCTGCCAACTATATGAGCAGTACCTCAGTCGCCATCTAATTTGAGTTCCCATGCCTGAGACGCTACCTGCCAGTTTCTTCGTTGTAGGCGGAACCCTTCGCCGCGACGCGCTCTCCTACATCGAACGCGCCGCCGATCAAACGCTTTACCGCGCGTTGCAGGCAGGAGAAATCTGCTACGTGCTCACGGCCCGGCAGATGGGCAAGTCTTCGCTGATGGTACGAACCGCCGCCCGCTTGCGCGAGAACGGCGCGCGGGTCGCCGTGCTTGACCTGACCAGTCTGGGTCAGAATCTGACGGCGGAGCAGTGGTACAACGGACTCGTCGAACGCGCCGGCCAGCAATTCCGGTTGGAAGATGAAGTTGAAGATTGCTGGCGCCGCTTCCCGCAGCTCGGTCCCATGCAGCGTTTCATGCGGGTGCTCACCGACGCGATCCTGCCCGTGCGGGAGGATCGGATCGTCATCTTTGTGGACGAAATTGACGCCGTCCGCAGCCTGCCATTTTCTACCGACGAGTTCTTTGCCGGGATTCGGGAATGTTTCAATCGGCGCTCTCACGATCCGCAGATCGAACGGCTGACGTTCTGCCTGCTCGGGGTGGCCACGCCATCGGACTTGATTCGCGATACGCGAACTACGCCCTTTAACATTGGAAGGAGAATCGAGCTTACCGATTTCACTGAGCAGGAAGCGATGCCGTTGGTGCAAGGATTAGGAGCCGAGGACGGGGCCGGGTCGGCAATCATACGGCGAGTGATCTATTGGACGGGCGGGCATCCTTATCTCACGCAGCGTCTCTGCCAGGCCGCGGCGCAAGAGAGCGCCGGGCGCAATCCATCTGCCGTGGACCGCCTTTGCCAGGAACTGTTTCTCTCCAGCCGGGCGCGCGATCGGGATGACAACCTGCTCTTCGTGCGCGAGCGCATGCTGCGCAGCGAGGTGGACACTCCGGGTTTACTTACGATTTACGAGCGGATTCTCGACGGCAAGAAGGTTGAGGACGACGAGACCAATCCTCTGATTTCGGTGCTGCGGCTCTCCGGAATTACCCGGGTCGAGAAAGGCCAGCTCAAAGTTCGCAGCCGCGTTTATAAGGAGGTCTTCAACCACGACTGGGTGATTTCCAATATGCCCGGCGCCGAATTGCGCCGGCAACGGGCAGCGTACATGCGTGGACTCAAGCGCGCGTTTGCCATCACCCTGCCGCTCGTTCTGATCGGGATGCTGTTTGTCTACAGAAACCTATATCTCGCGCGCAATACGATAGCGCTGCATGAGTTCAAGAGCCCGGGTCCACCGGCGTTTTGGGCTTCCTCGCGCATACCAGCCGCCGGCGAACAGAGCCAGATTGGCGGAATTCTGCTGCGCACGGGGCAGACCGATGTAACTGTCCTGGTAGATAACATTCAGTTTGGCCAAACCTCCAGCTCTGGCGACCTCCGGATTCCGTTACCGCCCGCGTCGTACAACATCCGTCTGGAAAAACCGGGGTTCCGACCACTCACGACTTCAGTGGTTGTGGCTAAGAATTCTGAAGCGCCGATTACGCTCAAACTGGAGCGCGAAGTGGCCCCTACGTTTGTGGGCAACGGCTTGGTGCCCGGCGCGACGGTGCGTTTCGATGGCAAAGAGGTTGGGGTGGTTAAGCTGGACGGAACATTTGCGCACGAGGGCAGCCCTGGGCGGCATACCATCGAACTGGAGAAACCGGGATACAAGTCCGTGAGCGACACCATAGAGTTAGCGCTCGGGAGCACGACCACTTTTGTGACAAAGATGCAGCCGGAAACCGAAACAGCCGATGCGGTAAGCTTCGCTGCCATCGCTGACTCCACGGATCCATCTGCGCTGCAGCAGTATTTGCAAAAGTACCCGAGCAGTAAGCACACGGCGCAAGTGCTAGCGCGGCTCGAAGACCTCGATTGGAAGAAAGTGAACCGGACGGACCTCCAGTCTCTGGATGCATTTCTGCAAGCCCACCCGCAGGGCCAGCACGCGAGCGAGGCACAAAGGTCGGTCGCGGAGCTGCAGAACGAACAAAGTGAATACATGGCGGCCATGCAGGCGAACAACCGTGAACCACTGCAGGCCTTCCTGGCCCGGCACCCTCAGAGCGCGTATGCGGAACCAGCCCGCCAGAAATTATCCCAGTTCGTGGACAAGGAAGCAGTTCTCAGCGTGCTTTACCGTTATGAGGATGCCTATAATCGGAAGGATCTCGACGGCATCGTCGCGGTTTGGCCTTCCTGCCCGGAGCCTTACAAAAAAACCTATCGGGATTCCTTCCGTTCTCCGGAGTCGCAGAAACTGAAACTCGAATTGGAAGAGCCGGAAATTCAAGGCATCATGGCGAGTGTTAAGGGCAGGGAAACCCGCTCTGGAGCGCTGAATTCCTCCAGCGCATTTACGGCGAAACTTATGAAACAGGGCGACAGGTGGGTCATTCAGGGCGGTATCTACTGAGGCAGCCCTAAAAGGGGCGTCTGATTTCCAAGGATTTACGGTATCGCTAAAGCCATACCCTGATACGAATCCAAAGTTTTTCCGCAAACTGTGAAGTCGCGCCGTTCCCGTTTTCGCTCCGGAGTTAGAGACACCACGGGTGTCGATCAGAGCAAGTTCCGCGCCAAATACAGCTCATAGAGTTTGCAGCGAGGCTTCATCTCGCGCGCCGACTCTCCGGACACCAAGCCTGAGCTGCGCAAGCGGTAAAAGACCTCCACCGGTGCGTTGTGCCTGCCGGATAACATTTCGCGGACGGAGTTGCAAAGCGTAACATCTTCGGCGAGCGACACCAGCAGGCGCCTCAGATGATCTCCGAAGGGCCCATCGTCGCGGGCGGCTTGGCTCTCAAAGTCATGGAAGCGCAAATTGCTTGAGGCCAATTCGTGCAGGCCGCGGCGCGTCAAATAGGGCTGCCCTCCCATCAAGGCATAAAACTGATCCAGTTCTGGCTGATCGCGCAAAGGAGAGCCGTATCGTTTGTTAAGTTCCGACAATTGCAGGGGAGTGAAATCGGCCAAGACCAACCGCGTACCCACATTGAAAGGGCTCTGGTTCATATCGGTGATGAACATGTGGGCCTCGGTCGCATAGGCAATCGCCAGGGTCAGCTTCTGCCAGGGGCCGCCCGGATCAAGGGAGCGCTCGTTGTGCCACGAACGGAACAGCCCGAACACCTCACTGCCGAAGTTGCAGCTGAACAGCCGGTCCACTTCGTCCATACCCCAGACGAGCGGTTCGGGAATCTTGTCCAGAACCTCGCGTTTCAGAAAACGCTCGAAGTTCATGCTCGGCCCGCGGCGCGCGTTCCAGACATCGGCTGGGATCACGTCGAGATCGAGTTGCTCCGCAATCCAGTCCGACAACGCAAGGAACAGCTTCTCCACGGATTCCAGGTGGGAGGCGTTGAGTTTCTGAAAGTCGGTGAGAATGATCTTGGACCCGGCCTTGCGTGCTTCCTGCAGTCCGCGCGCCATCAGGGAACTCTTGCCCATCTGACGGGCACCCTTGATCAGAACAATGCTGTCTTTCCGCAGCAGCGCCTGGTGGAATTCTTCATCCGTCGGACGCACGATATAAAAGAGGGAATCCACTGGGACCGCTCCACCGACTGCTTCGAGCCGGCGCGGAGCTGTTTTCGAAGGGTTCTGCAGCGCTTCCGTAACTTCGGCGATGAGGGAAGAGCTGTCCTGCGATCCCTTCCATTGCGCGTACTGGATTCCATCGAGGATCGCGGCCAGCGGGCTCGGCAGGGCGCCGTCAAAGTCGATTCGGATGGGTAGAATGCGCGGTGTTCCGTTTTTCTGCGCCGATCCGTTCGCGATCTGCACTTCGTACGCCAGCATTTCGCTGTTTACCGACTTGGCGGAAAGCAGCACGATCACCGCGAATGCATTGCTGACGCGGTGTTCGATCTCGCGTGCCCACTCCATGCCAACCTGCAAATGGCGGTCGACAAAAACCGGATAGCCGCGACTCGTCAGTTGTTCTTCAAGCAGCCGAAGGACCTTCTCGTCTGGCTCGGCATTGCGTTTATACAACAACGCAACTTCGCCCCGCTTTGCCGCGTTGCTCTCAATTGCAGGAACCGGTGTGGTTGCCACTGCAGGAACCGGTGCGGTCGGCACTCGGGGAAGGGTCGGAGCCACGCTCTCCGTTGATCCTGCCGCGGGACGGTTTTGTTTCAGCTTGGCCGGGGTCTTTGGATTCCCGAATCCCTCTCCGTACAGGTTCGACACCCGGATCCGCTTGCCATGCTTCACCTCTACTTCACCGAGCTCATGCAGGCTGGACGACCAATTGCCAATCTGGCGGAGAAATTCGGTCACGGTTCCGGAAACCAGAATGTGTCCCGCGTCGCCGCAGTCCATCACGCGTTGGGCAATATTGATTCCGCCGCCCGCGACGTTGCTGTTGAACTTGATATCTGCGACACGATACACGGGCCCGGTGTGCACTCCCATGCGCAAGCTGATTTGTGAGGCCGCGTTGGCTAAACTGCGGCTTAATTCCAAGGCGCACCGAACCGGGGCTTCCAAATCGCCAAAAAAAACCAGGGCCATACCATCGCCCGTGGGCAGCGAAATGAGCTGATTCTTTTTCTGGGCGCGAGCATATTCAGATGTGTCCAGGATCGCTTGCTGAAGGTCGCGCAGCATCTTCCGTTCCTCGCTCATCGGCAGCAAAGAGAACCCCACGATGTCCAGGAACAACACGTGAGCTATCTCCAGCACTTGCGACGAGCTGTCGGATGGAGTCATAGAGACCTTCTACCTATTTTCTATCTATTTAGTGGATTGCGAAACAAGGCCTGATCCCGGGGCCGTTTCTACAACCTGCCACCGTCAGGGACGCTTCGTTCCGATCCATTGGGCGTTACGGAATGGGCGACATTTCCGCACGGAAAATATCTCCCCCTCGCCACAGCAAAGAACGGCTGCGCGTGCATTCGTAAGGATAATCTTACCGATCCTTACCTCACTTTAGAAACGACTGTGATCTTGGCAGCACTGTAACTGGATTATGCCGGGCGTCGGGGGAGGAGAAGCATCGGCCAGCAAACCCTCTGCGGCTACGGACTATGTTACATCGGTTGAACTTGTTGCGGATCGTGGCCGCGATCCGCCCAGCCATGGCTGCGGGTTGCCTATGGCCTCGACCAAGTCGCGCATAAACTCCGCTGCCCGCGCGCCATCCACCACACGGTGATCGCTGGAAAGCGTCAACGTCATCATGGGACGGATGCCAGGACGCGCATCAGGACCGACGCCAACCGGCACGACTCGGTCGGCGATCCTTCCGACCGCGAGAATCGCGGCCTGCGGCGGAATAACGATCGCGGTGAATGCGTCCACTCCGAACATACCGAGATTGCTGATGGTGAAGGTGCCACCGGCTATATCGGCTGGACGCAACTTGCCGGCGCGAGCACGTACCGCAAGATCGCGCCGCCGCGTCGCGATCTCGCCGAGTTCGGCCTGATCGGCGTTGTGGATGACCGGCGCTATGACTCCATCGTCCACTGCTATCGCTAGTCCGATGTTGATCTCGGCATAGGCGCGAACACCTTGGTCGATCCAGCTTGCGTTGATGGGAGAGTGCTTGCGGAGAACGCGAGCGACCAGCGCCACCAGCAGATCGCTGTGCGTGAGTTTCACTCCGTGCGATTTTTCAATCTCCGGCCTGAGCTTCTGGCGCGCTTCGTTCAGAGCGCCTGCGTCTACCTCGCGGACCAGGAAAAAATGGGGGACGGTGGTCCAGCTGTGCGTGGTGCGTTCGGCCATCAGCCGGGCAATCGGGCTGCCAGCGTCAACGGCAGCGGGTGGCGCGCCGGTTTTCGATTCGGCTGCGGACAGAATGTCGGACGCAAGAATTTCTCCGCCGGGGCCCGACCCGCGCACATCCGCGAGATTGACGCCGCGTTCGCTGGCTAGGCGCCGCGCTTTAGGGGAAATTTTGGCTGGCTCGTTTGCTGGCTGGGTTGCGGATTGCGCCGGTTCCGCCGTTTGACGAGTTGCTGCCGCGGTTGACGTCAAAGGAGCTGTGATGCTTGCAGTTTTTCTTCCCGATTCGGCGGCGACTTCGTCCATCGGAGGAATCTCTCCTGGGTTTACGATCCAGGCAATGGTTCGGCCCACCGGCACTTCGGTCCCGGCTTGGACGCTGATACCGGCCAGGACGCCGGAGCCAGGTGACTCGATCTCCATCACTGCTTTGTCGGTTTCGATTTCGAGCAAGGGCTCGCCTTTGGCGACTGACTCTCCTTCTTTTTTCAGCCACGAAATTAGCTTGCCCGTTTCCTGGGCCATTTCGAGCGCGGGCATAACCACACTGATCGCCATAGTTGGATAATGTTGGTTACTAACTCGGTGTCACTAACTCAGTTGGATTGCTATTGGTTCAGGAAAACGCTTGCAGAGCTAAACTGCCGCGTCCCCCAAACGCTTTAGTCGCCTACGCCGACTCGCTCCTGCTTGGCACTGGCTTCGATCATCTCGCGCACGCGCTTGCTCGGTTTCGATTCCGTTTCGCGAATTGCGGGCAGCGGACCATCCACGGTGAAGTAGTGCCGGCCGGCGACCAGAAGTTCCTCGGCCGGAAAGCGGGTGATGACTTCGTGGCCGGTTTCGGTGACCACGATTTCCTCCTCGATGCGCGCGGCGCTCCAGCCATCGGTCGAAGGCCAGAAGGTTTCGAGGGCGAACACCATGCCGGGCTTGATTTCGCAGGGGTGATCGAGCGACACGAGGCGGCTGATCACAGGCTTCTCCCAGATGGCGAGACCGATGCCGTGACCGTACTGGAGCGCAAAGCAGGCTTCCTCGTTCGGGAAGCCGAATTCCTGCGCCTTCGGCCACACGGACGCAATCTCGGCGGTGGTACGGCCGGGACGCACGAGTTCGATCGCTGCGTCGAGGTATTCGCGGCACCGTTTATATGCGTCGTTCATGGCGTGCGAGGCGTAGCCGACGGTGAAGCAGCGGTAGTAGCAGGTGCGGTATCCCATATAGGAGTGGAGAATGTCGTAATAGACTGGGTCCCCGGGACGCAGCACGCGGTCTGAAAAAACGTGCGGATGCGGATTGCAGCGCTCGCCTGAGATCGCATTCACGGCCTCCACGTACTCGGAGCCGAGATCGTAGAGCACCTTGCTCACCAGGCCTACAGCTTGATTTTCGCTCATGCCGGGCTTCATGGCGCGATAGAGTTCATCGTAAGCAGCGTCGACCATCATGGCGGAGGTGTTGAGCAGAGTGATTTCGTCGCGCGTCTTGATGAGGCGCGCTTCCGACATGAGTGCTTGTCCGTCGACGACTCTGATTCCTTCTTTCTGCAACGCAAAGAGGACTGGCAACTCGATGATGTCGATGCCCAGCGGTTCTTTGTTCAGGCCGCGCATTTCGAGTTCGATGCGAATTTTTTTTGCCACATCTTCCGCTCGGCCCATCTCCGGCGTCATGGCGCCGCGCAGCATGGAGATTCCGGCGCGCGACCGCTCCCCGAGCCAGGGACAATGCAATTGATGGTGCTTCGCGGCCGATCCGAAATCCCACAGGATGGGTTCGTCGTTCTGCGGAAGCAGAGTGAAGCGATTCGCCTTGTCCTGAGCCCAGGTGCCGATGTGGGTCGCAGTCAGGTAGCGGACATTGTTCATGTCGAAACACAGCAGCGCGCCCATCTCGGACTGCTTTAGAATATCTTTCGCGCGCGCCAGGCGTTCGCGGCGCAGGCGATCGAAGTCAACTCGATTTTCCCAATCGACGGCCATCGTTCCGTATGTGGGCAGAGCCATAGAAGTCTCCTTTACTGCAGGTCAGAGGTGAGAGGTTAGATTGCAGAAGTAAAAACCTCGAAGCGCCGACCTTCATAGGTTTTCACTTCTGCAATCTACCCTCTCACCTCTGACCTCTCTACCGTCCGCACATTGCGCGCGCGGCCTCGAACACAGTCTGCTCCGTCGGCACTGTTACATCTTCCAAAGGCGGCGAGAATGGAATTGGAACATGCATCGCGCCCATGCGCTTGACCGGAGCGTCCAAATCGTAGAATGCGCCGGTGGCAATCACCGACGCAAGTTCGGCAGTGACGCCGTAGCGTTCGTAACCCTCGTCGAGAACAATCGCGCGCGAAGTTTTCTTCGCCGATTCAATCAGAGTTTTTTCGTCTAGCGGCCACATGGTGCGGGGATCGACCACTTCGGCGCTGATTCCAATTTCATCGAGCATCGTGGCCGCGCCCAACGCCACTTGCACCATGCTGCTGGTGGCAATCAGGGTGATGTCCTCGCCAACACGTTTTATGTCTGCAACTCCCAGTGGGACCGTGTAGTCGTCCGCGGGCACCGTGCCTTTGAGTTTGTACATCATTTTGTCTTCGAAAAAGACAACCGGATTCTGGTCGCGAATCGCCGCTTTCAGCAGTCCCTTGGCGTCGTAGGGCGTCGAAGGCAGAACCACCTTCAATCCGGGCACGTGGCAGAACCACGCGTGCAGCGATTGTGAATGCTGCGCGGCGGAGCGGCGCGTCGCTCCCATGGTGGTGCGCATAACCATCGGCACCTTCCACTTTCCGCCCGACATGTAATGGATTTTCGCGGCCTGGTTGACCATCTGGTCCATGGTCAAGGTGACGAAGTCGCCGAACATGATGTCGACCACCGGACGCATTCCGGTCATGGCCGCTCCCACCGCGAGCCCTGTGAAGCCGGCTTCGGAGATCGGTGTATCGAGCACGCGCTGTTTGCCGAATTCCTCCAACAAGCCAGAGAGAACTTTGAACGGCGTACCCGCCTCAGCCACGTCCTCGCCCATGATGCAGACCGTCGGATCGCGGCGCATCTCTTCGGCCAGTGCCTCCCGGATGGCCTGCGCGAAGGTCAGCTCACGATCGTTTTGCGCGGGTTGCGCGGTTTGCGCATTATGACGAGGGGTTTCAGGCATAAACGTCCTCGCCCACTTCATCGACGGTCGGGTACGGCGCGGCCACCGCGAAGTCGACCGCCCGCTTCATCTCCGACTCAAGTTCAGCCTGCACCCTTTCGAGCGCCGCAACGTCGGCGAGCTTCTGCTCGATCAGCCACTTCCCGAAATTCGCGATCGGGTCGCGCTCCGTTTTCCATTTCAGTTCTTCCTGCTTGGAGCGGTAATATTCGCGGTTGATGTCGCCCACGTGGTGTCCGTGGTAGCGATAGGTATTGCAGAGCAGGAATGACGGACCGTCGCCATGGCGGGCGCGATCGACAAAGCGCTGTGCCATCCCATTGACCGCGAGCACGTCCTGGCCATCCACGCTGGCGGCTTCCAAGCCAAAGGCCGTCGCCCGCATCAGAATGTCTCCGGCAGTGGTCTCCGAGTAATGCGTGTATTCCGTATAAAGATTGTTCTCGCAAACGTAGATCACCGGAAGCTTGAAAAGCTGGGCGAGATTCATCTCTTCGTACAGCACGCCCTGGCCGAGCGCGCCTTCTCCGAAAAAACATACTGACACTTGGCCGGTACCGAGACAGCGCGCCGAAAACGCGGCTCCGGTGGCAATGCCGGCGCTGCCGCATACGATCGCATTCGCTCCCAGGTTGCCAGTCGCCGGGTCTGCAATGTGCATGGAACCACCTTTGCCCTTGCAGTATCCGGCCTTCTTGCCCAGCAGTTCGGCGAACATTCGATCGGGAGAGGCGCCTTTCGCCAAACAATGTCCATGACCGCGATGCGTGCTGGTGATGTAGTCGGTGCGCTCGAGCGCTTCACATACGCCCACCGCAACCGCCTCCTCACCGATGTAAAGATGCGCCAGGCCGGGCATCAACGCCCGGGTGTAGAGTTCGTCGACCTGCGCTTCAAATTGGCGGATGGCGGCCATCTGCCGGTACATCCGCAGCCACAGGCCGACTTTCTCCGGCGCTTCTCTGGGTTGGGCGGCAGTGGTCATTCTTGAACTCTATTCTTCAACTCTATTCATGAACTCTCATTCTTGAAGTCTCATTCTTGAATTCCCGACATGCGCGCCAAAATATTGAAGACGACGGCGAAGTCGAGCTTTTCCCAGCCCATGCCACGCGCGGCCGTCAGAAACTCGTTGCTGATGGCGGTGGTGGGAACAGGCACATTCAGCTTTCGTCCCAACTCCATTGCCAGAAGCATGTCCTTCTGCATCATGTTGACGTCGAACCACGCTTGCTCCGGTTGTTGTAAAACGAAAGGGCCGCGGTACTGAATCATCGGCGACGCGATCGCGCTATGCACCATGACGTCCACGGCGACCTCGCGCGGAATTCCGCTCTTCTCGGCAAGCAGCACACCTTCGCAGAACGCCATCATCTGCACTGCTAATTGAAGATTCACCGCGATTTTCATCGACAGCGCCACGCCGTTGTCGCCGACGTGCGTCACCTTGGGTCCAATATCGAGAAGCAACGGCTTGAGGCGCTCGAAAGTTTCCTTGCGGCCTCCGACCATCACGGAGAGCTTGCCCTGCTGCAAGGTGATGACGCTGCCGGAGACCGGGGCGTCAATCATGTCGGCGCCTTGCTCGCGAACTCTGGCCGCGAGCGCCCGGCTTGCGTCCGGGTTCAGCGTACTCATGTCAATGTAAAACTTGCCCGGGCCCAGGCCGGCGAGCAATCCATCCGGGCCGTCCGTCACCGCCCCGAGCGCTGTGGCGTTGGTCACCATGGAGAACGTCACATCCGACGCGGCGGCAACCGCCTTCGGGGAATCGGCAAGCTTCATGCCTTTGTCGATCAACCACTGCGCCTTGGCGCGCGTCCGGTTGTAGCCGGTTACGGTGTGTCCTTTTTCGAGCAGGCGGGCAACCATTTGGCCGCCCATCACGCCGAGACCGACGAATCCAAGTTTGGCCATCTGACTTCTAACCTTTCCTTTCGCTGATCACTCGGCTTAAAGCGCTCCTACTTCTTCAACGAAGACGAATCTGCCAGCACCTGCATGAGGTGAGCGCGCATCGCTTCTCGCGCCGCTTCTGGATCGCGCCGCTCGATGGCCGCCAGAATTTGTTTGTGATGGTGCTGTCCTCGCACTGGTCCTCCGTCCACGTTGAAAATACGGCTGCGTTGCTCGCGCAGAAGTCCGACAATCGAATCCAGCAGAGAGAGAATCAACGGGTTCCCGACGGCCTCTGCCAGGGCTAGATGAAAATCGAGATCCGCTTCTATGTAGGAGGCCGGATCATGCAAGCTGCGATCCATTATCGCAACTGCTTCGCGCATCGTGCTCAGCAGTTGTTCCTCAATTCTCAGAGCAGCCGTGGCGGCAATGTCCGGCTCCAGCACCAGTCGCAACTCGGCCAGGTTCGCGGAGCCCTCCTGCTGGTTGATGCGGATCATCAGATCCAGCGACTGCCGAATTGCCTGCGAAGTACCATCGGTCACGAAGGTGCCGCGTCCGGAACAGGGTTCGACCAAGCCCTTTTCGCGCAAGGTCTTCACGGCTTCACGCACGGCAGTGCGGCTCACTCCAAAACGCTGTGCGAGATCGCGCTCCGCGGGCAACTGGTCCCCAGGCTTAAGTTGGCCTTTCAGAATCGAGTCTTCCACTTGCTGCACAATCTGCTCGAACAAACGAGACGTCCTTACCGTCCGATACATGGGCTTGCTGGCCAGGGAAACTTCCACCGCTGCGTCTGTTTCATTTGTCATTCGACCCTCATCTGAACCTCAAATTGCCGGACTACTGCATCCAAACCGTCTTGATGTTCATAAACTCGCGGATGCCATGCTCGGACAGTTCGCGTCCGTGGCCTGAATACTTGACGCCGCCGAAAGGCAGGCGGGGATCGGAAGCCACCATCTTGTTCAGGAAGACCATGCCGGCATCGAGTTCATTGATGAAACGTTCGGCTTCCGCGGGATCGTTGGTCCAGGCGCTGGCGCCGAGGCCGAAGCGGCTGTCGTTGGCGATCTGGATGGCTTGATCCATATCTCTTACGCGAAAGATTGACGCTACCGGGCCAAAGAATTCTTCCTTGTAAGCCGGCGAATCTTTCGGAATATCGGTCAGCACCGTGGGCGCGTAGAAGTTGCCGGGACGGTCGAGGGGATGGCCGCCGGTCAGCACGCGCGCACCCGCAGAGACAGTTTTCTTAACGTCAGCGTCGAGAGAAGTAACCGCGTCCGCGCTGGACAGGGGGCCGAGCTGCGTGCTTTCCTCGAACGGATCACCCACGCGCAAGTCCTGCATGCGTTGGACGAACGTACGTTCGAACTTGTCGGCAATTTTTTCGGATACGATAAAGCGCTTCGCTGCGATGCACGACTGACCGTTGTTTTGAACGCGCGCATCGACGGCGGTTGCGACCGCCGCATCCAGATCCGCGCTCGGCATCACGATGAAAGGATCGCTGCCTCCCAGTTCCAGCACGACTTTCTTGATTCGTTTGGCGGCTGAAACGCCGACTTGAATCCCGGCCTGCTCGCTGCCGGTTAAAGTCGCGGCGACGACGCGGGGATCGTTCAGGATGCCATCGACCGGCCCGGAACCGATCAACAGCGTCTGGAACACGCCCTCGGCAAAACCGGCGCGGCGAACGATGTCCTCGATTTTGAGCGCGCACTGCGGAACATTCGAAGCATGCTTCAGCAGCCCCACATTGCCTGCCATCAATGCGGGCGCAGCAAAACGAAATACCTGCCAGAAGGGAAAGTTCCACGGCATGATGGCCAGGATGGGGCCAATCGGAAGATAGCGGATGAAGCTGCGCTTCGCCCCAGTTTCGACAATTTCGTCGGCCAGAAATTTTTCGGCGTTCTCCGCATAGTAGCGGCACCCGGTTGCGCACTTCAGCGCCTCGGCGACTGCTGCCTTCAGAGGCTTGCCCATTTCGAGCGTCATCAAACGGGCGCACTCGTCTTTTTCTTTTTCCAAGAGCTCGGCGGTGCGCATCATCTTGCTCGCGCGCTCCGCAAATGAAGTTCGCCGATGGGTTCGGAATGCGGAGGCCGCCAGCTGCAGTTTCTGCTCAATTTGCGCCGCGGTAAGAGGCTCGAAGGTCTTCAGGACTTCGCCGGTCGCAGGGTTGATGGTCGCTATTGCCATGCCAGGTTCTTCCCCTTGCTTGGGTAGATGATACCCGAGCCGTCCCCCACCAACCACCAGCGTCTGGGAGCGGCTGCTTAGTGGTCGGACCACAATACTACTTGACGGGTAGCCCACGTCAAGGTTATACCTTCCAATCGCCCCTGTTTTTCTTTGATTCCCAGAATCTGAACCGTAACGAAGGTGTCCGGCCCAAAGTCGTCTATCCTCTTTAGAGTTCGAGGATTTGGAGGTCGTAATGCATTCTCGGTTGAATGGCATACGGGTATTAGGCGTCGTCAGCATGATGCTCGCCGGCTCGGTTCCCACCTTTTCCCAAACCACCGCCGGACGCATCCTGGGGACGGTTAGCGATCAGTCCGGCGCGGCCGTGGCGGGAGCCGCGGTAGTCATTACCGATGTTCAGCACGGCACCACTCGGTCCGTCGCCACCGATGCTTCGGGAGAATACTCTGCCCCGGAGTTACAGCCCGGCGTTTATAAGGTTCGGGCAGAAGCGAAGGGTTTCAAGAGCGTCGAGCGAGTAAATATCGTGGTGGAAGTTGCCGAGGACTTGCGCGTCGACATCTCGCTCCCGCCCGGTCTGGTCTCCGAAACGGTGATCGTTACCGAGGAAGTTCCGCTGGTCAATACCACCTCCGCCACTTTGGGCGGCACACTGAGCAACGCAGAGATCAACGATCTGCCGTTGAACGGCCGCAACTACGAGAACCTGCTTCAACTCCGCCCCGGTGTCATTCGCTATCCAGGCGGCGGATTCTCCACGACGAGCACGAACGGACTGCGCGCGGAAGACAACGCCTACTTCGTTGATGGTTTGTTCAACAGCGAGCCCTACTCCGGCCAAGCCATCATCAACGGCGCCGGTATCGCCGGCGATTCGGCAACCATTTTGCCGATCGACTCGATTCAGGAATTCAACATTGAAGAGAACGCGCCGGCCGAATTCGGGTGGAAGCCCGGAGCGGTGGTAAACGTCGGTCTCAAGTCCGGCACCAACCAGATTCACGGCACCGCGTTTGCGTTCGGACGCGACGGCGTGATGGACGCTCGCAACTTTTTCAACACGGTTCCCAATGCCAAGCTCCCCAGAACGCTGGAACAATACGGCGGCAGTGCCGGCGGTCCGATTGTCAAAGACAAAGTTTTTTTCTTCGGCGCCTACGAAGGGCAGATGTATGACGTGGGAAACTCTTACGGCGGCGTCACCAGCCCGTTTATGCCCGCATCGCTGACCAACGCCGGCAACTGCCTTAGCCCAGGCGTAACCGGCGACTGCGCCAACAGCATCACTGACGCGATAACGGATCTTCAGGATCAAGGGGTCACGATCAGCCCCGCCAGCTTGAATATCTCCGGGTGCGCGGTCTCGGGAAGTGGGGCGGTTACGTGCAACGGAACTGGCTTCCCCACGAACAATACCCAAAGCATTAATATCCAGAACGGGTTCCCCAACGACGTCACGGTATACAACGCGCTCGGCAAAGTGGATGTCAACGTCAACCCAAAAAACCAGGTCAATGGGATGTACTTCTTCGGCAACAACACGGGAACGGTTGAAGACTTCCCGGAGTTGCAATCGAAGTGGCGGTCGGACATTCACACGCGAGCCCAGGTGGTCGGCGGAAGCTGGATGTGGACTCCCAGTCCGCGCTGGGTGAATGAAGCGCGCGTTGGATATAACCGCCTCTACCAGCCGACATTGCCGGGCGATCTCAACACCCCCGCATCCAGTTACGGACTCGACACCGGCGTGTCCGGTCCGTTCACGGGCGGACTGCCGCGCATGGGGTTCGCTGGCGCCTTCATTCCGGGCCTGGGTGGGTTCAAATGGCCAAAGTTCCAGGGACCGGACTCGATTACGCAGTTCATCGACCACGTTTCCTACACTGCCGGCAAACACTCCATCAAGTTCGGCGGCGAGTTCCATCGCGACGCTGTAACCAATGCCGCCTACGGCAACGCGCGGGGCAGTATCACATTTGTGGGTGGGAATACTCCCGAGCCCGAAAATCCTGATAATTTCCTCAACACGACAGCCCTGGAAGACTTCTTCTCGGGTGCGCCGCTCAAGGTTTCGGTGCTTGTCGGAAATCCCACCCGGCAACTCAGCAACTGGGCCCCTGCCGCTTTTGTTCAGGACGACTGGCGCATTGGCAGGAGCTTAACTCTCAACTTCGGTCTGCGTTATGAATTCAGTTCGGTGGTCAAGGAAGCTCACGACCAACTGGGCAACTTTGATCCCACCCTCGGCATGGTGCAGGTCGGCAAGCAAATCAGTTCGGTATACAACCCCGACCACACGAACTTCGCGCCTCGCTTTGGATTTGCCTGGGATACCCGGGGCAATGGATCAACGGTGATCCGTGGCGGAGGTGGGCTGGTTTATGAAACCGTAAACTGGCAGTCGTTCATCGCTTTCAACAATAGCTTTGGCCTGCCCAGCGTGCCCACCGGAGCAATTATCGATGCTGCCGGAGATACGGCGGGCGGAAATATCAATACCGGCAACATAACCGTTTTTCCTGGTTTTCCGTGGGATACCGCGACTCCGATTTACGGCAACTTGAACCAAACGATTAACTGCTTCAACAGCCCCTGCCCAATCATGAGCGTGGACCGCAACCTGACCACTCCCTACGTGTGGAACTGGACCCTCAGCATGCAACATGCGTTTACCCCGAACCTCACGCTGGAAATTGCTTATGTCGGCAACCACGGTGGGAACTTAACCGGCATTCGCGACATCAATCAGCCGACGGTAGGAGCAGGCTGGCCGGCTGCGAACATCGCTACTTGCAACGCAAATCTCATACCCAATCCGGTTCCAGGCGGGCCTCCCGTGTATGACGTCAACAATACCTTGAACAATGGTGCGCCCTGCCAGGTTGACAGCGCTGGCGAACAAGCAGCCCAGCCGTTCGCGGCCAAGTTCCCGTACCTGGCCAATATCTTCCAGATGGGCAATATCTACCGGTCCAATTACAACGGCCTGCAAGTGACGCTGAACTCCAGAAATTTCCATGGTTTGAACATGGTGGCCGGTTACACGTATTCCCACTCTCTCGATGACGTGGGCGCAAACTGGGATTTCGGTTACGGATCGGGACTGCCGCAGAACGCACATAACCCAGGCACCGAATATGGGAATAGCGATTTCGATGTTCGTCAGCGCTTCACGCTTTCGCTCACTTATGCCATTCCCGGCAAGAAAGGCTATGCCCAGACCCTGGAGGGTTGGGAAATCAACTCCATCATTACCTTGCAAAGCCCGCAATACTGGGGGGTAATGGACGAGGGAACCGATGCCGCCGGAGTCGGTCCGCTGCCGGTCAGTCCACCAGCGAACACACCCATCCGGTGGAATTTCTATGGGAACCCAGACGACTTCAAATCGGGGCCGACAGGCTTTCCATTTTTTCCCGGAAACAATGCCCCATCTATGCCGACGAGCAATGCGGCCTGTAATGCAAAAGCTCTGGCCTTGGATGGAGGATCACCGGGTGCGGCAACTGAATCCTTGGCCTTCCACGGCTGCTTCGCCAGCGGCAATTCCATTCTGATTCCTCCGCCACTGGGAACCTTCGGCACCATGGGCCGCAACATTTTCCCTGACTCCGGTTTCCGCGACTTGGACTTTTCGGTGGCCAAGAACTGGCACTTTGGCGAGCGCTTGCGGGCCCAGTTCCGGGCTGAATTCTTCAACGTCTTCAACCATCCCAACTTCGCCAATCCATACGGCGGCCAAAACGGATACGGGAACAACGATCCTTCGATCGGGGCGGGATTCGGTTGCGGCTGTGAAACTCCGGATGTCGCTGCCGCCAACCCCGTCATCGGCTCCGGCGGTAGCCGGGCCGTTCAATTGGGCCTGAAGCTTGTTTTCTAGCCGCCCCCTTCCGCCCGCAACTGGGCCGGATCTCCTCCGGCCCCGTCTTTGTTTCGACTGGAAAGGAATCATCTTGTGTTCGCGCTAGGTCATCACCATCAACCGTCCAGATTGACGATGTCATGGGCAACATGGTCGGCAACGCTGCTGGCTCTGATCTTCGCGCTGAGCATCCCTGGCTTTTCGCAGCAGCGCGCTGAGCGCACCATCGACGAGATTAAAACGGAAGCGATCCGCCGCGCCGAGGTAGGACAGTACCCGCTGATCGGACTCGATCCCGGCGACGTGAAGGAAGCCTTCAACTCCATTCATAGTCGCGACAAAGACGAGTGGGCGGCGGCGTTCATGGGAGTGGCGGATCGCTACATGAACGAAGCCAAGTCGCTGGAGGAAACCGATCCCACAAAAGCGAACGCCGATTACATCCGCGCCTGGCGTCTATATTCCTTCGGACGTTGGCCCATCCCCGCATCTCCCGGCAAACAGCGTTCGTATGAAAAAGCGATTGAGGCTTTCCGGGCCCACGCGCGCTTTTGGGATCCGCCTCTTGAAATCGTGAGAATTCCCTTCGAAGGCAAAGAAATCGTCGGCTACCTGCGCCTGCCAAAAAATGCGAAGGGCCCCGTGCCGGTCGTGCTGGCCGTGAATGGACTGGACAGCCGCAAGGAAGATTTGTCCGAGAGTTTCAGCGCAATCCTGCCGTTCGGCATTGGCTTTCTGGCTGTGGATGGTCCGGGCACCGGGCAGTCTCCCATCAAAGTCAGTGAGAATGCGGAGCGCATGCTCTCGCGCGTGCTGGATTACATTGCCACCCGGCCCGAGATCGACAAAGACCGGGTCGCCATGCACGGCGTGAGTTGGGGTGCGTATTGGGCCACGAAGATGGCCATCGTAGAGCGCTCCCGTCTGCGCGGAGCAAGCGCCCAGTCTCCGCCCACCGATAAGTTCTTTCAAAAAGATTTTCTGATGAATGACCTGATCGGCAATCGCGAATATCTTTTCGACCAGGTCCCGGCGCTGATGGCGATTTTCGACAACGTGAATACGGTGGAAGACATGGCGGAAGTGCTGCCGAAAATGTCCCTGGTCAAACAAGGACTGCTTGGCAAGCCGATGGCGCCCATGCTCATTCTCGCCGGCGTGAAGGATACGCAGGTCCCAATCGACGACATCTACCTGCTGCTCAGCAAAGGCGATGTGCCGAAGACGGCGTGGATCAATCCGGCGGGCGGTCATCTAGGGAGACAAGTTGGAGTATGGCCCGATCCGCGCATTTTCAAAGAGGTGATTATTCCGTGGCTGGTGAGCACGGTCGCACCTGAACCCGCGAGATAGAACGATCCCAGAGAACGATTTAAAGAAAGAACGATCTAAGAAAGAACGATCAGAAAGAACGATCGAAGCAAGCCGCCCCCGCTCCGCCACCCTGCGCCGTTACTGCAGCGGCGTGATGCTCCCATCGCAGTTGGCGATGGTGGATACCGAGGAGCGCACCACGGCGTCGGCGAAGGAACAGAAGAAGCGGACGCCAGTTTGATTGGGAACCGTGGGGGAGCCAATGACCTCGTAGGTTGCGGCCGGAGTGCCGGACACCGCCGATAATGCGAAGGTATAGCCGTTCTTCACACCGGTAGCGAGCTGGGTATCGATCAAGCAGGCGCTGGTCGAGTTTGGCGGCGCACACGTTGTCCCACCCAAGGCGCCAAGCGTGGCGGCATAGCCCACTTCGGGATAGGCGGAGTTATATGAAATCTGAGCTGTGTTCAGGGTTCGCACTGACCCGACCGCAGAAGCTTCATTAGCCGACATACGGGCGCGCAGCAGGTTCGGGATCGCCATCGAAGCGATGATGAGAATAATCGCCACCACGATCAGCAACTCAATCAGTGAGAACCCTTTTTGTTTCCTCAATACCTGTTTCCCCATGGGTAAACTCCATTCGAACCGCGCCGTAAAGGCGGCCCGGCCTGCGTTCTATAGTCTACGCTCCGGGAGATGGGTGGAGATAGCGGTCCGAACCGCTGGTGGCGGAAGTGAGACTCCGTTCTTCAACTCGCAATTTTATTAAAGGTGCTGACGGTGCGCCGCTCCGGACCCGACTTTCACCGAGGATTTGATATAGACTTGCTCGGGCGATGCTGTTTGATCGCCAATCGACCCAGGCGCGACCTCAGTATGC
>Ga0209274_10000329_pt1 | contig 31966 bp, 29 predicted proteins | sample HubBroMetageREF1_FD_188343 | JGI IMG/M metagenome (GOLD analysis project Ga0209274, IMG submission 188343) | Reference soil microbial communities from the Hubbard Brook experimental Forest, New Hampshire, USA - Hubbard Brook CCASE Soil... | ecosystem: Environmental > Terrestrial > Soil >...
CGGCCAGGGATACGTCCTGAAGGCGAACCCGTACTACTCGCAGCCCAACTGCGCCGCGGCTCCGGGCTGCTACCCCGCGCCGGGCCAGTACGCCCAGAACGTCTACGTCTTCTGGGATCAGAATTCTACCGAGGGGGTGGACGAGTACATCGCCGGCGAAGCGGATACGGCGAACTTCTTCCCCTCGGATACGCCGACGATTCTCAACCTGGTCCACCAGGGCAGGCTCGGACTTCTCAGCGAGCCGACGCTCCAAGTTTCGGAATGGGGATTCAACTTCTACTTGGACCCCCAGTTCGTGAGAACTGTGTACAATGTCCCGATGAACGTGCCCGCGACCTTCTTCGCGAACGTCGGTCTGCGGGAGTTCCTGAGCCAAGCGTTTCCCTTCAACTACAGTCTCACCCGACTGGATACGCAGGACGGGATCATCTACGACGACAACCTCGGAGGGGTCCTCCCGGAGGGACTGGGGAATTACTACCCAACCAACATCTCGTGGCCGGGGTACAACACGACGACCGGGGACTGGCACGACCCCGCATCGGATCCTTCGGCCGTGGGAGGAGCCGCGTGGTGGTGGGCCAACATCACGAGTGTTGGCAGCCCGTACTATGACTCGTTTCTGGCCAATTGCACATCGGAATCGCCATGTACGTGGCCGATCGAGGTCGTGGTGGGGGAGTCCCCGCCGTTCGACGCCGCGCAAGTTTGGTCCTCCGAGATCACGACCCTATCGGGAGGTGCCCTTGCCCCGACCGTGGTGAGCTGCAACTTCAGCTATTACGGCTGTTCGCCGGCGATTTATTGCTTTTGCAACTATACCGCGCTTACCGTCAGCCTCCACAACTGGCTACCGGACTACCCTGATCCCACCGACTACTTTGAAGCGTACTACTATCCGGATTCCGTTTACACGGTTGAGGACAACATGGGGTCCGCGCTTGAGTTCTACTACGATTGTTCCATCTACACTCTGTCGCCCTCCGGAGCCTTCGCGACGGACTTCGCCGCCCTCGCTCATTGGGCGGCTCAAGAGTTGGTCCCACAGGCCTGTCAGGGGACCGCCTTCCAGGTCATGGACTGGGCCCTGAATGTCGCGGCCCGCGACGCGGACCCAGCACAGAGGGCTCTGCTCTACAACATGGTGGAGCATGTCGGCAATGCGCTGGCTCTCTACGTGTCGTATGTCCAGCCGGTAATGATCAGCTCCTTTGCCACATGGGATGAGGCTTCAACGATTACCACGAACCCTGCGCAGTCGGGACAGCAGTGGTACCTTTGGGAGTGAGTTGGGCCGGGGGGCTCGCTACACCGGGGCTTGCCTCCTCTGACGAGGATCATCCGCGTCGGGGCACCGGCCAGCTGAACGAAGTCCTGCGCTCCGGGCGGGTTTCCTTCTAAGTAGTGTGTACCTCTGGATCGACCAGGCGATGGCGACGTCGTATCTCGTGGTCGCGTCGGAGGCGGACCCTGTCGCGTCTCGGCTCGTCGAGCGTTGGGGTGTGTCCGACTCCACAGGGTGGTTCATCGACGGTGCTCCGATTCGCCGACTGGGGCCCGACGCGCTCCTCCTTCGCCGGCCCGGCCTCCACATTCACGACGAGGGCCTAGATCTCCGTTTACCGGTCCAGCTCCGAAACCCACCGATCACGATGGTCTTCCCGTCGATCCACCGGAGCGAACAAGGTGTGGAATGCCTCACGGTGCATCCGCTCGGGAATCCCGGTGAAGCGGCGGAGGTGGGCGGACGAGCGAGAACACTTACTCCTACCGACCCGCGACGAATGGCCGCTACCTTGCGACGGCTCTCGGAGATGGGAGAATCGTTTGGCCTCTCCGCGACCTACGAAGCGACGCACCACGGTCCGGAGCTCGCCCATCCCGCATTCTTCGTCGAAATCGGGTACGGCACCGCCGCCGTCCCGACAGAGGAGGCGATTGAGGTTCTCGCATCGACAATCCCCGAGATCCTCCCGGATTCGCGGGACCTCATCGCTCTCGCCGTGGGAGGGGGACACTACGCGCCGCATTTCACTTACCTAGCGCTCCGTCGGCATTGGGCGTTCGGGCACATCCTGTCCCGCCATGCGCTCACTGGACTCGATGCTCCGACCGCTCGGTCCGCATTCGATCGAACACCCGGCTCGGAAGGGATATTGTTCGCGCGAGCCGAAGACGCGACGAACCCGGTGTTCAGTGGACTCGGACCGCGGTTACGCGACGGGCAGGCGCCTCCACGAGACGCCCGCGGAGGCACTACTGGCGCTTCTCTTTCTCCGACGGCTTCTGGAACATGATCGCTCCAGATCGGTAGACGGCCTTTCCGAGGCGCACCTGCTGGGTCGACGCAACGCTCGGGCTGCGCTCGGCGAGCATCAGGCTCTCGACGATCTGACGGAAGAGCGCACTCTGATTGATCTCGGGGTGACGCTCCAGGAATTCCTCCTCGTCGGGGGTGATGGTGATGTTCTTGCGGAGCATCCCTTGGATGGGAGTACCCCCCTTTTGCTGTAGCCGCATATCCTTTCCTAGCCGGGGGATGTATATGTGCGTATTGCTTCGACCGAAGGGGCCGAATTGTGCCCGACCGCCCTCCGGAACCGCCCGTTCTGAGCGCGTCGGTACCTTACATCGGGTCAGGTAGGACCGACCGGTCCGGTTACGACGGTGACCGAGCGATTGCGATCGAAGGCGGTCTCGGCCGCCCGACGGACCTCTTCGGCGCTCACCGCGCGCAATCGCGACGGCCAGGTCAGCCAGTAGTCTGCCGGAAGATCGTGGTAGGCCGCTTCCACCGCGAGGGCGTGTGCCTCCGCCGTCGTCTCGAGCGAAAGCGGGAGTTCGCCGATCGCGCTCTCCCGCACCGAGGAGAGTTCCGCGGGCGACACCCGTTCGCGCCGGACCCGGTCGACCTCTTGCTCGAGCATCGGGACGACCTTCCGCCACCGGTCCGCCCCGGTGCCGGCCTGTGCGGTCCAGATCCCGCCGAAGCGCATCGTGTCGAGGTGGCTGGAGGCGTGATAGGCGAGTCCGCTCTTCTCACGCACCCGCTGGAAGAGCCGGGCCAGGAGGGGGCGTCCCCCCAAGATCTCGTTCGCAAGGTACGCTGCGGGGTACTCCGGAGCGTCTTGGGCAACCGAGGGCCCGCCCAGGCGGACCTCGACCTGCGATCGCCCCGGGAGGTCGACCGTTCGTCGCCCGGGCGCGGCGGAGCTCAGTCGAGGAAGGCGAAGCGAGGGGCCCGTGGTCTCCGCAAACCGACCGAACTGCGAACGAGCCTCTTCTTCGACCACGGACTTTCGGGAGGGGACGGTCACGACGAGAAGCGCTCCGCCGCTCGTGTAGTGGTCCCGGTGGAACCGGAGTAATCGGGCTCGGGTAACGTGTCCGAGTGAACGTCGGTCGCCGAGACCCGTCTCCCGGTACGGGTGTCCCGACGGGAAGACCGCTTGGAGCAGTTCGAGCTCTGCGCGACTTCCCGGCTGAGTCCTCTCCCTCAATTGGCGTTCGAGAAGCTGCCGTCGAACTCGGGCTACGTCCTCCGGGTCGAATCGCGGCCGCAGGACCACATCGGCGAGAATCCCGAGCAGTTCCTTCCAGTCGGCGGCGGGTCCCCACAGAGTGACCTCAGCCGCCTCGGGGCTCGCTTGGCGGGCCAGCGTCGCCCCGGCCCGGTCGAGGCGTCGGGCGAGTGCGACCCGGTCGTACCGGCCGGCGGCGCTCGTGACCAAGAGGTTGACGAGAGCGGCGGTGCCTTCCTCGCCCGGCGGGTCGAACCCCCAGCCCGCGGGCCCCACGTAGGTCGCCGAGAAGCTCGCGGCGCCGGCCGGGGGAGACTGTCGAACGACCCGGAGTCCGTCGACGCTGTCGCAGTATTCGAGCAGAAGCGGATCGGCGAGGCTACTCAGCTTCCGCACCCCCCGTGGGCGTGTAGCGCACGACGACCCGGGACTCCCGGCGGAAGAGTGCCTGCGCGCGGTCTCGGGCCTGGGGTGCGGTGACGTGGAGGAGCGATCGGAACAGTTCGTCCTCGTACTCGGGCGAGCGAAGCACCGAGAGGTACCCCAAGCGGAACCCGGTCCGCGACGCGCCCTCGTACGACAGCGCCGCTCCGCGGCGGACCTTCGCCCGCAGGTCGTCGAGTTCGGTCGGCGTTGGGCCGGCCCTCACGAGACGGGCGAGGACCGAGTCGACTGCGCTCTCGAGCTGATCGAGGGAAACGCCCTTCGCCGCTTGGGCTTGTATCGTGAACAGTCCCGGGTACTCCCGGGGTCGCCACTCGCTCGTCGCCCGGACCGCGAGCCCGGTATCCACCAGCGCGCGGTAGAGGCGGGCCGACGGGTGCTCGCCGGCGCGGCCCCAACCGCCCCCGGCGGCGAAGAGGCGGGTATCGCCCCCGAGTACGGTATCGAGCACCATGGTGGCCGGGGTCTCGGGGTCGTGCAGGGTCGGGGAACGCCAGCCCATCTGAAGGTAGGGCGTAGTACCCGGTCCGGTCAGTTCGGCGCGCCGCTCCCCGCGTGCGGGGAGCTCGACCTCCGTCACCCGCACGTCCTCTCCGCTCGCGGGGAGCTTCGAGAAGCGACGGCGTACGTCGCGGGCGACGCTCCGTGCATCGAACCCCCCCGCGATGACGAGGATCGCATTGCGTGTACCGTAGTACCGGTGATAGTAGTCCCGCAGCTGGGCCGGGGTCAACCGTTCGATATCCGCCCGACGGCCCAGGACCTCCCATCGGTACGGATGGGTCTGGAACGCCAGCTGGTACAGCTCCTCTTCGACCCGGAACTCCGGCCAGTTTTCGTTTCCCTCACGCTCCGAGTGGATCACGGTGCGTTCGCGCTCGACCTCGACGTCCGAGATCAAGGCGCGCGTCATCCGGTCGGATTCGATGTCCAGGGGCACGGCGAGGTGCTCCCGCGGAACGGTCGAGAAGTAGGCAGTGAAATCGGTATCCGTGAACGCGTTCAGCTCCCCGCCCACGCTCACCACCGCGCGGTCGATCTCGCCCTTACCGTACCGCGGGGAACCCTGGAAGAGCATGTGCTCCACCCAGTGGGAGGCGCCGGTGATCCCAGGGTACTCGTTCTTCGACCCGACCCGATACCAGACCCAGACGCTCGCGACCGGGCTCGCGGGGTCCGGGGCAAGGATCACGCGGAGGCCATTCGCCAGCCGGAACTGCTGCGTCGGCGGTCGACGGACGCGCGAACGGACCATCTTCCGTCATCGAGTCGCGACCCCATATAACACGCCGCGAACGCCGGCGTAAGCGGTCCGTGGGTTCTGTCGGACGCTCCCTTCTCCAGCACAACGGTTAAGCAACCGGTTCCGCCATTCGGCGGCGTGCATCCGGCGCTCAAGCTGGTGCGCGCGGGGAACCTCGGCGTCTCCTTCGTGGGGACACTGGTCGGGGGGCTCGCCGCCCGCGGATCGGGGGTCGGCGGACCTGTCGAGTTCTGGGTGATCATCCTCCTCGCCGCAGCGTCCACGGCGCTCGTGACGGCGGGGGGCAACGTCCTGAACGACCTCCTGGACCTCGAGGGGGATCGCGTCAACCACCCGGACCGTCCCCTCGTCACCGGCGCAATCTCGGTCGGGGGGGCAAGGACGCTCGCGATCGGTCTCTTCGTGGCCGGGATCGAGGTCGCGATCCCGGTGGTCCTGGTCGAACCCGTGGTCGCGATCCTCCTGGCGATCGCGGTCGCCGCGCTCCTCGCCTACGAGTTCCGCTTCAAGGCACGTGGGTTCATGGGGAATCTCGTCGTGGCCGGACTGACGGGAATGGTGTTTCTCTACGGAGGAGCCGCAGCGGGGGACGTGCTGGTGATGGTACCGTTCGCGGCGATGGCGTTCGGTGCGACCCTCAGCCGGGAGGTCATCAAGGACATCGAAGACCTCGCCGGGGACGTCGGCCGGCGGACCCTCCCCATGACCCATGGGGTCCCGTTCTCAACCGGCGTGGCCCGGGGAGCCGTGGTCGCTGCCATCGTCCTCAGCTTCGTACCGATCGTCTGGTTCCTTCGCGCGAGCTCGGTGGCGGGAATTATGTATCTTGGCCTGGTCGTCGTCGCCGATGCCGTGTTCGTCGTCTCCATCGCCTACCTGCCGAACCGGCTCCACTGGGAGCAGACGATGAGCAAAGTGGCGATGACGGTCGCACTGTTCGCCTTCCTGGCGGTGGCGTTCCGTTGACCGACGTGCGTCCGCACGGACGAGTGGAGCAGTATCTCCACGACCAGCTCGAGAAAGGTGCCGTCCACTTCACGCTCATCGACCCGGACAAGTCACCGGGGGCGAAGGCGGCGGCGATTGCGCGGGGGGCCGTCGACCTCGGCAGCGACGTCATCCTTCTCGGCGGTTCGACCGGGATCTCCCGGGACGTCATGGGTGCCGCGGCCAAGGCCGTCAAGTCCGAAGTCGACGCCCCGGTCATCATCTTCCCGGAAGGGCCGGGGTCGCTCACTTCCGAAGCGGACGCGGTGTTGTTCATGAGCCTGCTGAACTCCCGAAACCTCGACCTCGTCATCCGGACGCATGCCCGCGCGGCCCCGGTCGTGCGAAAGATGGGCCTCGAGCCGATCCCTCTCGGATACCTGGTCGTAGCCCCAGGGATGCGCGTCGGAGAGGTCGGGCAGGTCGACACCGTCGCGAGGACGGACCTCGAAGGGGCGGCCGGCTACGCCCTCGCGGCCGAGTTTCTTGGAATGCGTTTCCTCTACCTCGAGGCGGGGTCGGGCGCGCCATCCCCGGTCCCGGCGCCGATGGTGCATGCCGTCCGATCGGCCTTGGCGATCCCGCTCGTCGTCGGCGGGGGCATCCGGACCGGCGACGACGCCCGTGCGCTCCTGGACGCCGGCGCCCAGGTCCTCGTCACCGGTACTGTAACCGAGGAGCAAGGGCTCGGGGCCGGATTCCGCGAGATCCTAGAGGAGGTCCGCCGCACTCGTGGCCGCTAGTCCTTCGACCGCAGCGGAGTCCGGGGCGAGCGGGGTGCACCGCGGGACGCTGCTATTCCGCGCGCCGTCGCCCCCGGTCGCCGTCGGGGGCATCGTGCTTCTCAGTGCGGCCCTCGCGACGATCCTCTGGTGGCCGAACACGACCCTCCTCGAGGAGGGGTTCCTGCTCGTCTTCGCGCTCCCCGCGCTCCTCGCGGCCTTCGCAACGACCCCCTTCGCCGCGGCGCTCGGGGGCCGGCTCGAAGTCCGACGCGGGGTGTTCCTCTCGATGGCGGTGCTCGTCGTCCAGTTGCCCATCGCGTTGCTTTGGCGGGAGGCGCTCTCGGTGTGGCCCAGCGAGACGCCGAGCGTCGTCTTCCTGGGCGCATTCCTCGCGGGTCCCGCCGTTTGGTTCCGGCACCTCAGCCTCTTCGGTCTCTCGCGGCCGAGCCACGCGCGTTCCTTGCCACCCACGCTCCTACAACCGGTCCTCTCTCTCGCGGGTCTCTTCTTCCTCGTCCCACCGAACCTGCGGGTACTCGCCGCGACCGTGTTGTTCCTGCTCATCGGGTTCGGCTGCGCGGTGGCTCTCTTGCGGGCGGCCGACCGCCCGCTGCGGCGGGAGTTCCAGTCCTCCGGTATTTCGCTGATCCGCCCGTTGCTCGACCACGTGGCGCTCCGCGACGGGGCGGCGACGCGGGCGCTCGAGGCGTTCTTCCAGAAGTTCTCCTTCCCGGCCGACCTGCGAGTGAGCCTGCTCAGCTTCTCCCGCGGAGGGACGTCGCGCGCCACGGTGGCGTTGCCGACGGTGCATCCGGGTCCGTTCGCCGCGCTGGGGGCGAGCGACCTTCCGCGAAAGCTCGCCGACCAGCTCGGCCCCGAGGCGGGCGTCGTGCTCGTTCCGCATACGCCCTCCGACCACGACCTCGACCTGCCCGCCGAATCCGAAGTCGATCGCATCGGCTCGGCCTGCCGGGACGTGATGCATTCCTTTGGTCCCGCCCTGGAGGCTCGGGCCAGCCCGCTCGTCTCCCCGTATCCCGGAAGCTTCGCCCGAGCCCAGTTGATCGGCGACGTGGCGGTGGTCGTCGTCACGCAGGCCCCCGAGCCGACCGACGACATCGCGTTCAGCGTGGCCGACCGGATCGACCGGGAGGTGGCCGCCGCCGGCGGGCCGCGACTCGCACTGATCGACGCCCACAACTCCTACATCGAGGGAAAAGGTGACATCACCTACGGGACCCCGGCCGCCGAGAAGCTCGTCGTCGATACAAAGGCCGCCGTGGCGGCGGCCGTCGCGGCGGCCCAGCCCGGGACGATTGAGGTCGGCGTCGCGGCACGCGGTCAGTACAGCATCGGGGAGAACGGGATAGGTCCGCACGGCATCCGAGCGCTCGTCGTGCGCGCGGCCGGTCGAACGTCGGGATATGTCCTCATCGACGGGAACAACCTCGTCGTGGGCTTCCGTGACCCGATCGTGCGAGCGCTCGAGCAGATCGTCGATGTCGCCGAGATCCTCACGACCGACAATCACGTGGTCCACGAGGTCGATGGAGGGATCAATCCGGTCGGAGAACGCCGCACGCGCGACGAACTCTCTCGGGACGCCTGCGCAGTCCTTGAAGCAGCGAAGGCGGACCTCGCGCCCGCCGAGGCGCACTTCGGCTCCCGCACCGTGCCTGCCGTGCAGGTCCTCGGTCCGGGGTTCACCGCACGCCTTTTGACCTCGCTCGGCGACACCTTTTCGATGTTCACCAACATGGTCGTCGCGACGTTCCTCCTCCTTCTCACGAGCTCGCTCGTCGTCACGTTCGCGCTGAAGTGAGGGGGGGACCGCCGCGTCGTCGTCCGAGCCGAATCTCACGGGGGCCGCGCTCTCCCTCGGCGACGAGGATTCGCTGCGGCTCCTCGCCCAGCTCGTCGCGACATCCCCGACCAATCTCGAGGACCTCGGGGCTCACCGGTGGGAGAAGCCGAACTTCCTGCGGACCGCCGATGTCATCGTCCGGGCGGCGAGAGCCTACGGACTCGCGACCCGGATCTACGACCCGGTCGTCGCGGGCGACGTGCCCGGTGACTGGCACGGCGCGAACCGGCCCAACGTCATCGTCGACCTCGACGTTGGTGCGAGCGAGACCGTGCTGATCCTGGCGCACTACGACGTCGTGCCCGTGCCCGCGGAGCAGCTCTCGCGGTGGAAGTCGCCTCCGCATACGCTCACCCTGCGGGGGGACGGCCGCCTATACGGGCGGGGGGCCGCCGACGACCTCGGCAGCGGGGTCGTCGCCTCCCTGCTCGCGCTTCGACGCCTCGCCAACGGGGCGACCCCTTCTCCGAGGAACGTTCGCCTGCTGGCCTGCTGCGACGAGGAGACCGGCGGAGAGGGAGGGATCGAGGCGATCAAGGAGCACGACGGACCGCGGGCGCCGGACGACCCGGAGCGGATCCTCCGCGCCGACGTGGCGCTCATCCCCGACGGGAGTCCCGAGACGACCGCCGGCTCGAGCGGCGTGGCCTTTCTGGACGCCTCGTTCTCCGCCCCGGTCTCCCTCCTCGACGCGCTCGCGTATGGGAACGCCCTCGTGGGGCTTCACGAGGTAGCGCGCACCTGGAAATCTCTCCTGCCGTCGCCCGACTGGCCGGAGCGCCATGCGCCCGAACCGGTGATCACGGGCCGCGCGACCGTCACGAGGTTCGACCTGGTCGGGGTGGCTCCCGACCCCGCGCGCGTCCGCCTTCTCGCGGCCCACTCCGAGAACGACGCCGCCAATCAGATCGCCCGCGCGGTCACCCTGGTAATCGGGGGTCCGGCCTCCGAAGTAGGCGCGCTCCCGTCTCGGCTCTCACCGCTGCTTCCGGAGCCATATCGGCTGGAGGTCGCGGGGGCGAGCGCGATAGAGGTCCCGCCCGGGGCCACGGCGCTCCAGATCGTCGGCGAATCGGGGCACGGCGGATACCCGCACCGGAGCCACAATCCGGTACCTGTGGCGTTCCAGATCCTCCGCGCTGCAGTCGATCGCGGATGGCTCGACGGCGGAGCGACGGGGATGTCGACGTTCACGGTCGACCTCCGCTTGGTCCCTGAAATGGAGCTCGCCGACGGACTCCGCGCGGCCCTGGCCTACGTGCGTTCCTGGACCGCGACCCACGCGCCTCTGGCGCGTATCGAGGCTCCGCCGTCTCGCGCGCGTGCGGGCTATTCGCTCCCCGTCGACCACCCGGCGGTCCTCAAGCTCGAACGGATCCTTCGTGACACGTTGGGTGCGAAGGGCGTTCGCGGAGAGTACGGCGGGACCGACGCGAGCGCGCTGAGGGACCTGCGCACCCCCTCGAACGCACCCCTCCCGGCCCTGGTCTTCGGCTGCATGGACCTGCAATCGCACATCCACGAGGCCGAGGAGAGCGCCGACCCGCGAAAGATCGCGGCCGTGGCGGAGACGATCGAACGGTTCGTGCGGGAGCCCTGACGGGGGTCCCGTGCTCAATTCGCTCGAGTCGGCCGCGCTGGCGGTGCTCTGGCTCCTCCTTCCCGCGTACGTCGCGAACGCGATCGCCACGATTCCGCGGGGGCGGGGGCCCCCGATGGATTTCGGTCGGATCTGGAAACGCGACGGTCGTCGCGTGCTCGGGCCGTCGAAGACGTGGTCGGGGTTCCTCTTCGCCGGGTTCGTCGCGATCCCCGTCGGTCTCCTGGAGGCGTGGCTGATCCTGCTCGCGCCGCCGAACCTCCAACTCGTACCGCGGCTCGCCTCGACCGTCCTCGCGGCGGTTCCCGTCGTGGCGATCCTGACGTTCGGAGCGATGAGCGGCGATGCCCTCGGGTCGTTCATCAAGCGCCGGCTGGGCCGCGCGAGCGGCGCCCGCACCCTGCTGCTCGACCAGATGCCCTTCGTCCTGGTTCCGATCGCCCTCGGACTCGCGTTCTACCCCGCCCTCTTCTACGGGGTGTTCGCAAGTTGGGAAGCGGTCTTATGGCTCCTCGTCTACACGCTCGGGCTGCACGCGGCCTTCAACTGGGTCGGATACAAGGCCGGGCTGAAGAAGGTGCCCTGGTGAGCGCGTTCGAACCGTCGGATATCCCCACCCGGTCCGACATTGTCCGCCTTCTCCTCGACTCGGGCGCGGTCCGGTTCGGCGATTTCACCCTGGCGTCCGGCGAGAAGAGCGACGTGTACGTCGACGTCAAGAAGGCGTGGCCCGACCCTCGTCGCCTGACCCAACTCGCGCATGCACTCTCGGCCCGCGCCGGTACGGAGGAGCGGCTCGCCGGCATGGAACTCGGTGCGGTGCCGCTGGTCGTCGCGGTCGCGCTCGAGACGGGACGCCCGTACGTCATCCTCCGCAAGGCGCCGAAGGAACATGGGACGCGCCAACAGTTCGAGGGAGAAATTCCCTCGGGCGCCCGCGTCCTACTGATCGAGGACGTCACCACGACCGGCGGGACCACGCTCCGGTCGATTGAGATCATCCGTGCGGCCGGCGGGATCGTGAACCGGGTGCTCGTCGTGCTCGACCGAGAGCACGGCGCCGTAGAACGGCTCCTCGAGGCCGGCGTGAGGCTCGAGCCGCTCGTCACGTTCTCCGAGCTACGGAGCCCTCGCCAGTGACCGGTCGCCTCGACAGGGACGCGACGGTCCGGTTCGACGACGAGGCCGAATCGAGCTCGATCTACGCCAAGGGGTACTTCGGCACCCCGCAGCCCGAGGGGGGACTGACCCTCGACCGGTACGAGGCGGTGTACCTGACCGAAATGGGACGAGCGCAGGTCGCCGCCACGTCCGGCCGCCTCGTGGCCTGGCCGACGGTGTTTCGGCGGGCGGTCCGAGCCGACTCGGGGTTCGCCGTCCGATACCTCGTCTACCGCGACCTGCGGCAGCGCGGATATGTCGTGCGGTCGACGCCGCCGCCCGTCGCATTCTCCGTGCTCCCTCGCGGCGGGGTCCTCCACAAGACCCCGTCCCGGTATTGGGTCGACGCGCTCAGCGAGAGGGTCCCGTTCGACCTGGCTCGACTGTTCGACCTCACCGACCGTACCCAGAGCGCGAAGAAGCTCCTCCTGCTCGCGCTCGTCGACGAGGAGTCCGACCTCACGTACTATCGGGTTCGAAGGTCGACGCCGAGCGGCGCCCTCGTTCCCACCCCGCTTGCGATGCCGACGGACGGGTGGCTTTCCGACGACCGAGTGACGGTCCACGACCCGAAAGCGGTCGATGACCTGGGCCGGGCGCTGGCGTACGGGAGTCGGATCGGGGACCGGCTCGAACTCTCCCTCCTCGAGGCGGTGTATCTCGTGGACTCGGGACAGCTCACCCTTCGCGATGCGAAGTCGGGACGCCCGGTGCCGCTCGACCGTCTGGAGCGACGGGCCCGGCGCCTGGACCCCCGGTTCGCGGAACGTCGGGCGACGTACCGGGAGTTGCGGGGACGCAAGCTCGTGGTCAAGACCGGGTTCAAGTACGGGGCTCACTTCCGCGCGTACCCCAGGAACCCGGAGCACGCGCATGCGCGGTACCTCGTCCAGGCCGTGCCGGCTTCGCATCGGGCGGCGTGGCCGGAGGTCGCCGGCGGGGTCCGGGTCGCGCAGGGAGTCCGAAAGGAGTTCGTGATCGCCGGCGTGGCTCCGGATGCCAAGGTGCGCTTCCTCTCGCTGGAGCGGATCCGGCCCTAGCCCGGGTTACGCCGAGCTCTTCGGATCCCCCGAGCCGCTCGGCGGCGGACGTCGCGTCCGAATCGAACTCGTCCGTCGTTCCTCGGGAAATCCGGTCGAGAGCATCCGGTCGAGGAGCGCCTCGTGTTTGCGCTCGTCGGCCTCCATGCTCTCCCAGAGGACCGACATGATTCCGCCGAACTGCGCGCCCACGTCGATGGCTCCCTTTGCCTCCGCCTCGCGTTCGCGGGTGATGAGGCGTACGATGTCTTCGCGCGCGACCCCCGAGGCCATGGACCGGTCGAGGCCGCGCTCCAGATAGGTCTGGATCGACGCGACGATCTCGGCGTGGCGGAGGCTGTCCGCGGCGATCTGCCGAAAGACCGACCGGGTCAGTTCGTCGCGAGACTTCTGGGCGAGGCGCATGCACTCGGTCACGGCCGACTGCTCGATCTGGATCCGGTGATGGAGTTCGCGGGAGAGCTCTCGCGAGGTCACCCCTCCCGGTCGACCCGCGCCCAGCGGTCGGGTTCGACGACCCGGGAGGCCGGCGACCTCGGCGAGCCCCCGGGCGGTGTCGAGGAGAATCTGCAGTGAGTCGGCGGAAGGCCCCGGCAGTGCGCCCAGTTGTTGCGCGGCGTTTCGGGCGACGTTGCGGGAACGCTCGTCGTCGGCCAGGGTCGCGAGCGCTCCGCCCCGTCGGTGTCCGGAACGATACTGGGAGACGGCGGACGGGGTGAGTCCGAGGAGGTCGGCGGCCCGGCGCTCCGGGAGCCCGACCGAATCGACGAGCTCCCGCGCGACCATCGCCTGCGCAAGTTGGACCCAGACCGCGGGGGACGGGGAACCTCGGGGCATCGTGGGTCCCGAGGAAGATTCCGATAATACGTTGAGGGCCGCACGAGTTCGGTCGAGTCCCAAGCTCCGGCGATTCAGTCGGCCGTCTTTCCCCGGAGTGTCGGGCGACGGGCATCCGAGATCGACCGGAGGAATCGGGTCAACGCGACGGAGCGGGGATGTCGCTGAAGCTCCTCCTCGAGCGCACTCCCGACGACCACTCCGTCGGCTCCGGTCCGAAGGGCCTTCTGCGCGCTCGAATGGTCCCGGATCCCGAACCCTATGAGCACTGGGAGCCCGGGGGCGGATCGACCCGCCGTCCGGACGAACGGACGCAGGTCGACGGACGCGCCGCGCGCTGCACCGCCCGTGGTACCGTAGTGGCCGACGAGATACAGAAAACCGCGAGACGACTTCGCGATCCGTTCGAGACGTTCGGGCGATATTCCTGGGGCCGCGAGCAGCACGAGGGCGACCCCATGATGACGCGCCGCCCGAGCGAACGGGCGGGCTTCTTCCAAGGAAAGGTCGGGGACGATCAACCCGGTCGCCCCGGCGCGAGACAACTCGTCGAGCGCCGGCTCGAGTCCCCGATGGGTGGGGGGGTTCGCATACGTCATCACCGCCGTGGGGAGCACAGGGCTCGTGATGCGGATCGCCCGGATCAGGTCGCTCCAGGTCGTACCGTGAGCCAAGGCGGCTTCGTGCGCCGCTTCGAGCACCGGACCGTCGGCGATCGGGTCCGAGAATGGAAATCCGAGCTCGAGCGCGGTCGCGCCGCCCTCCCGGAGGGCCCGGACCGTGCGCGCCAGGTCGGGAAGGCGCGCCCGGTCGACCATCAGGTACGGGACGACGATCGTTTCGCCGCGAGCGCGGGCCCCTCGCAAGGCGCTAGCGAGCCGCACGCGTCACCACCTCGAGGTCCTTGTCTCCGCGGCCGGAGAGCGTCACCACGACGTGCTCGCGTTTTGGTCGGCGGCGCGCCTCGCGCACCGCGGCGTAGATCGCGTGCGAGGGCTCGAGCGCCGGGAGGATCCCTTCGTCCTCGGCGAGCCAGTGGAACGCCGCGAGCGCCTCGTCATCGTGAACGGCGATGTACCGCGCGCGGCCGCTCATCTTGAGTTCCGCGTGCTCGGGGCCGACCCCGGCGTAGTCGAGGCCCGCGGAGATGCTCTCGGTGCCCGCGACCTGTCCGTCCCGGTCCTGAAGCACGTAGGAGAAGCTCCCATGGAGCACCCCCGGAGAACCCTTCACGAGGGAGGCCGCGCCGGTCCGGTGTCGCTTCGGGCCCCCCGCCTCGACGCCGAGCAGTTCGACCGCCGTGGAACGCAGGGGATGAAAGGTTCCGATCGCGTTCGAGCCGCCGCCGACGCACGCGACCGCGAGGTCGGGCAGTCGCCCGAACGAGCGCATCGACTGGCGTCGGATCTCCGTGCCGATCACACTCTGAAAGTCCGCGACGAGGGTCGGGAACGGATGGGGCCCGACGGCGGAGCCCAGAAGGTAGTGGGTGGTACGCACGTTCTCGATCCAGTCCCTCAGCGCGCAGTTGATCGCGTCCTTGAGGGTCCGAGTGCCGCTAGCCACGGGGATCACCTTCGCCCCGAGGAGCCGCATCCGATCGACGTTCGGCCGTTGGCGCGCCATGTCGACCTCGCCCATGTAGACCTCTGTCGTGAGCCCGAGCGCGGCGCCGATCATCGCCGTGGCGACCCCGTGCTGCCCGGCGCCGGTCTCTGCGATGAGGCGGGGCTTGCCCATTCGGACGGCGAGCAGACCCTGGCCGAGCGCGTTGTTGAACTTGTGCGCGCCGCCGTGGAGGAGGTCTTCGCGCTTCAGCCAGATCTCGGCGCCCCTTCCCCGGCGAGTAAGGTTGCGTGCGAAGTAGAGCGGGGTCGGACGACCCCCCAGGGTCTGCTGCAGCCGACGTAGTTCGGCTCGGAACGCGGGATCCTTTTTCGCCGACCGCCAGGTCGCCTCGAGCTCTTCGAGGGCCGGGACGAGGGTCTCCGGGACGAAGGCTCCCCCGAAGCGGCCGAAGCGCCTAGGCATGGGTCGATTCGTACTCCGTGACCGCGCGAACGAAGGCGCGCATCTTTTCGATGTCCTTGACGCCCGGCGCGCCCTCGATCCCGGACGAGACGTCGAGCCCCCAGGGACGCACCGTATCGAGGGCGTCGCCCACCAGTTCCGCCGTCAGCCCTCCCGCCAGAACGAACTTTCTCCCCGGATGGGAGTCGACGATGCGGGCGCACACCTCCCAATCGGGGCGGGTTCCGCTGCCCCCGGGCAGCGGTTGACCGGCCGCGTCCAGGTGGATCCGAGGATAGTCCTCGGCCGGAGGGACCGTCGGCTCCGGGAGGTTGCCTCCGGGAGGTCCCACCGAGATCGACGGGACCAGGTGGTGCACCTCGAGGAACTCGAGGCCCGTGGGGACGGGTCCGTAAACCTGGATCCGGTCCACGCCCACCTCCTCGAACAGTCGGTGGATCAACTCCGCCGTGGGGTCGACGACGACGGCCCACGCTTCGGCTTCGGTGGGAACGTGCTCGATGAGGCTCGCCGCCACCTCCAGCGATACGTTGCGTGGCGAGCTCGGAACCTCGACCACGAAACCCGCGGCCCCGCCCGACGGGACTTCCTTCACCGCGGCTTCGTCTTTCAGGCCGCAGAACTTCACGAAGGTCCTCATGGTGCTACTCGCGGCGTCGGCCGGACCAGGGATCGCAGGAAGCGGGCCGGGTCGTCGGCGCGTGCGACCGCGGAGCCGACCAGGATGCCGTCGACCCCACCGTTCCAGAATCGGAGCGCCTCGCCAGGGCCGGTCACCCCGCTGAGACCGAGGAGCGGACGCAAATGGGCGGCCGCGCGGATCGTCGCATCGGCCTTCGCGGGCTCCATGCGGAGCGTATCGAGGTCGCGGACGTTGACGCCGTACATGTCTGCGGCCACGTTCGCTATCTGTCTTAATTCTGACTTGTCGTGAAGCTCGAGCAAAACCTCGAGCCCACGCTCGTGGGCACCGTCCGCGAGCTCCGCCAACGAGCTCGAAAGAAGCCCGGCGGATTCGAGGCGAGCGATGAGCAGTACCGCGCTCGCACCCGATCGGGCGGCGGCGTCCAACTGACGGGGGTCGACGACGAAATCCTTGAAAAGAATGGGGAGCGGCGTCTCGGCGGCCAGGTCGGCGACGTCCTGCGGCGACCCGCGGAATCGCGGCTGGGTCGCGACGCAGGAATAGGCGGCGACGCCGCCCGGGCGCGTAACCCGTACGAACTCGGCCGCCGAGCGAGAGGGCAGATCCGGCTCGTCGGAACCGGGGGAGACCCTCTTGAATTCCACGACGAGCGCGCCCGTAGCCGCTTCCCGCTCGATCGCCCCCTTGAAGCTCGGTGGCGCCCGGTGCTCCAGGGACTGTCGGGGCGCTGGGAAATACTCCGATGAGGCGATCGAGACGCGCGTTGCTTGCACGATCTCGGCCAGGAACCCCATGGTCACGGCCGCTCCTTCTGGGAGTAGTTCCCTGCCAGCGCGCGGAGATCGCGGAGCAACTCTTCGGCCAACCCCTGGTCGAGCGCGTCCCGGGCCTTCTCAATGCCCGCTGCGAGGTCGGGTGCCCGCCCGGAGATCCAGAGCGCGGCGCCGCTGGTCAGTAGCACAGAACCCCGACGCGCGCCCCCCCCACCGGCGAGGATCCGTTCCGTCTCCTCGGCGGCGGCCGCGGGCGGCAGAGGTCCCCACGAGCCTCGCCGGTCCTCCGGATCGAGATACGTCTCGGGGTGGACCCGGAATCGTTGGGTTCGCGTTCGGCCCCAGCGGACCGCGGTCGTCGGGCGCCGGGGAGAGAACTCGTCACACCCTTCGTCGGACGTCATGGCGAGGCCCTCGGACACTCCCAACGATCGGAGCATGGACGCCGTGCGAGCGGCCGTTTCGAGATCCACCGCGCCCGTCACCTGATAGCGAACTCGGGCCGGATTCGACAGCGGGCCGAGTCGATTGAAGATCGTAGGGATCGAGAGCTGCCGCCGCACCGCCGCGACTGAGCGTGTCTCCGGGTGAAACAGCGGAGCATGTAGGAACGCGAGACCGTATCGCCGATAGCTCGCCCGGGCGAACGGGATCGAAGCGAACACCGGTAGGCCGAGAGCATCCAACAGGTCGCTGGAGCCGCAGACCGTTCGGCTCCGGTTTCCGTGTTTCACGACGGAGACTCCCGCCGCCCGAACGACGAACGCGCTCACGGTCGAGACGTTGAACGAGGGGTGCGCAGCCCCCCCCGAACCGCAGAGGTCGACGGCGCCGTCGCTCGATGCCACCCGGAACGGCACGGCGCGTCGGCGCATCTCTCGAGCGAATGCGACGACCTCCGCGGTGGGGTGCCGCCGCGCGGCTAACGCCACGAGGAGTGCGGCTCGGACGGTGTCGGGGGTCGACCGCGACACCATCTCGTCGAACGTTCCCCGGACCTCCTGCGGCCCGAGGGGACGGCGCTCGAGTAGCCGGGGGAGGACCTCCCCGTTCATCGCCCCGCCTCGGCGAGGAAGTTGCGGAACAGCGCGGGTCCGGTCGGACTCAGGAACGACTCCGGATGGAACTGGACGGACTCAACCCTACGCGTGGAATGCCGCAGGGCCATCACCACATGCTCGTCGCTCCAGGCAGAGACCTCGAGGGTCGGCGGAACCGAGGCCGGATCGACGACCAGGGAGTGGTACCGCGCGACATCGGTCGGGTTCGGGAGGCGCGAAAATATGCCACGGCCATCATGGGTGATGGCGCTCGTCTCGCCGTGAACGGGAGCTGCGGCACGGACTACCCGGGCTCCATAGTACTCTGCGATCAGCTGGTGGCCGAGGCAGACTCCGAGGAACGAGCGTTCCCGGTCCCACCGGCGCAGCAACGCCCGCGCAAGCCCGGTCATGCGACGGTCGCGCGGGTGGCCCGGGCCGGGCGAAAGTACCACCGCGTCCGGGTCGAACCGGACGGCGTCTCGGACCCGGGCCGTCGCCCGGAGGCAACGGACGCGAGCGCCGTCCGCCGCGAGCGCCTGTTCGATGTTGTGGACGAACGAGTCCTCGTGGTCCACCAGGAGCACCTTCATCGAACCGCTCCGACGAGCGTAGATTCGACGTGTGCAAGCTTAGCGAGCGTCTCGTCGAATTCGCGCTGGGGCTCCGACCGATGGACGATGCCGGCGGCGGCCGCGGTATAGAGTCGGTTCCCGGCCGCGAAACCCGTCCGGATCGCGAGGGCCCAGTTCGCTCGTCCGTGGGATTCCAGTAGCCCGACCGTACCCGCGTAGGGGCCGCGCCAGCTGCCTTCTTCCCGGCGCAGGAGTTCGGTCGCCCGGATCTTCGGGGCTCCCGAGACCGTGCCCGCGGGGAACGCCGCAGCAAGAACGTCCCACGGACCCGTCCCGGTCCGTAGTCGGGCGCCCACCCGGGTGACGAGGTGGTCCAGGCGAGCGTACCGCTCCACCTTCTCCCGAGAGAGCACGCGCACTGTGCCGGCGCGAGCCACCGAGCCAAGGTCGTTGCGGGCCAAGTCGACGAGCATCCGGTGTTCTGCGAGTTCCTTGGGGTCGCCCGCGAGCGGAGCGCGTCCCTTCCGGCGTGCCCCACGAGGAAGGGTTCCCGCGATCGGGCTCAGATACGCCCGGTCCCCGGCAACCTCGACCACGGATTCCGGTGTCGCGCCGATGAGCTCGAAGTCTCCGATCCGGAGGTAGTAGAAGGATGCGAACCGTTCCGAGGCACGAAGGCGGCCGGCTCTCTCCAGGAGGTCCGTCGGGCGCTTCCAGGTCCGTCGGTGGCCCAGCACCACCTGATACGCCTCTCCGTTGCGGATCTCCTCCACGAGCCGGCGCACGCTTCGGCCGTAGGCACGGCGCGGGAGCGAGTCGGACAGGGGCCGGCCCGGATGGATCGTGGTGCTCCGGCGTCTCCGGGCGGGTCGAGGCGCCACACGCGCCCGCGTGGGATGGTCGACCAGCGCGAACGCTCCGAGAGGGAACGGGTCTCCGGGGGGGTACCTTCGCAACCGAGGCTCGAACAAGCCCACCGCGTCGAACCCAAGGAATCCGATCGCCGCGCATTCCCGGCCCGAGCGAAGAAATCGTTCAACATATCGGCCCTCGTCCTGTGGCACGGTCTGGGGAGTGACCCATCGAACCTCGGCGGGGGCAAGGAACGAAACGGCGTATCCCGCCCGATGGCCAGCGCGCGGGGCGACCTCGAAATAACCGGCGGTCTCCTCCCCTCCGGCGTCCTGCACGAACGAGTCCCACGGGTCCGTCATCGGTCTCCCGAGGTGACCAGCGCACGATGGAGCTCCCGAAGGACATGCGACCCCCGGGCGAGGGGAACCGCGAGCGACAGCGCCCTCGGAGTCGCGCTGAACCCTTCGGCCCCCGCGAGAGCGCCGGGGGGAAGCCGGTGGACGTCATCGAGCACGCCGTCCCCGATCGCCGTGACGAGGGCGACGCGGTACGGGCCATCGAGCATCGCGGCCGCGTCGCGCGTGACCGGAGCGAGAGCGCGGATCGCGGCCAGGACTTCGGTGGGCGAGAGCACCAGGCAGAGCAATGCCGACGAAGTGTAGAGTTGGACGAGGTTCACGTTCGCTGCGGCGAGACGTTGGGAGACCTCCGCCACGATCCCGGGGCGCTGCCGGCCCCCCGGCACGCGCAGGCGCAGCAGTCGGAGGGGGCGCAGAATCGTGAGCGCACGATTGCGACGTCCGGGCCGCGGGGGCGAGATTGTCGTCACGACGCTCGGGTCGTCCAGCGAGCGGACCCGGAGGGTCATGCCCTGGGCCCGCGCCGGCTCAATGGTCAGCGGGTGGAGCACCCGCGCACCGAACTGGGCGAGCTCCTCGGCTTCTTCGTACGACAGCTCGGGGATGGGGCGGGCGTCGGGCACCTCCCGCGGGTCGGCCGTCAGAACGGCCACATGCCGTTTGACGAGCTCGACGCGCGAAGCGCCGAGGAGCGCCCCGATCCCGGCCGCCGTGTAATCCGAACCTCCGCGTCCGAGGGTCGCGACGCGCCCTTCGAGACTCCGCCCGAAGTATCCGGTGACGACCGGCAGCTTGCCCTGCAAAAGGAGCCGACCGAGGCCGCGTCGGACCGGTGGCCCGGAACGGTCGAACAGGATGCACGAGGCGCCGTAGGCATTGTCCGTGATGAGACCGAGATGGTCCGCCTCGACGGGGACGGCCTCCAGTCCTTGCTCGACGAGCCGGGCGGAAAGCCAGTGAACGGCGAGGCGCTCGCCCTGGCTCAGGACCCGGTCGGCGAGGGGAGCATCTCGCCCCGGAGTCCGTTCGACCTCGGTGAGCAGGCGCTCCAGCCGCTCGAGGTGGCGACGCCCCGCGGGAGGAAGACCGGGATGACGTCGACGGATCTGCTCTAGCAATTGACGGTGGCGCGCGGTCGAACGCGGATGGCTGAGCGCCTCGGTGAGCAGGTCGGTGATGCCCGCGCGGGCGGACGCGACCAGGACCACGGGAGGACCCTCGGCGAGTACGGTCCGAACGTCCCGCCCTACCTGGTCGGCGTTTTCGAGCGAGGTTCCCCCGAACTTCAGCACCACGGGGGATCGTCGATGACTCACGGACCCGGCCGCCCTCCCGGCGAGAGTATCCCGGTTTCGAGCGCGAGTTCGGCGTTGAGCAGCGAGCCGCCGGCGCCTCCCCGTACCGCATTGTGCGAGAGGAGGAAGAACCGAAGGTAGGGCGGATTCCACCGGACCCGCCCGACCACCACGGCCATGCCGCGCGCCCGGGCCGGGGTCCCCGCCCAGCGATCTCGGATCGGTTGGGGCCGATCCGGTTCGCTCCGGAGTTCGATCGGCGGGTGGGGCGCACTGGGAAGGTCGCGTCGTGCCAGCGGGTCAAACGTCCGCAAGACCGCTTCGAGGGTCGCGAGGCTGGGACGTCGGGCGGTCTCGAGAGTGACCGCCTCGAGGTGACCCTCCCGGGTGGCCACCCGGGCGCAATGCACGAGGAACGGGGTCCGGAGCGGCGTCACGACCCCGGCGCGACGTATCCCGAGGATTCGCGCCGACTCCCGGGCGAGCTTCTCCTCTTCCTCGGGAACGTACGGCACTACGTTGTCTGCGATGGCCAACGACGGGACCCCAGGGTACCCGGCCCCGGAAAGCGATTGGTACGTCGTGACGTGCACCGCCGTGGGGCGGAGGAGCGCCGCCAGGGGCGCGAGGGCGATCACGAGGCCCGTGGCTGAGCAGTTCGGGTTCGCGATCAGGAGTCCGCGACCCCGGGGCCGACGGTCGAGCAACGGGAGGTGGTCCTCGTTAACTTCGGGGACCAGCAGCGGGACGTGCGGATCCATCCGGTGGTCGGATGCGTTCGTGAATACGGAAATGCCCCGGCGCGTGAGCTCCGTCTCGAACGGTCCCGCCGTCCCCGACGGCAACGCGGAGAATGCGACCCGGACGCCGCTCCGATGCAGGGTTGCGGGGGTGACGGTCTCGAGGCGTCGCCCCTGGAGCGAGGGGGGAGGCAACTCGGCAAGCTGCCAGACGTCCCCCAGCGGCTTCCCTGCGGAGCGAACGCTCGCGCCGAGCCGGGGCGCGTCGAAGGACGGATGGTCGGCGAGGAGCCGGGCGAAGTGTTGACCGATGTAACCCCCCGCTCCGAGGATCACGCAGGCAATTCGATCGTCGCTCACGGGAGGTACCCTCCGCGGATCGCTAGGTCGGTGAGCGCCATCGCCGCCACCGATTCGAGGACCACGACCGCTCTCGGGACGATACACGGGTCGTGGCGACCGGTTACGCCGAGCGTCGTGTCGGTTCTCCCGGCGAGGTCGACCGTCTGCTGAGGGCGCGCGATCGAGGAGGTGGGCTTGACCGCCGCACGAAAGACGACCGGCATCCCGGTGGCGAGACCTCCCAGGATCCCGCCGGCGTGGTTCGTGAGCGTCCGAACCGCACCGTCGCGCCAAACGAACGGGTCGTTGTGTTCGCTGCCGCGCATCCTCGCCGCCCGGAACCCCGCCCCGAACTCGATGCCCTTGACGGCCGGGACCGCGAACACGGCGTGCGCGATCGCGCTCTCGATCGAATCGAAGAACGGTTCGCCCAGACCGACCGGCACGCCGTCAATGCGCACCTCGACCACGCCGCCAACGCTGTCGCCGTCGCGACGGGCTTCGAGGATCGCCGCTTCCATCCGCTCGGCGGCGGCGGGGTCGGGCGTGCCGACCTCGTTCAAGCCGGACCGCTCACGAAGCATCGGAACATCGAGGTCGGGTGAGATCTCGGCGTCCACCGGTCCGATCGAGCGGGTGTAGCCAACGACCTCCATCCCGCGGGTCGCGAGCATCTGCCGGCCGATCGACCCGGCGATGACGAGTCCCACGGTCATCCGTCCGGAGAAGATCCCCCCGCCCGAGAGGTCCGCGCTCGGGCCGTAGCGAACCCTGGCAGGATAGTCGGCGTGGCCGGGTCGCGGCGTGTCGTGGGCCCGGTCGTAGGGCTCCCGGCGGACATCCTCATTCGCCACGTGGGCTCGGAAGGTCGACCCGTCGGAACGGCCGTTCACGATTCCCGAGTCGACCTGGAGCTGATCCTCCTCCTGGCGCTTCGTCGCCAGTCGGCGACCGACGGGCCGGCGCCGGTCGAGCTGCCTCTGGATCCCCGCGACATCGATCTCGGTCCCGGGAGGGATCCCCTCGATCGATACGCCGACCTCCGGGCCGTGGCTCGACCCGAAGATCGACGCTCGGAAGCGCACGCCGAACTCCATCATCGCATCGGCTCCGAGCGAAGTGCGGACAACGCGTTCCAAAAGCCGGGGTACGACTTCGCGACCGCGTTGCCGTCGTGGATGCTTGAGGGTCGCGAGGCGACGAGGGCACCGACCGCCGCGCTCATGACGAGGCGATGGTCGTCGAGACCGCGAAGCCGCAACGGGCGCGGATGGGCGGTTCCGACGATTGTCAGTCCGCTCCGGTCGGGGCGAACCTTCGCCCCCATCGCCCGCGCGAGTTGGATGGTGCCCGACCGTCGGTCCGACTCCTTATGGACCACGTGGAGCGCACCTTCGATCCGACTTCGCGCCGGGATCGTCGCCGCGAGTACCCCCGCGAGAGGGTAGAGGTCGGGCGCGGGGGTGAGGTCGACCGTGAATCCGGTCGAGTTCCCCCCGGTCACCAGCGCGCCGTTCGCGGTTCGACGAACCGTGGCCCCGGAACTCTCCAGAAGCTCGAGGATGGCGAGGTCCGCCTGAGGCCAGTCACGCGGAATCCCCCGAACCTGAAGGCGACCCCCGGTGATGGCCGCCGCCGTCCAGAAGTACGCGGCCGACGAGGCATCGCCCGGCACTCGCATGCGAGAGCCTCGGTAGGTCTGCCCTCCCGGGATCGTGAACCGGCGTCCCCGCTGACCGACTCGAACCCGATGGTGCCGAAGTACAGCCAGGGTCGCACGAATGTACGGTTCGGAGACTATCGGTCCGACCAGGTCGACGGTCGACGCTTCCGGGACCGTCGGGAGGGTCAACAGGAGCGCGGAGACGAATTGTGAACTGATCGATGCGTCAAGTCGGACGTTCCCGCCGTGTATTGGTCCGCGAACGGTGGTCGGGAGCGCGCGCGGTCCCGGCGCGCGATGGCAATCTGCCCCGAGCGACTCGAGCGCGTCGAATAGCTCCGCGATCGGTCGGTACGGTAGCCGGCCGCGGCCCCGAAGGCGGATCGTCCGACCGGACCGCGCAGCGAGCGCCGCCGCAAAGCGGAGCGTGGTTCCCGATTCCCCGCAATCGATCGTCCCTTGCGAGTTCCCCGGAGAAGGATCCGGAGCGATCGTCCATCGACCCGCCGAGAAGGTCACTCGCGAACCCAGAGGTCGGAGGGCCCCGGCGGTCGATCGAGTATCGTCGGCGTCGAGGGGTCCTTCGACCGCGTACCTCCGCTGCGCGAGGTACCCGGCGACGAGTGCGCGGTGGGTATAGCTCTTCGAGGGCGGCGCATCCAGGACCCCGCTGACGACCCCGGGCCGCACGCGAACGGTCCTCATGGGACCTCCCGCCGCGCGCCCGTGGCGGTCGTAGAGAACGCCACGGCGCGCCGTTCGGCGCGGAAATCCGGATCTGAGTTCAACAGCTCAGAAAGTCGTTCCCGTGGGGCCACCGCGGCGAGCGCCGGTCCCATCCCGCTGACTCCAGAGGCCAGCGCACCGCGGCGCTCGAGTTCCGAGCGGAGCGGGCCATACTCGTAGCGCATGACCCGCTCGACGAGCTGGGTATTCTCGCGCATCGCGACGACCCAGTCCCCTCGCAATGCGGCCTCGACGGCCACGCGACCCGCGGTCGCCTCCGTAGCGAAGGCAGGAGCCCACTCGCGCGAAGAAGCATGCGTCGCGGAGGGCACGAACAGGGCGACCCCGAGGTCCGTGCCGACCGGAATCTTCGTCAGCAGCTCCCGGCGCCGGTTGTCGGTCACTACGATCCCCCAGGTGAGCCCGGCCAGCGCGTCGTCGAACGCCCCGGTCGCGCTCACTCCGGCCGATATCGAAACTCCCGCGGCGAGTCGAGCGACTTCCACGAGGGAGACGTCGGTGTCCGTGGCGCGCGCCACCGCGAGCACCACGGCAGAACTGACGGCGCTCGAGCTCTTCAGACCTCGAGCCGCCGGAACCTGCGAGCGGACCGTGAGTTCGGCGGTCCCGGAGCTCCCGGGGGCGAATCGACGGAGCGCTTCGGTGAGCGCGGCGACCACGAGCGGGGTTCGCGCCGCCTCGTCGACCTCCACGCTCCACTTGCCGCTGGACCCCGCGGGGTGGAGTTCGACCTCCGCGCGTACCGGGAGGTCGATGCCCACCGCCGATCCAATCCCCGTCGGGAGCGCGTTGACGATCGTGATCGCGGCCGTCGAGTCGCCTACGCCGTGCACGGGCCCTCCGCGATCGTGTTGTCGAGTTCGTCGGGGTCGGGCTCATCTCCCCACCACAGAGCGAAGCTGGCCGCCGCTTGATACACCAGTAATCGCCAGCCGTCCTCGTACGTGCCACCCGCTCGTTCGGTACTTTCCCGGACAACGGCGTCGGCGGGCGAGTATACCCAGTCGAGCAGCAGCGTTCCGGGCCGGACCAGATGTTCGACCGGTGCCTGCAACGGTCCCGCGTCGTCCCGACCCACGGGCGTCGCGTGCACGACGAGCGAGAACGGTCGCGCATCGGCCGAGCGGAGCGAGCGGGCTCCGAACCGGTGGGCAATCGCTTCGGCGTGGCCCCCGTCGCGCGCGAGGACGTAGGCTTCGACTCCGAGTTCCGCCGCCGCTGCGAGCGTGGCTGCCGCCGCGCCCCCGGCGCCGACGACCGCCAGCTCCCGGCCGTCCCATCCGAGAGACTGCCGATACTCCTCGAGACGGCGGAGCACGGCCGCGAGGTCGGTGTTCTCGCCCTCCACCTCCCCGTCCCGAAACGTAAGGCAGTTGGCCACGCCGCACCGGAGCGCGCCGGGTCCGACCCGGGTCGCGGCCTCGAGCGCGGCGTTCTTCCACGGGTGCGTGACGTTCAGTCCTCGGAACCCGTCGTCGGCGAGGGGGCTCAGCGACTCCACGAACTCCGACTCGGTGGCGATGTCGAGCGAGAGGTAGAGCCCCGACCGATGATGGGAGCGCATCCATCGCGAGTGGAGGTAGGGGCTGAGCGAATGGGCGACCGGGTGACCGACGACGGCGAAGATCGGGGCGTCCGTACCGCCTTCGAAGAAGGGACGCAACCGGTCGACCGGGATCTGACTGGGCTCGATCAGATCGGGGTCGGACGGCCCCCGCGGCGAGGGTAGACTTGCGTAGACGAGCGGGAACCCGAGGCGGGCCGACCAGGCTCGGAGAAGCCCGCCCGAGGGTCCCGTCGTGAGCACGACGCACGAGTTCCCTGCGTCACGCGACAAGAGTGGCAGGATCTCCTTCAGTAGAATACCGACCGTGGCCGGAGTCACGACTTTGCGGATGGATCCGGCTTCGCTCCCTTCGCGAATCCGCTCGGCCAGCGCCGATGCGCCCGCTCCGGCCGGGAGATGGGTCGAAAGTATCCGACCGAGCGAGGTCGTGGGGGGAAGATGACCCAGGAGGGCTCCGTCGCGGTCGGCCTCGAGGTCCAGCCACCGGAACGGGCAGGCTGCAGCGGCGATCAGTTCCGTCGCACGTTCGGCCGGGGCATCCGGGCCGCCCCCGCCTTCCGCGCGAGAGCGTAGTGTCGCGACGAGGGGGAGCGGGGCGGGGAACAGGCCACGGAGGCTCGCACGGTCTTCGGGTGTCCAAAGGTCGAGACGCACCTCGGCGAGATCGCCGCCCGCCGCTCGGGCCGTCTCGGCCTGACGGAGCACGTCGGCTACCGTTCGGCCGGGGAGAGTGACGACGATCAGCGGAAGCCTCCCCGTCATCGCTCTTCGATAAACTCCTCGACGGCCCGGCCCAAGTGGCGCGCCGGCGGCAGTCGAATCCCGTGGACGAGATCTCCCACGGCGATCTCAGTCGTCGAACGTCGTCCCTGCGTCGACGAGAGCCGAACGGTCTCGGCTTCCTGGAGGAAAACGGTTCTCGGCTGTCCTCCGTCCTCCGCCGTGACGACGACCAGCGGCCGTCGCTCGATCTTGATCCGGCCCACCCTCGCCGAGCGTACCGTAGATTCCGGGGTGGTGACCAGGACGGAGTCACCCGCGGCGAGTTCCGAAAGGTAGCGAGTGCTGCCGTCGGCAAGGAGAACGTACGAGTGCGCCGCGCCCGCGTTCACCCGGAACGGTCGCGGTCGACTGAACTGCGAGCCGACGGCCTCGCTGGCGACATGAAAAAGGAAAGCGGCCGAACTGCCGACCACCAAGCCCTCCTCGGGCCGAAGCAGGGAGGTCGTGTCGACGATAACGCGGTCCCCGACCCCCGCGGGTCGGACGCCGGTCACCGGTGTACGCACCCAGTCGAGGCGGGACGGGAGCGGCCCTTCCACGATCGATTCGAGGAGGTCCACCTCCTCGGGCGAATGGACCGGCACGAAAACCCGGTCCGCGCCGTGTTCGAGCGCGCCGAGTGCCCCGGGAACCTCGAGGGGCCCGCGTGCGTAGACCCACAGGTCGTATCGACGAGCTCGCGCGGCGATCGCGTTCTCGAGCGGGATGACCCGGTCGCCCGTCCACTCGATCGCGAGCACGCCCCCGTCGGGAACGGCGCGGGCGGCCTCGTCGAGGCCGGCGGCATCCGTGACCACCACCACGCGAACTGCCGAGTTCCCCGGACCCGCGCCGAGAATGCGGTCCCCGCTTCGGGACACCCACTCCTCTCCCGAGGCGGGGGGAATCGTCCCCGGGGAGCTCGTCTGGAAGCGCCGGAACCCCCGACGCCGGGCCCTCTCGACGATCGACGCACCGAGCGACGGCTCCCCGGCGGGGAGCGCGATCGTCACCCGGTCGCGTGACATCAGCGGCCTCCTAGGCTCCGTGCAGCAGCGCGGCGATGCGTCGTGCGAGGGGGGCGACCGGCCGCCGCTGGAAGAGATTCCGGCCGATGCAGATGCCGGCACCTCCGGCGCGAATGCTCTCTTCCACGATCCGCAAGAACGCCTCCGGGTCGTCGAGGCGGACGCCGCCTCCGATGAGCACGGGCACCGGCGTCGTTCGACAGAGCTTGGCGAACTCCTCGGCGGTGCCCGGATAGCTCGTCTTCACGATGTCGACCCCGAGGTCTGCGGCCGCGCGGGCCGCGTGCCGGAGTTCGTCGGGAGTTCCTCCGTTCGCTTTCTTCACGTAGGACATGCAGAGCAGCGGAAGTCCGAGCTGGCGACACTGGTCGACGGCGACGCCGAGGTCCGTCAGCATGTCGCCTTCTTCGGGGACGCCGAAGTTGACCTGGACGGAGAGGACGTCCGCGCCGAGGCTCACCGCCTCCGCGGCGGTCCCGACCAGGCGTTTGTGGTTCGACGTCGTCCCGAGGCTGGTCGATGCGGAGACGTGAATGCCCAGCAGGGTCGATGGCGCCAGGACCGGGGCGAGCTCGCGGACCGCCCCCTTCGTCACGATCAGCAGGTCCGCGCCGCCGTCCTGAAGCTCTCGGGCCAACGGGGCGAGCTCCTCGAGCCCGTCGATCGGACCCATCGAGAGCGCATGGTCGAGCGGGACGGAGAAGAGGCGCCGCTTCGGGTTCGGGAACAGGCGGCGCAGTCGGATCGTTTTTCCGTACATCGGATTTTTCCTCCTTCGGTTACCTTCGAAGGGAGAACGCCGAGAGGGAGCGGCCCGTTACCGTGCGGGGCACGTCGGGGGCGGCGCCCTCCCGGCGCCTCCCGTTCACCAGAGCCAGGCCGGAGCAGCCCGGCGGTCCGAGCGCGAATCGCGCGCGCGGTCGAGACGGTCTGCCATCGCTTCCATTCACCCGTTCGCCTCTATTTATGCTTGGCCGAGGCCCCCGCCCCGTTCTCGGCCGCGAGCACCCCGTCGACGAGCAGGGCGTGGATGGAGAACCCCCGAAGCATCTGGTCCCACATCTGCTTGCGGACCTCCGGAGTGTTCGCGAACGCCGCCACGATCTGCCCGATCCACTCGCTGTGCTCAACATCCGCGGTCACGTGGAGATTGTAGTACTCGAGGTGGGCCTCGTCGACCTGGTAGTGGGTCCGGAACGCGGGCAATAGCCGGGCGCAGAGGTCGACGTTCGGCGGCTCGGACGATCCGGCCGCCGAGACGTAGAACGGGTTGATCCGGTTCGTGTAGAGGAAGTCGTCGATAGCGACCATCGTGCTCGGGAGGAGCGGGGCGGACTGGACCTCCGAGCGGGCGACCCCCAACCCCTCGCAGAAGCGGAGCCACAGCTCCGGGTGTCCGGGTTCCGTTCCCTTCGGGTCGCCCGCTTCCTCCACCAACTGGTCCAAGATCATGCGCCGATACCGGTCGTTGGCCGGCTCCCACGAACAGTTGGCGAACCGCTCGGCCATGGCGATCGGCACCGAGGAAAGCCAGGGGTAGAATTGCTTCACCCACGCCTGGACGACGGGTCGGGGCACCTCTCCCTTCTCGACGCGCGCGAAGAACGGATGGGTCGCGAACGGGTGGTTCGCCATCTTGTACTTGGTGAGCTCATCGCGGAACTTCTCGCCCTCGAAACGGACCCAGGGTGCCTCGGTCATAACCGAGCGACCCGAGTGCGCTATTTGGGGCTCGAGGTTTCCCACTGAACCTCGCTGTTTATCGAGCGCGACCCCGCTCGCAGCCGATGACCGACGAGGTGTCCGCCCCGCCGATCGTTCCAGAGTTTGGCCCGCTCGCCGGCGTTCGCGTTCTTGAGTCGGCGCGATTCGTTGCCGGGCCGTGGGCGGCGACCTACCTCGGCGAGTTCGGGGCCGAGGTCATCCATGTCGAGGGACCGCCGTTCGAGCCGCCGTACGCCGACGCGACCCGGACCCTTCGCCCCCTCCTTCCGGGTGGTGCGGAAGGGGAGGAGGTTTCGGAGTCGTGGGTGCAGTACTCTCGGAACAAGCTCTCGGTTGGTCTCGATGTCCGGACGCCCGAGGGGCGCGACGTCTTCCTCGACCTGGTGCGCCGGTCGGACATCTGGATCGAGTCCTCCCGTCCCGGGACGTATGACCGGCTCCGCCTCTCCGACCCCGAGGTGTGGGCGGCGAATCCCCGCCTCACGATCGTCCACGTCTCCGGTCATGGAAGGACCGGCGTACGGGAGCGCGTCGGCGCTCCGTCCTACGACCTGACGGCCCAGGCATACAGCGGCTATCTCTCCCTGCAGGGACGTCCCGACCCGGAACCTCCGATGCGTTCGGGCACCGCATTGAACGATACCGTCACCGGTCTCGGAGCGGCCACCTCCGCGCTGATGGGATACATCCACGCCCAACGCACCGGAAAGGGCCAGTCGGTCGACGTCGCGCAGTACGAAATGTTCTTCGTCCTTCTCGAGAACCTGGCGCTCGACTACTTCATGCGCGGGATCGTCCGTGGCCGATTCGGGACCGGCCACGCACGGCTTCATCCGTACGACGTGCACCGAGCGTCGGACGGATGGGTCGTGGTCGCGGCACCCACGCCGGATTCCTGGAAGTCGCTTCGAAAGATGATCGGATTCACCGACGCTCGGTTCGACGATCGGGACTACCGGCTCGCCCATCGCGAGCCGGTCGACCGGGCGATCGCGGACTACTGTCGGAGCCGAACCCGCGAGGAGCTCGAACGAGTGGGACGAGAGAACGACGTCGCCATCTCTCGTGTGTTCGACATCTCGAACATCGCCCACGACCCCCATTATCGGGAACGACAGATGTTCTTGGAGTGGGAGGATCCGGTCGCGGGACGGGTCAAGGGAGCGGGCGTCGCCCCGAAGTTCTCCGAGACCCCCGGCGGTGTCTGGCGAGGGGCCCCGTGGCTCGGTCAGGACAACGCTTCGGTCCTTCGGGGGATCCTCGGGTATTCGGACGAACGCATCGATCGGCTTCGCGCGGAGGGGATCATCGGGGAGCACCCTCCCCGCGGTCGCGGCCCCCGCCCGACGCCCTTCTTCGAGACCGAGGGTCTCTGATGACCCAACTTCCCCCCCTACCGCAAGACGCGCTGGTGGCGGAGGTCCGCTCGGTCGCCGAGAAACTCAATCTCGCCCGACGGTATCGGGAGCTCGACCGCACACCCGAATTCCCGAAGGCCGAGTTCCGAGCGCTCGGCGACGCGCACCTTCTGGGCCTGCGCACTCCACCCCATCTCGGCGGACGCGGCCTCCCCCTCCCGCGGGTCGGCGTCGCGCTCTTCCACCTCGCGTACGCCGGCGGAACGCCGTTCGCCAAGCTGTCGCTCCAGCCCGAATTCTCCTCGGTCCTCGCCGAACACGGGTCGGCGGAGCTCATCGAGCGTTGGTTTCGCCCGATGGTGCGGGGCGAGACGGTCGTGGGAAACCAGCTGACCGAGCCGGGGGCCGGGTCGGATGCCTCGGCGATCGAGCTGCGGGCCGAACCGGACGGGGCGGAATACGTCCTGACCGGGACCAAGAGCGAGATCGCCTTTGCGACAGACGCGGACGCGGCGATCGTCTACGGAAAGGTAACCTCGGCGTCGCCTCGGGGCGGGATCACCGCGTTCCTCGTTCCGCAGGACCTGCCGGGGGTCAGCCGAACCGCCGGCGCCGGGGACATGGGAGAGCGCTGGCAACGTCGCGGGACCGTGAACTACGACCACGTGCGGGTACCTCGAGACCATCGGATCGGCGACGAGGGCGAAGGATTCCGGTACGTGCGGGAGGAACTCACCCGTGAACGGGCGCTGCTCGCGGCCATCTACCTCGGCGTTGCTCGAGCGTCGTGGGACGAGACGGTCGAATATGCGGGGTCCCGCCTCGCCTTCGGGAAGCCGCTCTCGAGCCAGGAAGCGGTCGCCTTCCCGTTGGTCGAGGACGGCGCGTCGCTCGGAGCGACGTGGCTCTACGTCGAACAAACCCTTCGGCGGTTGGAGGACGGCGAGAACTCCGACGGCGAGGCGGCGCTAGCCAAGTGGATGGCGGCCGATGTCGCCCTTCGGGCGATCGACC
>Ga0209274_10000331_pt1 | contig 31804 bp, 29 predicted proteins | sample HubBroMetageREF1_FD_188343 | JGI IMG/M metagenome (GOLD analysis project Ga0209274, IMG submission 188343) | Reference soil microbial communities from the Hubbard Brook experimental Forest, New Hampshire, USA - Hubbard Brook CCASE Soil... | ecosystem: Environmental > Terrestrial > Soil >...
CGGAAAGACGTTGCAAGCAACGTCTCTACGAATAGCTCCTAAAACGCCCAGCGCAGCAGCGTCGCGCCCACGGTAAATCCGGCGCCGACCGAGGCCAGCATGACCAGACTTCCCTTCTTCAGCTTGCCCTGCTCGATCGCTGTATTCATCGCCAGCGGGATCGTTCCCGCCGTGGTATTGCCGTAGCGTTCGATATTCACTACCACCGCCTCGGGGCGCAGGCCTAGCCGGTCGGCAGTGGCATTAATGATGCGCAGGTTGGCCTGATGCGGTATGAAGGCGTCAATGTCAGTGCCCTTCAGGCCGTTGCGTTCGAGCAGCTTCTGGCACAGTTCGGTCTGTTTGCGGACGGCAAACTTGAAGACCTGCTGGCCGTCCTGGTGGACATAGTGCATTCTCTTCGCGATCGTGTCTTTGCTGGTCGGGTTCAGGCTGCCGCCGCCGGGCATGTAGAGAAACTGCGAGCCCGAACCGTCAACTTCGTGAATGTAGTCGATCAGCCCTACCGACTCATCTTCGGCGGGTTCCAGAATCGCCGCGCCCGCACCGTCGCCAAAGATCACACAAGTAGCGCGATCGGCATAGTCGATGATCGATGACATTACGTCGGCGCCAATGACCAGAATGCGCTTATGCGATCCGCTGGCGATGAACTGCGCTCCTACCTGGACGGAATAGAGAAAAGCTGAGCACGCGGCCGAAAGATCGAACCCCCACGCTCCCTTCGCTCCCAGTTTGTCTTGTATCAGGCAGGCGGTCGATGGAAAAAACATGTCCGGAGTGACCGTGCCGACAATGATGACGTCGATGTCAGTGGGAGCAAGGCCGCGCTGGGCCAGGGCCTTCTTCGCGGCTTCTACAGCGAGATCACTTGTCGCCACGCCTTTCTCCGCAATGTGGCGCTCGCGGATGCCGACTCGCGCCATGATCCACTCGTTGTTGGTGTCAACCATCTTTTCCAGGTCGGCATTGGTGAGCAGGCGAGGCGGCACGTAGGTGCCGAGGGCGCTGATTTTGGCGCGAATCGGTTTCGTCAACAAGAGCTCCTGTGGATGAAGGCTCAAGTATTTTGAAGGATTGCCGGAAGAATGTCTAACTGCAGGCCTCGGACGTCGCAAGCACACCCGTCTTTCCGCCTTGTCATCTTGAGCGAAGCGAGGGACCTCTGCACTTCGCGGCCGTCAGCAAATTGCACAGGTCCTTCGCTTCTCTCAGGATGACAGAGCAACTCAGAAGGCCCACTTCAGCAGCGTCGCTCCGGATGTGAACCCAGCGCCCACGGTCGCGACCAGCACGCAGTCCCCTTTTTTCAATCTTCCTTCTTCTAACGCCGTTTGCATGGCGATGGGAATCGTACCTGCCGTCGTGTTGCCGTAGCGGTCGATGTTGATGATGACCTTCTCCAGAGGCATCCCAAGCCGCTCGGCCGTGGCGGTGATAATGCGGCGGTTCGCCTGATGCGCGATGAAGCAGTCTACATCCTGGCCCGTCAGTTTATTTTTCTCGAGAATACGTTCTGTCATCTCCGCCATCTTCTTCACTGCATACTTGAAGACATTCTTGCCATCCTGATGAATACAGTGCATTTTCTGGTCGACTGTCTCGTGCGTTGCCGGGTTCAGGCTTCCCCCTCCCGGCATGAAAAGATATTGGCCGCCTACGCCCTCGATCTGGGCCACATGATCGATCACGCCGAGTTCCCCATCTTCCGACGGTTCGAGCAAAACTGCGCCTGCACCATCGCCAAAAATGATGCAGACTGCCCGGTCGCTGTAGTCGGTCATCGAGGAATTCACGTCCGAACCGATGACCAGCACTTTCTTGTACTGTCCTGACTCGACGAACTTCACTCCGGTATTCAGCGCGTAGAGAAATCCCGAGCATCCGGCGGAGACGTCGAAGCCCCAGGTATTCTCGATGCCCAACTTATGCTGCACCAGACAAGCCGTCGACGGATACATCATGTCGGGAGTCACGGTGCCCACTACGATCAGGTCGACTTCCTGCAAATCGAAGGGATGCGAGGCGATCAGTTTCTTTACGGCCTCGACGGCCAGATCGCTGGCGGCCACGCCCTTGTCCACGATATGGCGCTCGCGGATCCCGACGCGCTCCATGATCCATTCGTTGGTCGTGTCGACCATTTTTTCCAGGTCGGCGTTGGTAAGAACTCGTGGCGGTAGATAAGTGCCCAGTGCGCTGATCTTGGCGCGGATCGGTCTGGTCAATGAGGCTCCCGGGAAAGCAACGGCTCCTGAAATAGGAAAACTCAGTATTCTCAACAATTAGGAGCAGAATGTCTAACCCGAACTCTCATGTGAAAAACCGAAGCATTTCAAGCCACGGCGCGGTCCCGCTCATGCTCTATCCAATCCCGGATGAAGCGCGGGCAAAATACGATGCTGAAATCACGATGCTCGCCGTCGATGAGGTAGAACAGAGCGGGGCGGTCCAACTCCTCGAGGTGCGCCAGATCTAACTGCGGCCAAAGCCGGCACTCGGTCGCAGAGTGTACCAACTGCTCGAGATAAGGCAAATGCCCCTGAAATAACTTTCCTGATACGCGAATCGTAACGTTGGAATCGAGCTTGGGGGAAATACCGCGATTCTTCATTGTTCTCCTCTCGCGTGCCGCGACCGTTGATTCTGCCCGGGCCACTCTCAGTTGATGCGCGAGGAGGCGTTTCTTGCGCAAAGAGTCGTAAAGAACGTGTAAAACTTGGTAATCAGAAGGGCGGGAACCACTCATCTGTGGAAAAAAATAAGCCAGGCACCGGGGACTCACTGCACACGCAAGAGCCCGTTACCGTTGCTTCCTTCCGGACCTGGCGGGGTTGGCGGGAGTACGTCGCGTAAGACCGATGCCTGACCTGAATCATTCTAGCATTCGGCAGCTGTGGCTCTCGCACGCGGCCGTCCGCCAGCTAAACCGAGATCCCTCGCTTTGCTCGGGTGACAAAACCCTTGAGGATGACAAAGCCCTTGAAACGGCAAGTGAAAACGGCAAGTGACTTTTGGTGCAAGAATCTGCCGCTGAAGCCTTCCCTTCTGGTGACGGTTGTCTAACAATGGAGGTCCAGGCGGATTGTCTGGCTGGTTAAGCAGGATATTTAGCAGCCGACTCCCTGGCAGCACCGCTGCCTAAACCGAATGGCACTACAGTCCCAATCCGGCGTGGCCCCGCTATCGCGGGCGATCGACTACTACTTCGAATTGGCCTTGTATCTACTTGTTCTGACTGGCTTTGCGACCCTGGCTAGCACCGGCGGCCTCGACCTGCCGGCGGCCGTTCTGGTGGGCGCCGCAATGGCCGTCCGCGGCTATCTGCTGTTGAAACGGCACTCCTTTGTAATTTCCGAGCGCTGGACCACCCCGCTCTCGATTGCCTACTTTCTCTTTTTCGCCGCCGACTACTTTATTTTCTCGCGTAACTTCCTGCCGGCCACGATACACCTCGCGTTGTTCGGCGTGGTCGTAAGGATGTTCTCGCTGCGCCGAGAGCGCGACCACGTCACCCTGGCGATCCTTGCCTTCCTGATGGTTCTGGCATCGGCCGTGCTGACGGTCGACAGCGTCTTCCTGTTCTCCTTCGCCGTTTTCATGATGATGGCCGTGGGAACGTTTGTGCTCATGGAAATGCGGCGCTCCGGACACGCGGCCAATGTTCAGGCGCGGCATTCGAACGATCCCCGCGAACATCGTCATCTGGCCTTTTCCCTGGCCCGTGTTGCACCCGCTTTAATGTTGATGATTCTCCTCATCGGGACGGTCGTCTTCTTCCTGATGCCGCGCATGTCGGCGGGATACATGGGCGGCTATTCGCTCGGCAACAATCTCTCGGCCGGGTTCAGCGATCACGTTCGGTTGGGACAGATCGGGCAGATCCAGCAGTCGAGCGCGCTGGTCATGCACATCCAAATCGATGGCGACCGGGTGGGTGAGTCCGACCTACACTGGCGCGGCGTGTCCCTGGCGAACTTCGATGGGCACACCTGGTCGAATTCTCGCGATGCGGTTATTTTGCAGCGGCTACCGGACGACAGCTTCAAGGTTCCAACAGCCAACGCCGCCCTGCGCTCGTATCTCTCGCCTGGCCGGGTGCGCGAGCGCGTCATCCACTATCGCGTGCTGATGGAACCGATCGGCACCAACGTATTTTTCCTTGCGCCCTGGGCCCGCAACGTCAGCGGCAATTACCGCATGTTGGCCGCCGATGCCGGCGGCGCTGTATACAATTTCGATGTCCAGCGCACCATCAGCCGCTACGAAGCGGACTCCGACATCGCAACCGCCTCGCCCGCAGAATTGCGCACCGCGGGGCGGAATTATCCCGAGCCGATCACAGCTACTTATCTGCGGTTGCCGCCGCTCGATCCTCGAGTTCCCCGCCTGGCGGCTCAGATAACAAATTCGGCCACCAGCGATTTCGACAAAGCGGCTGCACTCGAGAACTATCTCCGCACCCGCTTCGGCTACACCCTCGAGTTGCCACGCACCGCGGTAAAGGATCCCATCGCCAATTTTCTTTTCGAGCGCAAGCAGGGACATTGCGAATACTTCGCTTCTTCCATGGCAGTCATGCTGCGCACGCTGGGGATTCCTTCGCGGGTGGTCAACGGATTCCGTTCCGACGAGTTCAATGACCTAACCGGGAACTATGTAGTGCGGGCCAAAGACGCGCACGCCTGGGTGGAAGCCTACTTCCCCGGCTACGGCTGGCAAACCTTCGATCCCACACCGGCGGGCGCCAGCGGAACGCCCCAGGGCTGGGATCGCCTCGCGCTCTACGTCGACGCCTTGGCTTCGTTTTGGCGTGAGTGGATCGTCAGCTACGACACGTCGCACCAGTTTGCCCTTGGCCAGGCGGCGGTCAGCGGCACTCGTGGTCTGTGGGAGGGCGCACGCATCTGGGCGCGCAACCACTATGTGTCGATGCTGAAGTGGGCACGGCGCAGCCAAGATCGTGTGGAGCATTCCCCCGGCCGATGGGCCTTCATGGGCGCAGCCATCACTCTGATTCTTCTGCTGTTGGGAAATCTGGGCCGCATCGCGCGCCTGCTGCACGAAGGATGGCTGCAAGCGCATCCAGAGCGTTCCCCGGAACAGGCGGCCACCATGTGGTACCGGCGGATGGCTCACACCCTGGCGCGGCGTGGCGTCGAGAAACCCGCGGCGCAGACTCCCCAGGAGTTCGTCAAGAAGATTGAAGACAGCCGGCTTCGCGAACCGGTGGCGCGCTTTACCCAGGTTTACGAGTCGGCGCGTTTCGGAGATTCGGCAGACGATGCCAAGCGCTTGCCGGAACTGTACGAGGAAATAGAACTGGCGACGCGAGGCCGCTAGAACCGCCAGAACGCTCCGCCGCCTACAAAATAGTTATGCTGCCGTGTTTTTCCTGTGGGGGCCAGCGGAAAATCCGGTTCCCCGGACCAGAAGTCGCGGACTTCTGCTCGCATGCTGAGCTTGCTCCAGACCTTTACATCCAGACCGGCTCCGCCCTCGATCGCCGCCGACGTAGTCGACTTGCCAGGGTTGGCGCCGCCATAGTCCAAGGTCGAGGTCTCACTGACATGGCCGAAGCCTGCTCCAAAGCTCGCCCAGGGAGAAACTGCCGTAGTCGGGAAGAGATTGACGCGGACCGCCGGGGCCACGAACAACTGTTTGTATCCGGTCGGCACAACCGCAAAACCGTAGGCGCCAGCGTTGAGTTTTTCGTTGTGGTCGTACGCCACGAGGCCTTCGCCAGCAATCGCGAAAAGTGGAGTCACGAAAAACCGGCGCGCGTACTCCCCTTCAAAAGTGAGCCCCTCGCCCGAATGGATGGTTGGGTCGAAGTAAGCAGCGTTCTGGATTCCCTGGTCGCTGACGAAGGTACGGCCGATGATGCCGCCGATATCGTTCTTTTCATCTTGCGCAACCGCCGCCGCCGCCAGAACAGCCACTACCGACACGACCGCAATCCAAAGACGTTTGCCAAACATTTCCCCTCCCGCGAGGTGGTCCATAAATTGTTACGGCGGTAAGACATAGCCTAGCACGACCCCGGCTCTTTTGAACCTTTCCGCGCTATCTTTTCTGTTGACGATTACGTTCGCTGGCTCGAGTCGGGGTGCTGTCAGCGCCGCTTCGGATGCTAAAATAGAAAGATTGCATGCCAGTTCAAGACCTCACCGTCAACGGCTCGACCGATCTCAAGTCTGACCTCAAGTCTGATCTCGTGCTTGATGGCAAGCCAGGTCATAAAGAGAAGTCTTCGGAGAATTCGCGCGCCGAGCGCCCTGAAACCGAGCGCCCTCAAAAGATAGGCTTCGTCAGTCTCGGCTGCCCCAAGAACCTGGTCGACAGCGAAGTCATGATGGGCCTGCTGGCGCGGGCCGGAGCCGAGCTCACCCGCCGCGCCGAAGATGCCGACGTGATCGTGGTGAACACCTGCTCGTTTATCGAAAGTGCGCAACAGGAATCGGTCAACACCATCCTCGAGATGGCTGCGCACAAGGTCGCCGGCAATGCGAAAAAGCTCATCGTCGCCGGATGTCTGGTGGAGCGCTTCCGCGATCAGATTCGCAAGGATATCCCTGAGGTCGACGCGGTTGTCGGCACGGGCGAGCTCGAAAGCATTCTCGCCGCAGCCGGGCTTGAACCCGCGCTGCAACCCAGAGCAGCTCAGACTGATTCCCCGTTCGTCGTACTCCCTTCGCGCCCGGAAGGTGACGCCCGCGCCGCCCAGGGCCGATTCTCACGCGAAACGTGGCAGGGCGCGATAGGCGACCTTCCCAACTATCTTTACGACGACGCCACGCCCCGCATTCTGGCCACGCCGCGCCACATGGCCTACATCAAGATTGCCGAGGGCTGCGACCATCCCTGCACGTTTTGCATTATTCCGCAGTTGCGCGGCCAGTTCCGCTCGCGCCGCTTCGAATCTGTAATCGCCGAGGCCGAACGCCTGGCCCACAGCGGCGTGCGCGAAATCACCCTCATCGGCCAGGACACTACCTGCTACGGCGAAGACTTCGGCCTGAAGGATGGGTTGGCGCTGCTGCTGGAAAAGCTCGCCGCCATCGAGGATCTGCGCTGGGTGCGATTTCTCTACGCGTATCCCAACAAAATCACCGGCAAACTTCTCGACACCATCGCGCAGCACGAAAAAATCTGTTCCTATATGGACGTTCCCCTGCAGCACGCCTCGGCCTCGGTGCTGAAGCGCATGAAGCGCGGCGGCGGAGCCGATGTGTTTCTTCGTTCCATTGCCAAGATGCGCCGGACAGTACCCGACCTAACCTTGCGCACCTCGTTCATCGTCGGATTCCCCGGCGAAACCGAAAAAGAATTCGAGGAACTCTGCGATTTCGTTCGCGAGGCTCAGTTCGACTGGATGGGAGCCTTCGCCTACTCCGATCAGGACGGCGCCGCAGCCTACGCTCTCGACAAGAAGCTTTCTCCGCGTGAGATCGAGCGCCGGCGGAAGCATCTGATGGGAATCCAGCGCCAGATCAGCAAGAAGAAAAAGAAGGCGCTAGTGGGCCGGGAGTTCGATCTTCTGCTCGAAGGCGAGTCGGAAGAAACCGAGTTGCTGCTCGAAGGCCGTACTCCCATGCACGCTCCGGAAATTGACGGGAAAGTTTTCGTCAACGACTTTCCGGAGGAAGTGGAGCCGCAGCCCGGCCAGTTCTATCGCTGCCAGATCGCCGAGGCGCACGACTACGATCTGGTCGCAAGAATTCTGTAGTCAGTCGTCTCGCGTGGAAAGTCGCCGAGCGAATCATCCCAGGCACGCGAATCTTCCCGATTACAATACGAATTGTATGCCGCGCAAGCGTACCGTGAAACTCCGCTGCCCCATCTGCAAGAAGTCAGCAACCAGCACTGGCGCGGACTTTCCTTTCTGCAGCGACCGCTGCCGCCTCATCGATCTGGGCAAGTGGGCCAGCGGGGCTTACGTTATTTCCTCGCCGACAACCGACGCTGACGAATCGATCCGCGAGAGCAACCCCGAAGATGCCGAGGATGAGTCGTGAACACTGCGCAAGTTCCTGCGACCACGCCGGCAGCCAACCGTGGCATCGACGTTCCGCCGGCTGCTGCCCCGCTTTGGGCGAAGCTGGTCGCAACTTTCTTTGGGGTCGGCCGCCTGCGCCCTGGCCCCGGCACTTGGGCATCGGCTGCCACGGTCGTGATCTGGGCTGCGATCGCCTTCGGACTAACGCCTGGCCTGCGCACGCCGACCGCAGTAGCCCTGGCTGCGCTGGTGACGCTGGTCGGCATCCCCGCCGCGACTCGCGTGGCGCGCGCGTCGGCGGTGAAAGACCCTCAGTTCGTCGTCATCGATGAGGTTGCCGGACAACTGATTGCGCTGATCGCCGTCCCGCTCGCATGGAAAACTTTTCTCGCGAGCCTTATACTTTTTAGAGCGTTCGACATCGTCAAGCCGCCTCCGGTGCGGCAACTGGAGAAACTTCCAGAGGGCACCGGAATCGTGCTCGATGATGTCGCCGCAGGAATTTTCGCATTCGCCGCAATGCATCTCCTGCTGCATTTTGGGCTACTAACTTCGTAGAGAGCTGCTACTACTTCTTCATGGGATTTTCCGACCGCATCCTCGGCAGAAAGAACGTCAACGGTGGACCACGCATTGAAATGATCGCGCCATCGCTGGCGCTCACCGGAGGCGAACTCCGCATCACCGGCTCGGGCTTGCGGCCTCACGAACTCTACCGTCCGAAAGTAAACTTTGGCGACTTTGAAGCTCCCATTGTCGTCAGCTCCGAGGGATTTCTGGTCACGCGCGTCCCCGAAGGAGCGACCTCGGGCCCCGTCGTGGTCGCGACCGATGGCCATGTCAGCAATCCCCATACCGTGAAAGTCGGCGTGACCATCGCCGAAAATCTTCATCCCGTGACCAGCCCGGCGGTCGACCCCGACGGCAACATCTACGTGACCTTTTCCGGTTCACGCGGCCAGAAGGTTCCGGTCGCCATCTATAAAATTGACACCAACTACGACCTCAAACCCTTCGTGGCCGAGATGATGAACGCCACCGCCATCGCCTTCGACCGCGAGGGGCAGATGTATGTTTCTTCGCGTTTCGATGGCGCCGTCTATCGCGTGGCTCCCAACGGAACCATGACCACTTACGCCGAAGGCATGGGCGTGGCCACTGGCATCGCCTTCGATCGCGAGCAGAGCCTTTACGTCGGCGACCGTAACGGGACGATCTTCAAGATCGCGCGCGATCAGCAGGTCTTTGTGTTTGCCACACTCGAGTCGAGCGTTTCCGCCTATCACCTTGCCTTCAATCCGAAGGGTGACCTGTTCGTTACCGGACCCACCGACCGCGTCTACAAAGTCGACCCCAACGGAACCGTCAGCACTTTCTACAAGGGCCTGGGCCGGCCGCAGGGACTGGCCTTCGACGTGGGCGGCAATTTATATGTCGCGGCTTCGCTCTCCGGCACGCGCGGCATCGTCAAGATTGCACCCGACGGCCTGGCCAATCTCGAAGTCGCCGGCCAGGGGCTGGTTGGCCTGGCTTTTGCACCCGGACGCTCCGTAATTCTTGCCACCACGAAAACCGTGTCTGGCAGTGGCTCCGTGCACCATCTTTCCTGGGACATCCAGGGCCTTCCCCTGCCACCGGAATAGCTTTCTTGTTGTTGCTCCAAATTTCTTCCGTTGTCGTTCCGAACGAAGCGAGGAATCTGCCGTTCGCTCTCACCACTCCTTCGCCCCCCGCGCGCCTTTTCATTTAAACTTCTAATGCGTGAACGCTGAAATCATTGCGGTGGGTTCCGAGATGCTCACCCCCTACCGCATGGACACCAATTCGCTCTATCTCACCGAGCAACTCAACCTGCTGGGAGTCGACGTTATATTCAAGAGTATTGTCGGCGACGATCTGCGGCGGCTCGTGGCGGCGGCTCAGCACGGCCTGTTTCGCTCCGACATTCTCATCTTCAGCGGCGGCCTCGGCCCCACGGAAGACGATCTCACCCGCGAGGCCGTCGCCGAAGCCCTTGGCTTGAACCTGTGCCGCGATCCAGAGATCCTCGCTCGTCTGGAGCAGCGCTTCGCCGACCGCGGCTGGAAAATGTCCGCCAACAACACCAAGCAGGCCGATGTTCTCGAAGGCGCCAACGTCCTTCCCAATCCCAACGGCACGGCCCCCGGACAATGGCTCAGCGGAGAGTTCGACGGGCGCGAACACATCATTGTGCTGCTCCCCGGCCCTCCACACGAACTCAAAGCCCTGTTCGAGGCTGAAGTGCTCGAGCGCCTGCGCGCCAAAGTCCCACCCGCGTTTCTGGCTGTCCGCACGTTGAAGATTGCGATGCTGGGCGAATCCGCGGTCGACGCGCGCGTCGCGCCCATCTACAAACGGTACGCCGATGTCGAGACCACCATCCTGGCCGGCGCCGGAGAGATCGAACTTCACTTCAAAACCCGCGCCGCCACCCAGGACGCGGCCCAGCGCCGCGTCGATGAAGTTGCCGGCGTAGTCGAAGACGAACTCGACGACGCGGTTTACTCCCGTAATGGCGAATCGCTGGAACAGATCGTTGGCTACTGGCTGCAAATGCGCACCGCCACGGTAGCAGTCGCTGAATCCTGCACCGGGGGGATGCTGGCGGAGCGCATCACGTCAGTCAGTGGAAGTTCGCGCTATTTTATCGGTGGCGCGGTCGTCTATTCCAACGCGCTGAAAACCGAACTCGCCGGCGTGCCCGCGGAAATGATCGACCGTCACGGCGCGGTCAGCCGCGAGGTCGCCGCTGCACTGGCTGAAGGCATCCGCTACCGCTGCGAGTCAACGCTGGGTATCGGCATTACCGGCGTGGCCGGTCCGAACGGAGGCACCCCGGAAAAGCCTGTTGGCCTGGTATTCCACGCTGTGGCCAGTAGCACCGGAACCGAAGTCGTGCAGCGCAATTTCCCCGGCGACCGCAAACGCATCCGCCGCTTCGCGAGCACCATGGCGCTGGACATGGTACGGAAGAAGTTGATGTGAAGCGAGGCCTTTGGCCTTTGGCTCTTAGCCTTTAGCTTTGGGCTCTGAGCAGAAAGCTCTTGCGCTCTTGGGTGGCAACGCTTTGGACACTGCGATAAGGGTCCTGCGGTGTGTGGGCTTTAGCCCCTGAGGGTTCCCTATTCATGTTCACAAATCGCGGCGTTGGCTTGAGGAGCTTCAAGCCAAAAGCCAAGAGCCTATCCATGCGTCTTTTCATCGCTCTCGACATCACCGACGCTATCCGCGACCGCATCGCCCGTTTCGTGGAGGGCGTGAGCGGATTCGCTCCCGACGCGCGCTGGGCCAAGCCGGAGTCGTTGCACGTGACTCTGAAATTCATCGGCGAGCAACCGGAGTCCGCCATCGAACAGATCAAGCACTCGCTAAACATTATTCAGCCAAGCGCACCCGAAATTCACTTCCGCGGCTATGGATTCTTCCCTACCGCGAAATCGCCCCGCGTGTTCTGGATTGGTCTGGAAGCCGGCCCGCAACTGGCAGCACTGGCGGAAGCCATCGACCACCAATTGACGCCACTCGGAATTCCAAAAGAAGATCACACTTTCAGCCCACACCTCACCCTGGCGCGCGGCCCGGGAGGCTCCGGATTGCCGCGCCGCAGTAATGCAGACTTCCCCAATCGCAATTTCCATCAACTGCAGGAGAAACTGGCAGCCCTCCCCGCGCCGGAGTTTGGTACCATGACGCCCCGCGAGTTCTTTTTGTATCAGAGCCAACTCTCGCCGAAAGGATCGAAGTACACGAAACTGGCTGGATTCGCGCTGACCTAGCGCGCATACAATTGCCTGAGATGCGAAGTGCATTCCAAATCGCCGCTGCCAGCTACCTGCTCGGCTCAATCCCCTTCGGCTATCTGCTCGTGCGAATTTTTCGTCGCGAAGACGTGCGCCGTAGCGGCAGCGGCAACATCGGCGCAACCAACGTAGCACGCAAGTCTCCGGCGCTCGGCGTGCTCACGCTGCTGCTGGACGCGCTGAAAGGCTCGATCGCAGTGGCAGTCGGCATCATCCTGAGTCCTCCGTTTTTTGCGCATACTTCGATCAGTCGGATTCCCTGGCGCCTCATCCTGCCCGCGTCATCCCCCGGCCTCGCCGTGTGGGCCGCCTTGGCTGCGCTAGTCGCCGTCGTGGGACACATGTTTCCCGTCTGGCTGAAGTTTCGCGGTGGCAAGGGCGTGGCCACGGGTCTGGGCGCTTTCGTCCTGATCGCTCCGCAAGCCGTGCTGCTCGCCGCGGCCGTCTTCATAGTTCTTGTGGCCGTCTTCCGTTACGTTTCTCTGGGGTCCATCGCCGCAGTCGCGGCCTTCCCCAATATCACATTGCTTCTGCACGAATTCGGCAATGTCCCGATGGCTCTCGCGCTCATGTCGCTGACGTCGGTGCTCATCGTCATTAAGCACCATGCCAACATCCGTCGCTTGCTGGCGGGCACCGAAAACCGCCTTGGCTCAAAGTCGGCATCAGGAGGCCCTGCATGAGTGAGATCGCTGTCATCGGCGGGGGCGCATGGGGGACGGGTATCTCCATCGTGCTCGGACGCATAGGCGCGCACACGGCCACGCATAAAGTCCGCCTGTGGGCTCACGAGGCCGACGTTTGCGAATCGATTTCACAAACTCGGGTCAACGAGAAATTCCTACCCGGCCGCCGCATCCCGGACTCCGTCACCGCCAGCAATGATCTGGCCGCGACGCTCGCTGGCGCACAGATCGTGGTCAGCGTGATGCCTTCGCAACATTGCCGCGCCCTGTTTGAGCGCATGCGCTTGCTACTGCAACCGCACGTTATGGTCGTGAGCGCGACCAAAGGCCTGGAGGAAGGTTCCCTTCAGAGAATGACCGAGGTCATTACCCACGTGCTGCAGCGGGATGACGGCTCCGCTCCCGCTGTGGGCGCGCTCAGCGGCCCTACCTTCGCACAGGAAGTCGCACGCGGCGATCCCACCGCAATCACCATCGCGTCGCAGAACTCCGAACTGCTGCGTACCGTGCAGCAGCAATTCAGCGATCCCAGTTTCCGCGTTTACACTAACAGCGACGTGATCGGCGTGGAGCTAGGCGGTGCACTGAAGAACATTGTCGCCATCGCGGCCGGAATCTGCGACGGCCTCGGCTTCGGCCATAACTCGGCCGCCGCCCTGATTACGCGCGGCCTGGCGGAGATGACTCGCCTGGTCGTCGCCTGCGGAGGCCGTGCCGAAACCATGGCCGGACTGGCTGGACTCGGCGACCTCGTGCTCACCTGCACGGGCGGCTTGTCGCGAAATCGCAGTGTCGGCGTCGAACTCGGCCGCGGACGAAAACTGCCCGAAATTATCGCCGACATGCGCGGCATGGTTGCCGAAGGCGTCTTTACCACTTCCGCTGCCGTCGGACTGGCGCGCGCCCGCAACGTCGAAATGCCGATCACCGAGCAGATGCACGCAATCCTGCATCGGGGAAAATCGCCGCGTGAGGCGATCCATGAACTGATGTCGCGCAGCGGAAAGAGCGAGGGCGCAGGCTCTTAGCTCTTGGCTCTTGGCTTTTAGCTTTCCCTTCACCATTCTGTGGCGGGCCAACCGTTCATCGTGCGCGTGTTACCCTTTACCGTTCAAACCTCGATCTTCGGAGTCCTCATGCGCCTGAGCAAGTTTGCCTTGGTGATCGTGTTTCTTGTCTTCCCTCTGAGCGCTGCGCTGGGACAAGCCACGCTCGCACAAACCAAGACCATCGCCGAGCACCTGGGCTATCCGCCGGATTCGAAACTCCTCATCATCCACGCTGACGATCTCGCCGTCGCCCGCTCAGAAGACTCCGCCAGCTTCGACGCGCTTAACAAACACGCTGTTACCTCCGCCAGCATTATGGTTCCCTGTCCCTGGCTGAGCGAAGTTGCCGACTACGCGAAGGCCCATCCCGACGCGGATCTGGGCCTGCACCTGACCCTCACCAGCGAATGGAAAACCTACCGCTGGGGCCCGGTCGCATCCAAGAACACGGTCCAGAGTCTGCTCGATCCCTCTGGATATCTCTGGCCGGACTCCGAGCCGGCCGCACAACACATTAAGACCGACGAGGCCGAGCGCGAAATTCGCGCGCAAATCGAACGCGCGATCGCCATGGGGATTCACCCCACTCACCTCGACAGCCACATGGGCGTGCTTTTCGCGCGCCCCGATCTGTTCGCCGTCTACGTGAAAGTCGCACATGAGTACAAACTGCCTTTCTTGGCACTGCGCTCTCCGGATGCGCCCCCGGCTATGCTGTCCGCGCTCTCCGACAAAGATATCGTGCTCGATTCGGTCGTCATCGCCGGTCCTTCGGTCGGCGCCGACAACTGGAAGACCTTCTATTTCAACGCGATCAAAAACTTAAAACCCGGAGTCACCGAAATCATTGTCCACCTCGGCCACGACGACGCCGAACTGCAAGCCGTTACAGTGGATCACCCCGACTACGGAGCGGCCTGGCGACAGCGCGACTATGATGTCGTAGCCAGCCCCGAATTCAAGAAGACCATCGACGAGAATCACATAATCCTCATCCGCTGGAAGGACTTGAAACAACTCCTGAACTAACGTCGAAACCATGAAAGCGATTAGGAGTCTAAATGTTCTGATCTGCAACCGGCGCCACCCACCTTTCCCGTGCTAAATCCGCACCAGCCGCCGCTTTCGACAGGTACTTTGGTAATGGCAATCCTCCCAGCTTTTCGTCGAACCTGCCACATTCCCCGTTAGAATTTTAAAGATACCTGTGAACGCCGCCACCACTTCGTCTTCGGCGTCCGCGATAAGTGAAGGGAGAGACTTGTCCTCCAGCACTCAGAATCACGCACGCATTCCGATTCTGTACCTCATTCTCGGTGTGCTTCTGGTCATCAGCATCATCCCCATGTATTTCTACTCGACGCAGGTCGAGTCGATTAATCGGGACCGTCTGAAGACCAACGAGATGCTGCTGCAGAACACGGTGACGGGCTCGCTGGCGGATGATCTTTCCCAGCACGAACGCTCCCTCCGAATGATGCAAGCCAACCTATCGTCAGCTATTCAGGTGGCCAGTGGCGGCGACATTGGCGAGACCAACATTCAGGCACCGGAACTGCGCGCCCTGCTGGAAAACTTCGTATCTTCTTCCGACGAGATCGCTTACACGACATTGCTGAACGCCGACGCCAAGGGCATTTCTGCGGGGCGCATTGCACCCGACGCCTTCCTGAACCGCGAACTGGAGCGCGCTTACGCCGCTGCCCGCGATGGCCGCGTCTATAACGGCCAGGCGCTCGTGGTCGGGGAAGGCAAGTCCTCGCGGACCGTTTTTCTGGTCAGTTATCCGGTGAAGTACGGACAGAGATTTCTGGGAGTGATTGCCTCGGTCGTCGATCTTCAATTTCTGATCCGCCGCCTGCGCGAGGTGAGCGGTGGGGGACTAACGCCCTACGTCGTCGATGCTCAGGGCCGCCTGGTTGCAGCGGCTACGCCCGAGTTTGCCACCGGGCAGGACATGAAGAACCTCGAAATTGTGCGCGACTTCGTCGAAGGCGGCAACAAGGTACAGTTGGCTGCTACTCGTGAATTCACCGTGAAGGCTGGTTCCGAGCGCGTGGATATGCTCGGCACCTATAGTCCGGTAACCTCGCTGGATTGGGCCGTGGTGGTGCAAAAACCGCAGCGCGAAGCCTACCGCGGGATCATTGAAATGCAGCGCACCGGCCGCCTGCTCGCTCTTCTGGCAGTCTTGTTGAGCATCGGCGTCAGCATTTTTGCCGCTCGCCGCATCACCCATCCTCTGCACGTGCTCACCCAGTCCAGCCGCGCTCTGGCGCGTGGCGACTTCTCCCAGCGCGTCAACCTGTGGAGCCGCACCGAGATTGGGGAACTGGCCCACACTTTCAACACTATGTCGGATGAACTCGAGCATTTCGTCGAAGACCTGAAACGCGCCGCCGAAGAAAATCGCGAGTTGTTTATGGGTTCCATCCAGATGCTTGCCGGCGCAGTCGACGAAAAAGATCCTTACACTCGCGGCCATTCCGACCGCGTCACGCGCTATTCCCTGCTCGTCGCCAAGGAAATGAAACTGCCCGATTCCTTCCTGGAGACGCTGCGGATCTCTGCCCAGTTGCACGACGTGGGCAAGATCGGCATTGAAGATCACATCCTGAAAAAACCCGGCGCGCTGACCGAAGAAGAATTCGAAGTCATGAAGACCCACACGACCAAAGGCGCGAATATCTTGCGCCCGGTTACGCAGTTGGCGGAAATGCTCCCCGGCATTGAGCTGCACCACGAGGCGCTCGATGGCCGCGGATATCCCTACGGCCTGCAGGGCGATCAGATTCCGCTCTTGGCGCGCGTAATTGCAGTGGCCGACACTTTTGACGCGCTCACTACGAACCGTCCCTATCAGAAAGAACACACTCCCACGCAGGCCCTGCAGATCATCCAGAACCTCGCGGGCAAGCGGCTCGATCCAACCGCGGTGCAGGCTCTCCTCGCCGTCTACGCCCGCGGCGATATCAAGATTCAGCGCTTCACCATCAAGCGCCCTATCGCTGCTCCACCTACCGAGACTCCCGTGGCTGTAGCAGCTACCGCTTCCACGGTTTCGGCCGAAACTGCGACTCTGGAACGAACTCGGGTCTAAACTTGAGGGTGCAAACCGTTTCACTTATCTGGTTGATCTGTGACCGAACTCGGCCGCGATCACAGCGCCGCCACCCTCCGCTGCACCACCAGAAAGTACACCGCCACCAGCACCAGCACCACTCCATTCACTCCAAGCACAAGCGGCGCCGTGAACATCGGAACCAGCCATCCCGACAGCAGATTCCCCATCGGCATGCCTCCGCGAAAAGCGAAGTTATAGACGCTCATCACCCGCCCGCGCATTTCATTGGTAATGATCAACTGCACCAGCGACGTGACCGTGGCAAACACCGCCATCATTGAGGCCCCCACCAGCACCAGCGTGGCATAGCTGAGAGGCAACGACTTCGACAGCGAGAAAACTGCGGTCCCCGCGCCCAGGCACATCAACATGGTCAGGGCCAGCTTCCCTTTCTTCGAAATGTTCCCCAACCCCGCCATCGCCAGCGATCCGCAAATCGATCCTACGCCCATCAGCGAAAGCAAGGTTCCGTACGTCTCCGGTCCACGATGAAAAATGTCCTTCACAAACACCGGAATATATGTCCGCATCGGCATCCCCAGGAACGTCATCAGGAACGCCAAAACGATCAGCCCCACCATCGAGCCTTGATGCCAGATGAACCTGAACCCCTGTTTCAGGCTGCTGAACATCGACTCCTTGGTGCAATCGGGCAGAAAACGCGTAGTGATCATGGACAGCGAAATCACCGGTGCCAGAAACGAGACCGCGTTCAACCCAAAGCACCACTTCTCGCCCCACTTCGCCAACACCGGCCCAGCGATCGCCGGACCCACCGTTATCGCCAGGTTGAATTGAATCGAATTCAGCGCAATTGCGTTCGGCATATCCTCGGGATCCACCAGCGTTGGAATCAGCGCCGAATAAGCCGGCCCGCCGAAGGCCTGCGCCAGCCCCGACACGAACGAAAGACACAAAATTTCCCAGACGCGCACCAAGTCCATAGCGACCAGCACGGTCAGAATTCCCGCGCTCGCCATCTGAATGTATTGCGAGATCAGCAGAATTTTCCGCCGCTCTGACCGGTCCGCCACCACACCGCCGATGATCGTAAACAAAAAGATGGGAAGCCCCGCCAGGAACTGATCCAGCCCTAGGAGGCGGGCCGAATGGCTCAGCCGGTAAATCAGCCAGCCCTGCGCCACAATCTGCATCCAGGTGCCAATACTCGAGGTGCAGGCCCCAATCCACATCAGGCGAAAATCGCGATATTGAAATGCTTTGAAGATTTTGCGCAGCGTTGGCGTTTGCATGGGTTCCGTGCAGTTATAGTTTCCGAAGTCTATCTTCGCACGGACGTGCCCACAAGGTTTCCGTTAGCAGCAAGCGAAGAGGCCGGCAAAAGAAAGTGAGCACCTACTTGGATTCTCATTGACCCGTTGAGGACTCAGTACCTACCCGGCGACGCCCGCTCAACCCGAATCCTGCCCGTATAATTAAGCCTTGGGCCTTCTATGATTCAGACTCTGTTCGGCAGCCTCACCGAAGAAAAGAAAACCGGCTTCTTGGACCGCATGAAGCAGGCGGTCACGCGTACCCGCGAGAATCTCGCCGAGCGCATCGAAGAAGTCGTCTCTTTCGGCAAGGAGATCGACCGCAACACGCTCGACGATCTCGAGGCCACGCTCATCGGCGCCGATCTCGGCAATACGACTACGCAAGAAGTCCTTGCCAAACTACGTGACAAGGCCGACCGCAAGCAGATCAAAGATGTACAGGAACTTAAGCGCCTTCTGAAAGAAGAACTGCTGGCGATTCTGAGTGCGGCCAACTCACGGCCTGTCAGCAAAGTCGAGGGCTCACCGGAAGTGATTTTGGTAGTCGGCGTCAACGGCACCGGCAAAACCACCACCATCGGCAAACTCTCCCAGGTCTTCCGCTCGCAGGGAAAAAATGTGCTGCTCTGCGCCGCCGACACTTTTCGCGCGGCCGCCATCGACCAACTCGAAATCTGGGGATCGCGCACCGGCACCGAAGTCATCAAGACCAAGCCCGGCGGCGATCCATCGGCCGTATTGTTCGACGCGCTGCAAGCCGCAGTGGCGCGCAAGGCCGACTACGTCGTCGTCGATACCGCCGGCCGGCTTCACACCAAGACCAGCCTGATGTCGGAACTCGACAAAATGCGCCGCACTGCGAACCGCATCATTCCCGGCGCGCCTCACGAAACCCTCCTCGTGATGGACGCGACCACCGGGCAAAACGGTCTGCAGCAGGCCCGCATGTTCACTGAATCGGCGGGCGTCACCGGAATCGTCCTTACCAAACTCGACGGCACGGCGAAAGGCGGCGTCGTGGTCGCCATCTCTCGCGAACTTGGCCTTCCCGTCCGCTATGTCGGCGTAGGTGAAAAGGCTGGCGATTTGCTTCCGTTTGATCCTAAGGAATTTGTCGATTCACTGTTTGAATAAGCATTCCGTAAGAGGTATGGTTCAGTAAATACGTTCGAGTAGGAGGCCACATGCCCACCGATCGGCAGAGACGTTCCCTGTTGAAAAAGTTCGGGGACGCGATCCGCCGTCTGCTCGGCCGTAAACCCTCGCCTCCGCCCGCTGACCCCTACGCCTACGCGATGGCTCCCGTGCGTCGTGGTCCCAAAGGCCGCAGCGGCGCGGCAGTCGCAGAGATCGAGCGATCGAGTAACGACGATTCCTATCGGAGCTTTCCTCCGCGCGGCTAGAGTTTATTCGACAACATTCGTCGGCCAGAGCTCGTCAATCCTCAATCTTGGGTTCAAACAAAAAGGGCGGCCTTTGGGGCCGCCCTGTCGCGTTCGAACGAACAAAGTTAGTGGTGCGAACCACCGGAAGCGTGTCCGGACGACGACGTGCTGTGGCCCGTTGACCCAACTGCCGTGCTACTGAGTGGCTCGAACAGTTGGGGAGTTCTGGCTGCACTGGTGGAGAACTGCGGCTCCAAATGCACCTCGGCGAATCCGCTCTTGGCAACCTGGCGGTTCAAGTGGCTGAGATTGTCGAGCGTGCCACGCGGAATCCCCAAGCCCGCCGATCCAGCATGCACTACAAGAGTCGATGGCATGGCTGAGACAGTTCCGCCCCTCCCGACCGCAATCATCTTCACTGTCCCGTCGACGGGCGCAACCAGCGGATGGAAATTTGCCGGCAAGGTCCCGGCAACATGCGGTGCGGTGAGCCAGGTATTGTATCCTCCCGGCTGCCACATCCAGCCGTATCCTGGGACGGACATCCAGCTGCCGTAACGGTACGGCATCCATCCCCAAGGGTAAGACGACGCGAACATATAACCGTAGCCGGGATACCACGACCAGGCGCCATCCATGAACGGATCCCAGCCGATGCCGGTAAAGAAAGGCTGCCACATCATCCCATAGCCGGGGACGTTGCTGTAGGCGCCGTAGTAATTCATATCGCTCATCCCATAGCCGTAGGGAGCCGAATTGTTCCTCGCGTACTGGTCATGGTAGGCGCTGGCGTCTCTGTCCCAGGAGTCGAGCGGGGCTTCTGCAATGTTGTTAGCGATCGTGTATTTGTCGTTATCTGCTGCTGCGAAGGTCGCCGTTGTCTTCTTGTCGACGGCAAATTTTCCGGCTTCGCCGTCGACTTCGACGTCGCCTTTGAAGACCGCCAGGCTGGCAGTTTCCGGAGAGGTTTCGACCCGGAAATGCGCCGCTTGGCTGATTGAGATCTTCTCGCTCAAGAAATTCAGGCTGAATTCATCCTTGCCCAGCCAGTTCACATAGGCCATGCCCTCGAGCAGATTGATGACCGAGATGCGCTTGCCCGCGTCATTGAGCGCCAGCGTGCTGAACTCGACCGTGGTGTTGGGAGTCAGTCGCACGGTGCTGCCGTCTTCAAACTCGATTTCCGCGCGGCCGCGGTCGTGCGTCCTCACCCGGGCCCCTTGGGTGATCGGCAGGTTGAGGAATGCGTTCTCAAAACCCAAGCCCGCGTTCTTGTCGATCTGCACCGAGCCTTGCACGTCGCTCAGGCGCACAATGCGTGCCTGCGAATCAGCCAGAGCGGGCAGCGCCAGGAGCGCGCAGGCAGCGGCCGTCAGGAAAACCATGGTGAAGGTGGAAGGAGAGAGCTTGGACATAGCAACCCCCGGTGGTCTTTCTTCGGACCATTAGAACACGGTTTCGCAAACGGAATTGTAAAAAAGTATGCCGAGCTAGATCTGGGGGCTCAGGCAAGGACCATGCTCGGCTTGGTGACCGACGCCGGGCGAACAAATAGCCAGCGGTAGGCTACCCAAGCCTAGAGCGACTCCGGAACCTTCTCCAAAACTGCGCTAACCGCATCCTGGCGGGGGTCGAAAGTGTTGTGCGCGTGAATATCGGGGTTCTTCAGGAAGCGTTCCTTTTCCAAAGCGATTCGCTCCATAGCGATTCGCCCCAGGATTGTTTCTTACCTAGTGGGCTGCACCCGCGCCATTGCCCATTTCCATGATGCGCTGCGCCCGCGCCCGTACCACGTTCATTACTGACGCATCGTCATAAATCTCCTGCAGGACCGGCCTTACCACCTGCAGTTCGATGAGGTCGCCACGCCGAACCTCATCCTCCATACTCTTCAACGCGTCGTCGAGGGCGAGCTTCTGGTAGCGATGGTTGTAGGCCAATCGGCGGCCAAATTCCAGGGTTGCGCCGATGCTCTGGAACAAAGTTGTCAGCTGTTGGACTGGTGGCTGGGGAGAAAAGTTGTAAGCCGCGGCCGTTTCCCGCTGCCCGTCTTTGTAGGCCAGTTTCTTAGCGCCGGTGAACGCAAGCTTCCGATTGCCGGAGTCGATCTTCCCGGAAAAATGATGGGCGCGCGCTGCCAGGTCGAAAATCTGGGCGCGGGTTGCCTCTGAGAGACTGAACTCCGTTTGGTAGGTTTCGCGGTCGTCGGAATCGGACGAGGTCTTCCCTGAACATTCATAGCGGGCATGGCCGTCCGACTGCACCGCAATGGAATAGTGCTCGGGATCTGAGTTTGGAAAGTCCAGCGTAAATGTGACCGTGGCTGGCTCGGCGGCAGGAGTAGGAAGACTGCAAACCAGAGCAAGGAATCCAGCCAGAACGATCAGCAGTACGCGGCCAGCCCGCTGCCCCGTTCGCCCGTGCTGCGTTTTTCCCACTCCAATCCCGATCATCAGCCTAAGATTCGCCCTCGCTTAGCAATCACGCGGACTGCAGAAACCAATCGAACCAAAACTGCAAACCAAAACTGAACGGTACCGGAAACAGATCGCCGATTGCCGCTCCAGTTAACGTGCTGAGGCGCGCTGTCGGCTGAGCGTGCCTGCCGTATGCAGATGGCAAATAGCAATCGCCAGCGCGTCGGAAGCATCCATGGGTTCCGGTGGCACGGAAAGCTCAAGCAACCGCGTCACCATATGTTGCACCTGCTGCTTCTCGGCGCGCCCGTAACCAACCACCGACGACTTGATGGTCAGCGGCGAATATTCGGCAACCTCCAGCCCTGCGGCAGCGGCGGCCAGCATTGCAACTCCACGCACCTGCCCTAACTTGAGCGCCGACTTCACGTTGAGAGCATAGAAGACATCTTCAATTGCAACTTCATCGGGGTGGTGTAGGACAATAATTTCGCCGAGTTGGGTGAAAATGCGCGACAACCGCCGCGGCAGTGCTTCGCGAGGAGAAAGCTTGATCGCGCCGCAGGTCAGGCAGCACAGCTTGCCGCTGTCATACATCTCGACCACGCCGTAGCCGGTGTACTCCCCTCCACAATCAATGCCCATAACTCGCATGCTAGAGCAGTCTATCGCGGAACCGGCGGAGATGCTAACGAACAGCGTCTAACAGCACTTTGGCCTGCTCGCCTTCGCAGCTTCAAACTCCTCGCGGAACGCGGCGTAGGCCTCGGTCGACGAGATCATCCGGCTGCGTCGCAAGAACCGCTCGTAAGCGGCCTCGTCGAAAATCTCGCGCAGTGTCGCCAGCGCAATTCGGGTTGCTTCGAGAAATCGTGTCATCCGCGCTCCTCCGCCAGCCGCGTCATTACGAATGGCGTCTCTCTCACCCGCGCTTCGTCCCTTCCGCTCAACACGGCGATCCACTGCCGCACCGATTCAATCAGCACCAGCGCCACCATTACCACCAGCACAGCCGTCAAGGCAGCATCCAGCCGATTGTTGAAGATCAGCCGCGCCGTTGCGCTGGTCGAACTCGCGACACCAGGACCAGCCGCGAGGGCCCGCGCCTGCGCCAGAAAACCGACTCGCGGATTGGGATCTAGAATCTTATGCCACGAAGCGGTGAACGTAACCGCCACCAGCCACGCCAACGGCACCAGCGTAACCGCCGCGTAACGGGTTCGGTGCATCTTGATAATGATCGTCGTGGCCACGCACAGCGCCACGGTCGCCAACAACTGATTGGCGATGCCAAACAGCGGCCATAGCGAGTTAATACCGCCCAGCGGATCTTTCACGCCCTGCCACAGAAAGTATCCCCAGGCCCCAACAACTAGCGCGCTGGTGGCCAGAATCGAGGGATACCAACTCGTCCGCCCCAGCGGTTTATAGATGTGCCCCAGCGCATCCTGAATCATGAAACGAGCCACGCGCGTTCCGGCGTCGAGGATGGTCAGAATGAAAAGCGCCTCAAACATGACCGCGAAGTGGTACCACAGCGCCATCACGGTCGCACCGCCCAAGCTTTGCGAAAAGATGTGCGCCATGCCGACGGCAAACGCCGGCGCACCGCCCGTCCGGTTGAAAAGAGTTTGCTCGCCGACGGCGTGCGCCAGGGCCTGCATGTCGGCCGCGGTCACGGGAAATCCCCAGGACGAAATAGTCGCGGTCGCGGTGGCCGCGCCCTGTCCGACTACGCCGGCGGGACTGTTAATTGCAAAATAAATACCGGGCTGAAGCACGCACGCCGCGATGATCGCCATCACTGCAACCGCAGACTCAGCCATCATGGCGCCATAGCCCACTATGCGAGTTTCGGTCTCGCGCCCGATCAATTTGGGTGTGGTTCCACTTGAGATCAGGGCATGGAAGCCGCTGATGGCGCCACACGCGATGGTGATGAAAGCGAAGGGGAAAATCTTCCCCGCAAACACCGGCCCAGTGCCGTCGATAAACCGGGTTAGCGCGGGCATGTGCAGCGTGGGATGCAACGCGACGATGCCGATGCCCAGAAGCGCAATCGTCCCCAGTTTTACAAACGTGCTCAGATAGTCGCGCGGCGCAAGCAGCAGCCATACGGGTAGCGCCGACGCAGCGAAGCCGTAGACAATGATGAGAATCGCCAGAGTGGGCGCGCGCAGCGTGAACAGGCTCGCCATCGCTGGATTTTGCGAAGCCCACTGCCCGCCCCAGATTGCGAGAAGTACAAGCACAAATCCCAGGGCCGAGACTTCCAAAACTTTGCCCGGCCGAATGCGGCGCAGATACAAGCCCATCAGCAGCGCGATCGGGATGGTCATCGCGATGGTGAACGTGCCCCATGGACTGTCTTTCAGGGCGTTGACCACGATCAGTGCGGCCACGCCAAGCAGAATAACCAGAATCGCGATCACTGCGGTGTACGCGACAAATCCGCCCACGCGCCCGATTTCTTCCTTCGCCATTTCGGTGAGCGACTTGCCGTCGCGGCGCACCGAGAAAAGAAGAATCACGAAATCCTGCACGCACCCAGCGAAGACGGCGCCAACCAGAACCCACAACACCCCTGGAAGATAGCCAAACTGCGCGGCCAGCACCGGACCAACCAAGGGACCGGGCCCCGCGATCGCGGCAAAATGATGCCCGAACACGACCCACCGGTTGGTGACAACAAAATCGCGCCCGTTTTCCAGACGCTCGGCCGGAGTGGCGCGGAGCGCATCGAGCGCAAGAATCTTCGTTGCAATGAACCTGCTGTAAAAACGGTAGCCCAGGCCATAGCAGCAGGTCGCGGCCGCCACCAGCCACAGCGCGTTAATCGGCTCTCCGCGACAAACTGCGATCACTCCCACAGCCCCTGCGCCGAGCAGGCCCACGGCTATCCAGGCAAGAATCGTTAAGATTTTATTCATATCCGTCGGGTGTTTCCCGTCGAACTTTTCTTCGTCGAGCATTGTGTCGAATCTTGCGCCGGAGCGCAATGGCAATGTAAAGCCTTGCGGGAGGCTGCACCTGAACGATTTTCTAAAGGCTCTTTGACTTTGGCAGCCAGCGATTTGGTGTTACTCTATCTCTTCCGATCGATGTTCACCCCCGCGCTTTGGGCCATTTCGTCGCCCCCGGGATTCACTAGCAGCAGATCGCTAGCGGATGTTTATTCACAGGACTTCATTCTGAACTCATACTCGAATAGGAGCGTACGATGAAGATTGGCATGTTAACCGGCGGGGGCGATTGCCCCGGATTGAACGCGGTCATCCGCGCCGTGGTCCGCAAAGGCGTATTTCACTATCACGATGAATTTATCGGTTTCATGGAGGGTTGGCGCGGTCTGATCGAAGATAAGAGCATGCCCCTCGATCTGGACGCGGTAGGCGGCATTCTGCCCCGCGGTGGAACCATTCTGCGTACCTCGCGCACCAATCCCTCCAAGCGACCGGATGGTATTGAGCGCTGCACCGCCACGATTGCCAAGAACAAGATTGACGCGCTGATTGCGATTGGCGGCGACGACACGTTGTCAGTCGCGCAGAAGCTTCACGAGAGCGGAATCAAGGTCGTCGGCGTTCCCAAAACCATCGATAACGATCTGAGCGGCACCGACTACACTTTCGGATTTGATACCTCCTGCAACATCGTGTGCGAGGCCATCGACCGCCTGCACACGACGGCAGAAGCCCACAACCGCGTGATGGTGGTTGAGGTCATGGGCCGGGACGCGGGATGGATCGCCTTGTACAGCGGCATCGCCGGCGGCGCCGATGTGATCCTGATTCCCGAGCGGCCATTCGACATTGACAAGGTTGCCGAATCGATTCGCCAGCGCCATGAACGTGGACGTTATTTCTCGATCGTCGTAGTCGCGGAGGGCGCAAAGTTTTCCGCCGATGCCAGTGCCGGGTCTCCGGTCGTTCAGGATATGGGAAAGGACGAATTTGGCCACGCCAAACTGGGCGGCATCGCCAACACTCTCGCTCGCGAAATTGAAAAGCGCACGGGCTTCGAGACCCGCGCTGTCGTGTTGGGACACATCCAGCGCGGCGGCTCACCTAGCGCTTTCGATCGCGTCCTGGCGACACGCTACGGCTTGGGCGCCATCGACATGGTTCATCGCGGCGAATTTGGCTGCATGGCAGCCTTGCGGGCGAACAAGATTGTCTCCATCTCGCTAAAGGAGGCGATCTCGAAAAACCGCGTCGTCGACAACGAAATGATTCAGATCGTGGACGGCCTGTTCGAAGAGATCGGCGTAAAGGAAGTCGCCAGCAAGTAACGCATCGGCATCGGCCTCCTCCGTCCATTCGCGGGTGGAGGCTCGAACTTCTCCCGCCGGCTTCGATTAGAGCGGTTATCGAGCTCACGACGATGCAAAACCTCTACGCCCGGCTGGCTCCTTGGCTGCTGTTGGTTACCGAATTGCTGCTGATGACGGCCGCCGCCGTGCTTATCTTGCGGTCGCGGCGCCGGGCGCAAGAACCGGCACCTTCCGAACTTCAGTCCTTCAAACGCGCCTTCGGCCGCCTTGCGCGACAGCAAAGGCTCTCGGTGTTCGCCGTGGGCGCCGGCGTGGTTGCAATTCGAGTCGCGCTCATCCCCGTGCTCGGAATCCCCCAACCGCACTGGAACGATGAGTTCAGCTACCTGCTCGCAGCGGATACTTTCGCGCACGGTAAAATCACCAACCCAACTCATCCCATGTGGATTCACTTCGAGAGCTTCCACATCATCGAACATCCCACCTACATGTCGATGTATCCTCCGGCGCAAGGGTTAGTACTCGCGTCCGGGCAACTACTGGGGCATCCGTGGATCGGGCAACTTCTAATCACGGCGGCGATGTGCTCGGCGTTGTGCTGGATGCTGCAGGGATGGCTGCCTCCGCAGTGGGCTCTTTTCGGAGCCGTTCTTGCGGCTCTGAGGCTGGGAATCCTCAGCTATTGGATGAATAGCTACTGGTGCGCTTCGATTGCGGCACTAGGTGGCGCGCTCGTGCTGGGTGCGTGGCCGCGACTGCAGAAGGGTCGGCTCTGGCGTGACGCTTTGCTCATGGCGCTGGGTTTGGCGATCTTGGCAAACAGCCGCCCGTACGAAGGGTTCGTTCTAGCCGTCCCGATGGCTCTGGCTATGCTCTTCTGGCTGGCAGGACCGAATCATCCGCCGTTTCGCACGAGTCTGTCGACGGTGGTGCTGCCGATCCTGGGCGTTCTTCTGCTGGCAGGCATAGCCACGAGCTATTACTACTACCGGGTGACGGGCAGTCCGTTCCGTATGGCATATCAGGTAAATCGCGCGACTTATGCGACCGCGCCGTATTTTCTATGGCAAACTCCGCGTCCCGAACCCACATATCATCACGAGGTCTTCCGCTCGTTCTATCGCTGGGAACTCGGCCGCTTCGAAGACAGTCTCACCCTCAGCGGATTCCTCAAGAGCAGCGCGGTGAAAATCGAACAATGGTGGCAATTCTATCTCGGACCAGCATTGACGCTGCCTTTGCTGGCCCTGCCATGGGCAGTCCGCGACCGCAAACTGCGATTACCTTTGCTGGTTCTCGCCTGCATGGCGTTGGGATTTTCCGTGCAGACCTGGACGTTGCCTCACTACTTCGCGCCCGCGACCGCACTCTTGTACCTGGTGATTGCTCAATGCATTCGTCATCTGTACATCTGGCGCCGCCGAGAAAGGCACCTGGGAGCATCCTTGGTCGCGTCGATCCCTCTGGTCGTCGGCGCGCTGATCATCTTTCGCGTTGTTTCAGTTATCGCGCATGCCCCCATTGAGCCAGCCTGGCCGCGCGGCAATCTGGAGCGTGGAAGAATTATGCATGAACTCGACCGGCTACCGGGCCGGCAACTAGTCATCGTAGATTACGGGGATCATCATGACGTCGATTGGGAGTGGGTGTGGAACGCGGCCGATATCGATGATTCCAAAGTGGTGTGGGCTCGCGACATGGCTGCACCGGCAAACCAGGAGTTGCTGAACTATTTCAAAGATCGCCGCGTCTGGCAGCTGAGCGGCGACGACCCGAAGCCAGAACTTAAGCCTTACGGATGGAAATAGTGTCGGCGGTCCGCATCGGTGTGCAGAACCTAAGCTTGATACACTTCAGCGTACTCCGTCTTCAGATTCCGGTGACATCGCCAAGGCAACGACACATTCCGGTCATGTTCCTGCTCAGCTTGTGTGTGAGCGCGACGGCGTGGGTCTACGTACACCGGATCTTAGAACCATGGGCGGATGCGAAAGAGGTTCAAAAGGACGGCCTCAAAGCGCAGATGGGCGATCTGTATCCGCGGTGGGTGGGCACGCGCGAGCTTCTCCTCAACGGGCGAAACCCTTACAGCACCGAGGTAAGCCATGAAATCCAGATGGCCTACTACGGGCACATCGTCATTCAGGAAGACGTCGCACAACGGCCTATCGATGAACAGCGTTTCGTTTATCCCGTCTATGTCGTGTTTCTCATGGCGCCCACAATTTATTTGGACTTCGCCAGGGTTCAGTTCTGGGCCCCATTTGTGCTCGGCGGATTTGCGGGCTTGAGCGTCTTGTTCAGTGTTGGTCTTCTCGACTGGCGCACGCGCTGGACGACCACGACCGCTTTGATTTTGTTTGTGTTGAGCAGTCCGCAGATTGTGCAGGGAATGCGCCACCAGCAATTAGCGCTGGTCGTCGCGTGTCTGCTCACCGCTGCGGCGTGGCTTGTGCACAAGGGTCACCTTGCGACCGCTGGTGGAGTGCTTGCTTTCTCGACCATCAAGCCGCAGATGGCACTGCTTCCACTGATCTGGTTTATTCTTTGGGCAGCAGGCGAGAGGTGCTCCAGATGGCGGCTGTTGATGGGCTTTGGAGTGACCATTACGTTGTTGGTCGGCGCCGGCGAACTTCTTCTTCCCGGATGGCCGGCGGATTTCCTCGCCGCCATGGCAGCCTACCGCAAATATTTCCCAACCACTTCCCTGCCTCGCTTGGTTCTTGGCGATAGCCTTGGAATCACCGCATCGTTCGTCATCGTCATTTGGTCTCTGGTCCTTGGGTGGAAGTATCGAAAGATTGCCGGAAGTTCGCAGCAGTTCGTTTGGGTCTTCGCAGGTTTTTCGATGGGGACCGTACTTGCCTTTCCGCTGTTTACGCCATTCAATCAAGCGCTCTTGATTCTGCCCGCCATTTTGGTTGTGCATCAATGGGCAGCGTTCTCCAGGCTTTCCCGGCTAATGTTCATCGCGATCATGTTCTGGCCCTGGATCGCTGCGATGGCACTGTTGTTCTTGCGACCTGCTCTGACTCCGGCGAGTAACCTCCCGTTGCTTCCCGCGTTCGCGGCGTCTGCCGTGCCAGTGCTTTTGCCGGTCCTATTTTTTGTTAGAAAAAGGACCGTCATAGCTCCGGTCGGAGAGTCGACGATCGATTGATTGAGGACCGGATGCCAAAAGATGATCACGGCGGTTCGGGAAAACAGTCTGGCAAATCTGGTTCGTGGCTCACCGCAAAACGATTGCGCGCTCATGGCGCGATTGTTGCGCTGTGCCTTTGGTCGCTGTACGTGTGGAATATTGCTACTCCCGGTCTGCGCGACCACAACGGCAACCTCAAGGGAACCGATTTTCTGCATCTCTACACGCTGGGCTCGCTCGCGGCCGCTCATCGTGGATCCGATTTGTACGACATCAATGCCCAAGCGGCACTGGCGGCACAGTGCGTGCCCGAAGCCGCGGGCATTCGCTACCTGCCGCTGTATCCTCCGCAGGTGTCGATTTTCTTCGCGCCCTTGGCTCATTTCTCCTACGGCGCGGCGCTGATTTTGTGGTGGGGCTGCAGCGCAATCGTATACGCCATTTGCTGCTACAGCCTGTGGCTCGCATGTCCGAACCTGCGTCGCCACGGCGCAACTGTCATTCTTCTGGCCCTGGCGTTTCCCGCATTTTTTAACATGATCGCGTGGGGTCAGACCTCGGCCGTCGCTCTCGCTTGCTTCACGGGAATGTTTTTTCTTCTGCGTGACCGCCGCGAGTTTCTTGCCGGCTTAGCGCTCGGCTGTCTGATCTTCAAGCCGCAGTTGGGATTGGCCGCTGCCGTCCTCTTCGTGTGGCTCGGCGCTTGGAAAATCGTGACCGGAGCCACTCTCTCTGCCGCGGCACAGCTTTCCGCAGGAGCCTTCTATTACGGCATGGAACCGTTGCGGCGCTGGTTAGAGATGCTGCGCAACGTGCGCGCCATCTTGCCCCTGCTCGAGCCCAAGCCTTATCAGACTCACTCGTTGCGCACCTTCTGGTCCATGCTGGTGCCCTGGCATAGTCTCGCGTTCGCCCTATATTTTCTCAGCGCAGCAGCCGTGCTCGGTCTGACGATCGCGTGCTGGAAACGAAAACCCACCGTGCCCTTGTCTTTGCGCTACTCATCGCTGCTTCTGGCGACTGTGCTAGTAGCGCCGCACCTCACGGTTTACGACCTGGTGATTTTGGCGCCCGCATTTATTCTGCTGGCCGATTGGCTCGTTAGTCAGAACGACGCGCGTTCAGCTTGGTGGTTGGGAACTCTCTTGTATCTAACGTACATGCTTCCATTGCTCGGTCCCTTCAGTCGATGGACACACGTTCAGCTCTCGGTGATCGCGATGACGGCGACACTATACGCAATTTGGATCATCTCCGTTGAAGGCAATCCTTCCGCCGCAGCAGTGAAGACTGCCGGAGCCTTTTAGAATTTCAAGACAGTGATAAAACCTAGGCCTGATCCGGCTTTCCGAACAGAAATGCCAGCGCCTCGGGAAACCGTCGCGCCCAAGCCGCTTCGTTGTGCGTCGCGCCGTCATCGATGAAAAGCTTCAGACGTGTGTCATCCAATCCCGCGCGTCGCATAATTCCCGCCAGTTCGCGCACGTCGTCCACCATGCTCTGATCTTTATCTCTCCGCCCCGCTTCAGCAGTTCCAGTAGCCAGGAAGATTCGCTCCGGCCAGCGTTTGACCCCGCGGCTCTGTCGAATCAACTGCCGGTTCGAGGCCCACAGCGACGGACTTTCCAGCAGCAATCGGCCAATCACTCCGGGACGCACAGCCGCAGTGTAAAGCGCAATCAGCGCTCCCAATGACGACCCGCCCAGGCCCGTATTCTCAGGCCCGCTCGCCACACGGTAGGTGCGCGCTATGAAGGGAAGAACTTCCTTGAACAGAAAAGCCGGATAACGCGTCCCCTGCACACGCAGAATCATCGGATGCAGCGAGCGATGCGGCATGTATTCACGAATGCGCTCTCGGCCCATATTGTCCATGCCTACAATAATCATGGGCGGGACCACGCCTTCGCGGATCAACCGATCGGCGGTCTCATCTACTTGCCACTCCACGCCGTTGAACGCGGTCGCGCCCTCGAATAAATTCTGACCATCGTTCAGATAAAACACCGGATAGTGCCGGCCTGCGTCCGCCGCATCATCGTAGCCAGGCGGCAGCCACACGCGCAGGAAGCGCGTGTTTCGAAAAACTCGGCTCCGGAATTCGTGTAGGCGCAAATCTCCCGTCGCCGACTGCGCGCGGATTACGCCGCCCACAGCTCCGGAGCTGTAGTTTTCACTTTGTTGGATTTCTGCCATCAGGCCGAGAGCATTATCAGAATACAACGGCGCGCCCGCTTTACGCTGTCACTCTTCTTACTCTCACCGCTACCGCGAGCACGCTGATGAGAGAAATCAGCAGCAGCGAAATCAGACACAGAACGCACCAGGTCATCAGTTCGTAGGCCTCGATGTAGGTGAGGTAAAGGGCGAAGACCAATCCCCCAACCGCCGCGCCCAGCAGGCGGTTGGGCGTTTCCACACGCGACTTCCAGAATGTGGCCAGGACGAACAATAGAGAGTACCCAGCCATGCCAATCCCAGCGACTGGAATACCTTCGACCGTCGAATATTCGCTGCGGTTCACAATGTCGCAACTGAATTTCTGATTGAAATCGCAAAATGCCGTCGCCGACTTTGCATAGTGACGCTCAAGCGACACCGCCGACACAATCACACCCACCAGCGACATTA
>Ga0209274_10000333_pt1 | contig 31641 bp, 27 predicted proteins | sample HubBroMetageREF1_FD_188343 | JGI IMG/M metagenome (GOLD analysis project Ga0209274, IMG submission 188343) | Reference soil microbial communities from the Hubbard Brook experimental Forest, New Hampshire, USA - Hubbard Brook CCASE Soil... | ecosystem: Environmental > Terrestrial > Soil >...
CGCATCTTTCTGGTCGTAGCTGTCGTCCATCGTGAACGACGAAAGATCGGTGCGATACAGTGAGTGTTCCGACTCGCGACTGACCACGGAAACATTTCCCTTATAGAGCGACAGCGTCACGCTGCCCGCCATTTCCTTCTGCGTGCTCTCGACGAACGCATCGAGCGCTTCGCGCAGCGGCGTAAACCACAAACCGAAGTAAACCAGCTCCGCATACTTCAGCCCGATGTGCTGCTTGAAGTGCGCGACCTCGCGCTCCAGGCACAGCGCCTCGAGTTCACGGTGAGCCGCGATCAGCAGCGTCCCGCCCGGAGTCTCGTAGCATCCCCGCGACTTGATTCCCACAAAACGATTCTCGACCAAATCAATCCGCCCGATCGCATTCCGCGCCCCAATTTCGTTCAGCAGTTCCACCAGCGATACGGGATCCATTTTCATCCCGTTGACTGAAACCGGAATGCCCTGCGCGAATCCGATGCTCACTTTTTCTTCTTTGTCAGGCGCATCCTGCGGCGAGCGCGTAATTTGCCACGTTGTCGGCAAAGGAGCGTTCCCGACACTCTCTAATTCGCCGCCTTCATGGCTGATGTGCCACAGATTGCGGTCGCGGCTGTGAATCTTGGTGCGGCTCGCCTCAACCTGAATCCCGTGCTGCTCGGCGTAATCCAGGCAATCCTCGCGCGACTTCAGCGTCCACTCCCGCCACGGCGCGATGATCTTCAACTCCGGAGCCAGCGCCTGATAAGTCAGTTCAAATCGCACCTGATCGTTACCCTTGCCCGTGCATCCATGCGCGAGAGCCGTCGCGCCTTCGCGCAACGCAACTTCCACCTGATGCTTCGCAATCACGGGACGAGCGAGCGAAGTCCCAAGCAAATATTTATGCTCATAAACTGCCCCAGCTTTCAGGGCAGGGAAGACATATCCGGTCAGAAATTCTTCCCGCAAATCTTCCACGATCACCTTGCTGGCGCCGGTCTTATAAGCTTTTTCGACCACGGCTTCAATGTCGTCTCCCTGGCCAACGTCACCCACCATCGCGATGACGTCGTAAGAATAGTTTTCCTTCAACCATGGAATAATGATCGACGTGTCCAATCCGCCGGAATAAGCGAGAACAACTTTCTCAGGCATGAGCGCTCCTAACGGGCAGCCGAACCGCACCGCCCAGCAATAAATAAAGAATCGACTTTTGCACGTGCAGCCGGTTTTCCGCCTGCTCGAAAATGACGGAATTGTCCGAATCCATCACCTCATCGGTGACTTCCTCGCCACGATGTGCCGGCAGACAGTGCATGAATGCCGCGTGGGGCGCAGCTTCCGCCATGAGTTCCACATTCACTTGGTAAGGTGGAAATATCTCCCCGCGCTGCCCCGCCTCATTTTCCTGGCCCATGCTGGCCCACGCGTCGGTGTAGACGGCGTCCACTCCGGCCACTGCCGCATGCGGATCGGCCAGCAGTTCGATTTGCGCGCCTGTCTGCTTCGCAATCTTCCGTGCATCGGCAACAATCTGCGCATTCGGCGAATATCCCTTCGGCGTGGCGATCCGGATCGACGACCCCAAACATGCACAAGTCAGCAACAGAGAATGCGCCACATTGTTACCATCCCCAACATAAGCCAGCGTGATGTTTTTGAGATCGCCAAACCGCTCCTGCAGCGTGAAATAATCCGCCAGCGCCTGGCAGGGATGCTCCAGATCGCTCAGCGCATTGATGACCGGCACTGACGCATAGCGAGCCATCCCTGCGATCGTTTCCTGCGCGAACGTCCGCAGCACGATCACATCCACCCAGCGTTCCAGATTGTGTGCAATGTCGCTCAGCGTCTCGCGGGCATCCAGCCGGCTCTGCGACTGGTCCACAAACATGGCCGTGCCGCCCAGGCCCGCCATCCCGGCTTCAAACGTCAGCCGCGTCCGCAGCGAAGGCTTCTCGAAAAACATCACCATCTGTTTGCCCGCCAGTGACCGTTGAAAAACGGACGGACGAGACTTCATGAGTTCCGCCAGATGCAGTACGGCCTCAACCCCTTGCGGCCCAAGATCGCGAGTCGAAACAAGGTCGGGGCACCAGAAGATGCCGGGAAAAGTTTCCGGCGCCGCCGGCATTCTATTTTGCAATGGACTGTTCAACTTTGACTCCTCTTTCTGTAACTTCATTCCCGCGCTCATGATTCCTAACCTCAGGCGCAGGTCACTTCGGTTCCACAATTCAACTTCGTCAGATAAAACTGCGGCAGCGCTTCCGCTTCCGCCGCGGGCAGTATCCGCACCCTGCCTACTCCCTGCTTCAACGCCTGTTTGCAGGCTTCGAGTTTCGGCAGCATGCCGCCGCTCACGATCGATCCCTCCACCATGTCCTGCGCCTGCTTGGTGCTCAACCACGGAATCACCGCTCCCTCTGCATCTTTCACTCCCGGTACGTCGGTCAGGAAGATGAGCGCGTTCGCGTGGCAAGCCGCGGCGCAAGCCGCCGCCATTTCGTCGGCATTCACGTTGTAATACTCGCCGTCCGCGCCCAGCGCCAGCGATGCAAGAACCGGAATCCCGCCCTGCTGCCATAGCGCTTCGATCCAGCACGGCTCCGCAAAACAAATCTCGCCAACGAATCCCATGTCGTTGCCGCGAATGTGTTTCCGCCGCGCGCGAAACGTCATGCCATCGCCACCGCAGAATCCAACCGCCGGCATGCCCGCAGCCTGAACCGCAGCCACGACCTTCTTGTTGACCATCCCACCCAGCACCATGAGCGCCACATCGCGAGTCTCGGCATCGGTCACCCGAAGCCCGCCAATGAACTCGCTCTGCTTTCCCAATCGCTTCAGCATCTGGGTCAGCGCAGTGCCGCCGCCGTGCACCACAGCCACACGATGACCGTCCTGCGCCAGCTCCGCTATCGCCCGAGCACACTTGCGAAGAGTAGGAACATCCTCGAGCGCCGCTCCTCCGATTTTGACCACGATAATCACAGCAGACCTTCTTCCTCTGACCAGCCATACATCAGATTCATATTCTGTACCGCCTGTCCCGCCGCGCCTTTCAGCAGGTTATCAATGCACGAGATCAACACCAGCCGCCGGCCATCTTCCGCCAGACAAAATCCCAAATCGCAGTAGTTCGATTGCAGACAGAACTGCACTTCCGGAAGCTTCGGCGTGTGAAACACCCGCACCCAGCGCTTCCCCGAATAAAAAGTCCGAAAGCAAGATTCCACTTCCAGCGGCGTCATCGCGCGATTCAGGTGCAAATAGATGGTCGACAAAATTCCGCGCGGGATCGGCAACAAATGCGGCGTAAAGATCAATTCTTCAGCGCCCAGCCCAAGTTGTTCAACAATCTCTCCCACGTGCCGATGGCTAAACACCGAATACGCTGACAAATTGTCAGCCACCGAAACAAAATGTGTCTTCGCAGTAGGCTCCTTGCCTGCTCCCGATACGCCCGACTTCGAATCCGAAACGATCCCGCGGCTCCGATCGACCACTCCGGCCTTGAGCAGCGGCGCCAGAGCCAAAATCACCGACGTCGCATAGCAACCGGGATTCGCGACCAGCGTGGCATTCGCCACGCGGTCGCCATTCAATTCCGGCAATCCGTAAACCGCCTGCCGAGTCAATTCTGCCGCCGTCACCGCGTCCGAGTCCTGAAAGTGATAGATCGCCCGGTGCTGCTCCTGCTGCAACCGCCATGCGCCGCTCAGATCGATGACGCGGAGCCCCTGCGCCAACGCTTGCGGCACCAGCGCCCGCGACACTTCATGCGGCGTAGCCAGAAACAGCAACTCCACGCCCTGCTGCTTCAACGCTGGCCACGAGAGTGAATGCAGCGGATAACCACCATTGCCGCAAAGAGCCGGAAACACGTCGGCCAAATCCGTCGCGCCCCCATTGTCGGCAGACCGCCGCAGCAGCGTCGGTTTTTCCAACCTGGGATGCCGCAGAAGAATTCGCGTAAGCTCCAGGCCGGAATATCCAGTCGCACCCAGCACTGCGGTTTTGAGTTTCGCCGTCATTGTCTTGTCAGAGCTGATCTTGTCTGGACTAGCCCAGCATCTCCTCAATCCGCCCCGCCAGCTTCCGGGCGTCATCCTTGTCGGGACACACAATCAAAATCGTGTCATCGCCGGCAATCGTGCCTACCACCTCGCTCCAATCCGCCTCATCCAAAGCAGCCGCCACCGGCTGCGCACTGCCCACAATCGTCTTGATCACCAACTGGTTCTGCGCCGATCGAATGTCCAGAACAAACTCCCTCACCAGTCGCGACACCGGAGGCAGCGCCACTCCAGCCGCTCCCTCGCCCTGGGGCACCGAATATCCCTGCGAAGTCTTGCTCAAATTCAGGTCGCGAATGTCCCGCGACAAAGTCGCTTGCCCGACCTTGAATCCGCGCTTCCGCAGCAGCCGCTGCAAATCCTCCTGGCTCGCGATGGACCCGTGCTTCAGTACATCGAGAACCGCCCGTTGCCGCAATGTTTTATTCATAATGAATAACTATGCATGTAAATGAATAATTATGTTCTTATCTTAAGGCCCTGTCCCCAAATGTCAAGAAAAAAGACCCGTGATTATGCACTTGACAAATATTACTTTCGGGGCTATTCTTGGGTTGTCTTTTGGGAGGGCAGCCCATGAATCTCGTAACAGTCACCAAGGAATTTAAGACAGATGCCGACTGCCGAGCCTACCTAGAGAAAGTCCGCTGGCCCAACGGCGTGCGCTGCCAACGTTGCGACGAAACTAAGATTAGCCGACTCACCATTACAGACACCCGGCGCGACACAACCGTCACGCGAGAAATCTTCGATTGCGCGGCCTGCCATTATCAATTCACCGTGACCGCTGGCACCGTGTTCCATGACTCCCATCTCCCATTAACAACTTGGTTCATGGTTGTAGCCATGATGTGCGAAGCGAAAAAAGGCGTCTCCGCGAATCAGGTCAAGCGGCATTTCGGAATCCAGTACCGCACAGCTTGGTATCTCTGTCACCGCATCCGCAAGGCGATGGAAGCCGGAAATATCTTCGGAAAGCTCGGAGGCGGAGGCAAGATCGTAGAAGCTGATGAAACCTATATCGGCGGAAAGTACGACAAACGGCGCAAGCGGAATCGCTATGAGAAGCCAGGAGTCATGGGTATCGTAGAGCGCGGCGGAAAGATTCGCACCGAAGTAATCCCGACTCCGAGCAAGGCAGTCTTGATTGGCAAGATTCGGGAGCACGTCGCAAAGGATGTAAAACTCGTAATGACGGACGAAGCGACGGCCTATCAGAAGCTAGGTGAGCATTTCCCCCATGCCGTTGTGAATCATAGCGCCCTTGAGTTTGTACGCGGGGGAGTGTTCCACACGAATACGGTTGAGAATCACTGGTCGCTGCTCAAACGCGGCATCGTTGGCTCTTTCCACAAAGTCAGCCTCAAGCACCTGCCTCTGTACCTAACAGAGTTCTCCTATCGCTATAACCGGCGATCTGAGGAAGCAAGTCTGTTTTCGCAAACGATGACGCACCTGGTTCAAAGCAGACACATGACCTACAACGATCTGGTAGGAAAACAGCCGACACAAAAAATTCCGTTCTAAATTCGAGGCCAAAAAGGAAACGGCCCGATTGCAGTCGGGCCGTCTCTCGATCTTTTGCTATTCGGAGCGCAATCCAATGGTAGCAAAGGAGTGTGCCCCATGCAAGGATTGCGGGCGCTTGGTACTGGTGCCGTTTCGCGCTCACAGCTCTTTATTCCTTGGTGCCTACGCTCAAATGTATCTTTAGGTCGATAGGATTCTTTGGGTTCTGCTCTTTGATGTATGCTGTTATGCCCTCAGCATTGAGGGCTGAGACTAGCGCATTTGCTGCCCTCTTTACGGACTCTGTGGCGGCGGGGTGGACCCATACTTGCACACCCGCTACTCCTCCCAACAGCATCGAGGCTTGTGTGATTGGGACATATTTCCATCCGGCCAATGGAGATGCCATTATTCCAGCGATTCGATCAGCAATCTTGAAGGGTTCTGGCAAGTCCCAATACGTCACTACGTCAAATTCTTGTCCGGCGAATGGTCTAATCTTTGTCGCTATCGATTGCGCTTGTTTATCGCTTAACGAGCGGTCAGCAAACCGCTCTTTCAATTTAGCCGCCTCTCTCTCGGCGGTCTCTGCTCGTTGCAGAGCGTCTGCAATATGCGATTCTGCTTTGTCGGCAGAGCTTAGAGCTTTCGATGCCGCTGCTTGTGCCTTAACTGCATCGGCTTCTGCATGTGCCAACTCACGTTGCGCTGCTCGGGCTTTTGCTAATGCGTCTTTGGCATCCGCACGCGCTTCGTCGGCGATGCCTTTAACGGAATCTGCTTCTTCATGTGCGGTTTTGGCTGACTTAGCCGCATCGCCAGCTTCTAGCGTTGCTGCCCTCAGCTTAGCCTCGCCACATTCTTGGATGCTCGCATCGAGGTCTTTTACCTTGACCTCCGAATATCGCTCTCCGCCGACACCCACAACAATGAGAATCCAACCTACGAATGCCAGTACCTTTGCCGCTTGGATATTGCGCTCGCGGGGCGTGAGTATTCGATACTTAAAGTACGGAATCCATTCGCGTGCAATCAGCTTCAGTTCGTACCGTAGTTCTGGCAATTCGAACACTAGGCCGACAAATACTGCCGTAGTAAATCTGGCAAGTCGGCCAAACCACAGGTCTCTCGGTCCTACGAAGTCGTGCGTTGCGCATTGGGCGAGTTTTTCGACGAGATCGGGGGGCAGCATAAATCCTTACACGGAAAGCGACGAGAGGCGGATGCGCATCATGCAAAAGCTGGACATATCCCTATGGATTCTGGGACTCGCTTCTCTCACTATCCTGATTGGCGATGTTATCATAGGCGCTATAAGGGGTCTATATAAATTGTTAACAGCCATTTTATAGCTTGACATTTGCCGTTATATTGCCTATATTGTGCCTAGGTGATACGGCAATGAACCAACTGAACACAGCCAAACGGTGCCAGATCATAGCGGCTCTGGTAGAAGGCAATTCGATTAACGCAACGTGCCGAATGCTCGGAGTGGGAAAACATACCGTGCTAAGACTACTGGAAGATGCTGGATGCGCCTGCGCTGCGTATCACGATGCAATGGTGCGCGGCCTGGAAGTGAAGCGCGTTCAATGTGATGAAATCTGGGCATTCGTGCTCGGCAAGGACAAGAACCTAACGCTAGAGCAAGTACAGGCTGGTTTCGGCAGTGTTTGGACGTGGACGGCGATTGACGCTGATTCGAAGCTGATCGTTTCCTATATGCTCGGAGATCGCGGAGCGCAGACGGCGCAAGCCTTCATGCGTGACGTTGCTTCGCGCATCGCAAACCGGATTCAATTAACGACAGATGGGCATCGCGTGTACGCTGAGGCAGTCGAGGATGCGTTTGGCTCAGAGATCGACTATGCGATGCTGGTCAAGATTTATGGCGCATCGAATGACAACCCGGAATCGCGTTACAGTCCGGCAACATGCATCGGATGCCGCACGGGTGTACTCGCTGGCAAACCAGACCCGAAGTACATCTCTACCAGCTACGTAGAGCGGCAGAACCTTTCTATGCGAATGGGGATGCGGCGCTTTACGCGGCTCACAAACGGCCACAGCAAGAAGATTGAGAATCACGGCCATCAGGTTGCGCTGTACTTCATGCACTACAACTTCTGCCGCGTGCATTCTTCTTTGCGCGTGACCCCGGCAATGCAAGCTGGCTTAACCGACCACGTTTGGACGCTAGAGGAACTGTGCGTTCTACTGCCTCAGCGCAAACCGAACGCGAAGGTAGATAAGGAACTGGTGCTCAAGGCGCTGGCACGCGCCAACTGAGAGGATTTATGGCAAAAGCGAACCATGTTGAGATTCCGTACCTTGACCCAAGCGTGCAGCATGTTGGAATCAGCCGCTTACGTGCGCTGAACGTGACGCAGCTTCGGGAACTGGACAAGACGCTGGTGATTCAAGACAACGATAAGCCGCTGGCTGTGCTCCTAAAGTACGAGCACTTTCTGGCGATGCAAGAGAAGATTTTAAAGAGCGAGGAAAAGTGAAAACGCTACTTGCCTTCCGTAGCTTCGCGGACGATTCGCACAGCGTTCTGGCTGCTGTCCAGCGGCTTGCAATCGTGGGCACTAAATGCAGCTTGAATCTCGGAGTCCGTACCGCGAAATTGGGAACTACAACGTTCGCATACGGCAAGGGTGGGATTCTGTTTCACGATCCGCAGTTTGCGCTTTGCCATGAGTACAGTCTAGCGCCAACTGCCTGTGCAAATGAAACGGCACCAGTACCGGGCGCTTATTGATAGTATTAACGCCGATGACGAACGCCGCTCGTTAGAGAATTTTCGCTTTATGACGGAGCACAAGATCAAGACATCGGTTGGCCCGACGCTCTGGGATGAACTCAAGCGGCATCTCAAAGAATACTGCGAAGCGACGAGCGGTAAGTTCGACTTCGATTCTCCGAGTCTGGATGAGGTACTGATCGCAACCAAGCGCGACAGGCTGTCACTGGTCTACAACCCGCATGTGCCGTGCGTATTTTTCGAGATGGCAGCAGGGAAAAGGCAGCTAGACTTCCGCGTGAACCAACAAGGAACGCCGCTACAATTCACTCATAACAACATCCCCCATCTTCCACAGGAAATGGCAACGCTTCTCTTGATGAAGATGCGGAAGTAGATACCTGGCCCCCATGAAACGGTTTGGTCGATTTGAATTTAAGGCGAAGAAACCTGCCGAAGTCTATCGAGGTGACCGCTTGGAGCTAGGCCAAGGCTACGTCACGATCATGAGAGGCGGCGTAGGCGGGATACAGGAAATGGAAGAGGCGGTCGCTGTCATCCACCTAGGTCAAGGCCAGAGCGTGCGCGAGATTACACGCCCTTCATCAACTCGGAAACGCTGACTCCGAATCCCTTCGAGAGCACTTCCAGCATGGGAAGGCAGACGCTTTTCTTCCCGTGCTCCAAGTCAGAGATGTGCCCACGATCTATCCCGAAGCGATGCGCCATTTCCACTTGAGACAGGCCATGCTTCAGGCGTAGCTTCCGCACGCGCTCTCCGAATCTCTCGGCGATGCTGGACACCGCCTCATTGTCTGCTGTAGCCTACATCTCACCTATCGGCTGGGGCCGACAGGCTCCCCTCGGAGGCTACAGATGATAGCGAGTGCCGACCCCACGGAGGGCTTCGTTCTCCTCGCGCTTTGTTTCATTGTGTACTTCCTGCCGACAGCTATTGGCCTCAAAAAGCGAAGCTCAAATGCCATCTTCGCGCTGAATCTGCTTTTGGGATGGACGCTCCTAGGCTGGGTTATCGCGCTGGTTTGGGCGCTGACCGCTGATCCGCCAGAGACTATCGTTCTCGCGCCGCCAGCGCGGAGACGGTCTCCGCCGATTCTCTGTGCCGCGTGCGGGAAGTATTCAGCGCCCGGTGCGAAGTTTTGCAGCGCGTGCGGAGGACAGTTTCTCGCGGGATGAACTACTTCCCGAGTACCTTTCCTAACTTCTTCTTTCCCGTCTTAACCTTCTCGCGAGGGAGCGGCGGGGCATCGCACAGCCTTTTTAGGACGGCATCGAATGTCTTACGTTCTGGCCTTGGGTCAGGATTGAGCTTTTCGGCAGGACGGCCCATATCACGCATGGTATCAGACTCCTATTCCCCCAGTGGTTTGAGCACAGGAAATTTCCGAACCTCGGCCTGCATCTCGCCAATCTGTTTATTTATTTCCAGCATCGGCCTCATTTGCGCGGGGAACGTGGTTTCGTGGTCATACGTATGCCCTTGCGCTTTCATGGATTCCAGCATGGCGGGCGGCGGAGCCGCTGGCCTGAGCACGAAGTTCATGGCGTGATAGAAAATCTCGCGCTCCATCCTTTCATACTTCCCAAACAATGCTTCCCATGCTGCGATGCGTTCCGCTGGAACGATGCCGATTCCGAACCGTCCGTTTTGCATGAATCGAATCTCGGTCTTTAGGCCACATCCATCTACGCTGGACTTAGCCTTGTAGATGACATATGCGGCAAGGATCGCAAGGGAATCCAGGGTGGGATAGAGCGGCCAAAGCCGATTCAGCAAACTGTCAGCGACGGGCTTGCCAATGCCGATGCAATCAAACAGGGCCTCATCTGTAACTGCCAAACGGTCGACACACCAGAGCCTTTCGTTTCCTTCATGCGTCGCCGCTATTAGGAGATGGTAGGTAGGCACGTTGTGGTCTTGCAGTCTTCCCACGAATGGCAGCACAGACTCGTTGTAGAAGTTGAGTGTCGTTTCGCCAATCTTGAACTCCAATTCGTCCAAGCTACCAGTGAACTTGTCGAACATGCGCGACATTTTCTGGGAGATAGCCTTGACGTAATGGGAATCTCCGGCTCCCGCAATGCTGATTGCTCCCAGCGGTTTTAAGCGCGAGAAGCTGATGATCTTTCCAGACTCTACCTTCTCAGGTTCGTACGTTTCCTGAGTGTCCGTTGCTGTGAGTAATGCCCCTCCCCCTGAGAGATGAATTGCAATCGTCACTCCGCGCCTCCGTGGAAGCCGCTCGGGTTTGGGCCTAGGAAGCGGATGCGGCCTCGGCGGAAGTATACGCGCCTCTCGGAAATCGCGGTCCAAAACTGAATAATTATTCATATGTTTTCGCCTATCACACTCCAAAGTCGGAAGCCAGAAGAAAGCGAATCAGGCGACCAAAAACCGCCCCGAACTCCGCGCCGAACAGCCCTTTTAGTCAAATGCATAATCCCCAAAAGACCCCTCCTGGTTTACTTTGAAGCCCGAGAAAGCTGGCTCCCCGCAGCCGGAAAAAGGTACGCGCAACTCGACTCCTTGGTAGACTACTTCGCGGTCTGCGCACGCGATCCAATCGAGTACTGAAGATGCCCACGAACCCGAAGCCCACCCTGACAGCGGAGCTGATCGCAGAGTTCCTCGGAACCTTCGTCCTCATCCTGCTCGGCAATGGCGTCGTAGCCATGGTCGTGCTGTTCCCGTCTAAGAACCCGGGCGAGACCATTCACGGCGGCTACACCAACATCACCCTCGGCTGGGGACTCGCAGTTACCATGGGCATTTACGTTGCCGGCAAAATTTCAGGAGCGCATCTGAATCCCGCGGTAACTCTGGCCCTCGCGGTCTTTCGCGGCTTCTCGTGGCGTAAGGTATTGCCTTACTCCATCGCCCAGACCGCGGGAGCGTTTTCGGCATCGGCGCTGGTTTACTGGAACTATCTCCCGGCCTTCCGCCAGTCCGATCCGCAACTCGATCACACCGCCGGTGTCTTCACCACGTTTCCTGCCTACCCGGCCATGCCCCAGGCGGGCTTTCTTGATCAGCTAATCGGTACAGGTCTGCTGGTGCTTCTCATCTTCGCGGTCGTCGACGAATTCAACTCGCCGCCGGGATCGAACCTCGCGCCCGCGATGATCGGGCTTGTCGTCGTCGCCATCGGCATGAGCTTCGGCGGAATGCACGGCTACGCCATCAATCCCGCGCGCGACTTCGGCCCCCGGCTCTTTACGGTTGTCGCAGGATTTCGCAACAACGGCCTGACCGACGGAACTCGCGTCTGGTGGATTCCCGTGGTCGCACCTCTGCTCGGAGGCCTGGCGGGCGCGGCCATCTACGACTTCGGCATTCGCCGCTTCCTGCGCTCTTCGTAGAGACGTTGCTTGCAACGCCTTGCGCTCAGGGTCCATGCCGCAAGAGATGTAGCAAGCTACGTCTCTACGAATTGCATTTAGCACATACGAAGGAGGTCCCGTGCAATACGTTCTAGCGCTCGACCAGGGCACAACCAGTTCGAGAGCCCTCTTATTCGATGAACACGGAACGGTCCGCTCGGTCGCCCAACGCGAATTCGATCAAATCTTTCCCCATCCCGGATGGGTCGAGCACAATCCGGAGCAGATCGCCTCTTCGCAAATAGCGGTAGCACTCGAAGCACTCGCTCGGTCCAATGCACAGCCCGCCGACGTTGCCGCCATCGGGATCACCAATCAGCGCGAGACCACGATCGTGTGGAATCGCGACACCGGCGTGCCCGTCTATAACGCCATTGTCTGGCAAGACCGCCGCACCGCCGATTTCTGCGAGCGCCTCCGCAGCGAGGGCCACGGTCCTCTCATTCAGCAGCGCACCGGCCTGCTGATCGACGCATATTTCTCAGCCACCAAAATCTCATGGATTCTCGACAACATTCCCGGCACGCGCAGCCTCGCCGAAGCGGGCAAACTCGCATTCGGCACCGTCGATACCTGGCTGCTCTGGAAGCTGACTGGTGGCCAAGTGCACGCGACCGACGCCAGCAACGCCTCGCGCACCATGCTATTGAATATTCACACCGGCGACTGGGATCGCGAACTGCTCGACCTGTTTCGAGTCCCGCTCTCCATGATGCCCGCCGTGCGCTCCTCCAGCGAGGTCTACGGCGAAGCCGGCACAAAGGGTTTGGAGAAAATTCCGCTCGCAGGCATTGCCGGCGATCAGCAGGCGGCCCTCTTCGGCCAGCGTTGCATCCGTCCCGGCCTCACCAAGAATACTTACGGCACCGGCTGCTTCATGCTGCAGAACACAGGCCGCCGCGCCGTGCCATCCTCGAATCGCCTCTTGACAACCATCGCGTGGAAAATCGGCGGCGTGACCGAATACGCTCTCGAGGGCAGCGTCTTTGTGGGCGGTGCTGTGGTGCAGTGGCTGCGCGATGGACTCGGCCTGATTCGCAAATCAGAGCAAGTCGAAGCCTTGGCCAAATCCGTGCCCGACAACGGCGGCGTCTACTTCGTCCCCGCCTTCGTCGGCCTGGGCGCGCCGCATTGGGATTCCTACGCCCGCGGCTCTATGTTCGGCCTCACGCGCGGCACGACAGCCGGTCACCTCGCCCGCGCAGCCCTCGAGAGCATCGCCTACCAGGTCGCCGACTTGCTCGATGCGATGCGCCTGGATTCCGGCGACCGGGTGCAGGAACTTCGCGTCGACGGCGGAGCCGCCGCCAACGATAGCCTCATGCAATTTCAGTCCGACATCCTAGGAGTGCCGGTGGTTCGCCCCGCAGTGACGGAAACGACCGCGCTCGGAGCCGCATATCTGGCCGGCCTGGCCGTCGATTTCTGGAAGACCGATCTCGATGCCCTAGCCGCGGCCAATGACCGTCGCTTCGAACCGAAGATGCCCGCGTCTCAAGCACGCCAACTGCGCAACCGCTGGAACGAAGCCGTCGCACGATCCAAGAACTGGGAGCCCGGATCGTCATAGATAAAGCAGGTGGCCCATCATAAATAAAACGGGTGGCCCATTCTAGCTGCGTTTTTTGCGGCTAGAGTGGGGTCTCTACTCTACGCGCTGAGGTTCGTACCAAAACACCGCCCCCTTAGAAATAGCCGGCAACGCGTAGCTGATGCTGTCTCCGTGACGAATCCCCTGAATCGTTTGCTTTTCCCCGAGAAAAGGAAGAAAGAATCCCTTCCCAGCGCCCTTCGCCGAAACGCTAACCTCGATTCCAGTCTGCGGCGTCTGCACCGGATTCGACCCGCCTCGCAGCCCCGCAAAGTTAGCGAAGAAAACGTTGATATGTCCGTCAGATGTGCGAGCGATCGAGGTCGCGACCTGCGGCCCTGCTTTGATCTGCACCGTCTTTCCCCCTTGCAGGCTGTCGAGAAAAGCCTGCTGCGAATCCGGGGACGCATGTTCGAAATCCTTCTCTTGCGCCGCGTTGTAAGCCTTCCCCGGGCACTCAGGAAACCGGACGACATTACCCGAACTAGCGATCCCGGTCGCGTCCGCTCCCGTGATGACCAGCCGCTTTCCCTGTGCCACGAACGCCTGCGCCCAACTCTTCTCGCCGTCGCCCAGCACGCGCGCATTCGGCAGTACCAGAGTCTTGCCATGAAAATCCGCGAGCGTCCGCGGCGTCACAATCTGAAATTCAAGATGCTGCTGCATCAGCAAAATCAGAATTCCGCGATACGACGCCAGGAAATCCTCCGCATACAAATTCCGCGTGTCCGGCGAAAAATACACGCCGATGGGATCGATCGGCGACCGCGGCAAATAAAACGTCTTCTCGTTCGCCCCGATCCACGAAAAGATTTTCTTTCGCGTCGCCCGATCGTTCGACCCGGCCATCGAATGTCCCGGCGCATCCCAGAAATTCGCGCCCGCCATTATCTGCGACATTGCCAGATTCATCATCGACTCTTGAATCATGGCCTCGCTCCCAGCCGCCTTCCGATCGCCGTCCCACGAATAATTCAGAATCCACGTAGCCTTGTCCTGCCCCTGCGGCCCCTGCGCGAACGCGCGAAACGAATGCATCCCCACCTGATAACGAAACCAGTTCAACGGCGAGCGCGCCGAAGCCATATGGTTGCCGCTGCCAAATTCATACTCATGTGCAATCGCATCGACCACCGGATACAGGCTGTAAATGTCCGCTCCGACGCGCACCGCCTCTTCCTCAATCCCAGGATAGATTTCCGGAATCGTCTTGATCTTCGGATTCACCGACTTCGCCGTCTCGTCGATCTCGCGCATGAAATCAGTAAAAGTCTGAATCCGGAACGTAACCCACTTGCGAAACGCCGGATCAGAAAAATCCCCGATCTTCACGTCACGCTTCGCATCCAGCCCCGTCTGCTGCTTGAACGCCGCAACCGTATAGTCGTCAAAACTGGCCCAGGTATCTTCCCAGCCGTCGAAATGGGTCATCCAGTACGGAATGTCGACATAAATGCCATCGATCCCAGTCGCAGCAATCTGCCGCACTCGCTCCATATAAATCTTCCGCCACTCCATCGCATACGGACTCACCCAAACGTCCTCGTCCCCCGCCCGAATCCAGAACGCCGTCCCGCCGCCGAAAATCGCGGGCTCGCCCGTCACCTTCCGCTGCAGCCAGTCAGGATGATCCTTCGCCAGCGTATGCGCGACCTGATCGCCATGCGCGGTAATGCATTCCGTGCCGGCAATGTAGACGAACGCGTAGTTGCCCGCGCGGTGCGCCGCTTCCGCCACGTCGTGAATCGCCTTCAATTTTTCTTCGGGATGCAGAAAGCTTTCGTAGCGCCCCTCAATATCATTGTCGACTTCAATCCCGAATACGCCGTCTTCTTGCGCACGCCGCACGATCTCCAGCGCATCGCCGCCCTTCAACCCGTAAGCGCCAATGCGAACGTAATTAGTCCAGTCCTGCTTTGCCGATGCTTCGGCCGCGGGAGCGCTTTGCGCCAAAAGGTTAGCCGCACACGCGCTCATCACCAGCACAGCGCAAATAGCGAGTCGGGATTTCATAGGGTCACCAAGAACCAAGAACCAGGAACCAAGAACCAAGAACCGAAGATAGGATCAGCATGCAAGAGATCGGCATGCATACGATCAGTATGGATAAGACCAGCAGGGAAGCGCGCTCCGGTCCTCGTCAGAACTCGAAGCGCACTCCAAACTGGAAGAAGCGGGGCGTTTCCCCCAGAGCGTCGCCGGAAATCGTTCCGAAAAACGGATTTGTCGAAGTCGAACTTCCCGCAGGCCCACTTCCCACCGCCGAATTCGGCTGCCCAAAGCGCGGATGATTGGTGACGTTGAACACCTCCGCCCGCACTTCCAGCCGCATGCCTTCTTTGGGCACGAACGACTTGTAAAGGTTCAGATCCGCGTTGTGGATGCCGTCGACGCGTAAGCCGGGGAAATAACGTGGCGCGTTGCCCGGAATCTGGTCTCCTGGATCCGCAAAACAATTCGCATTGAAGAATGTGTTCACCGGAGGAAGGCCATTGCTGATCGCTGTCGAGTTCGTTCCCCAATTCAGGGCCACGTCGTGCATGCTGGTCCCGCTCTTGAGCTGGCCACAGACCACGTCGGGACGCTGGCTGCCGTTAGCCAGAAGCGGGTTGTTCAGACCGATGGCCATGGGTTGTCCCGATTGTTCGGTGAGCATGGTTGCGATCGACCAGCCTCCGATGACGGCGTCCAGCACGCGATTCATACCGCCGCCAATCAACTGTTGGCGGCCGATGGGCAGGTCTACAACCACAGCGGCAGCGAGCCGCTGGGGCGCGTCGCTGGCGCCGATGCTGTGTTCCGCCGACAGGTTATCCAGTTGTTGCGGAAGGCCGAGACCAAGCCCTCCCACCCAGTTGTTCCGGCCTGCCGAAGAATAGTCGGTTTCTTTCGATATCGTGTAGCTACCCTCGAAGCTCACGTGATGCGTGGTGCGCTTCTGGAAGCGAATCTGCAACGCGTTGTACCAGGAATTCGCGCTCTCCAGCATCAGACCCTCGAAGTCGCCCGCGAATTGTGGGTACTTAGTCAGCAGAGTTGCCAGGGGCAGGGTCGACTCGCCGTAATTGGAATTGGGTTCATTGAAGCAAGGATTGGAAGCGGTTGATGTGCAAGGGCTGTTGAACATGGAGAAAAACGGGTTGCCGACCAGGGTCTGTAGAAAGTTGGTGACACAATTGTTGGCGTCGCAGTTCCCGACGCCGTTGCCTTGAGTGACGTCGTTATTGGTGTGCGCAGCCTGCGAAATCTGCGCCAGCAGAGTCGATGGGATGAAAGCCCGGTTGTTTGTGCCAGACCACGGCAGATGCGTGCTTCGGTTGGCAACGTAATCCACGCCAATCACGATCTGGCTGGGCAGCTCCCGCTGGAAGCCCAGATTCCACTGGTAAATGTCGGCGTCCCGCGCCGCGGTATTGCCCAGATCGTTCGGGTTTTGATAGCCCCAGTTCGCAAACTGGCCGTACTGCGTGCCTTGCGGACCGGTAAAGCCGCTGGGAAACGGGTTTTCCAAAGTCGCCGATTGCGTGGCAAAATCATCGTTGGTGAAAAACAGGTTAGCCGTTTTACGGAACGCAGAGCCGGGATACTGGAAGTTTGTGGCCGGGCTCATTCCAAAATAAATGCCGGCTCCGCCGCGCACCACCGTCTTCGAATCGAAAGCATAGGCAAAGCCCAGCCTCGGTCCAATGTCCTTGCGGTAAGTCGGAACCGTCCGCATGCTCGGAGTGGCGAACGTTGTCGTGCCGTACAACTCCTGCGTCGTCGGAAGATTCAGCCCAGGGATAGTCTGCATAGTCCCCTGCGCGCTCAGAGTGCCCGCTGGGGCAGAGGCGGGAAGGCTGGCCAGATTCATGCTCACGCCGGAATCTGCCGTGAAATTGCTGAATTCAAGTTGGTTGTTACGCGAGGTGTAGGGCGAACTCCACTCGTAGCGCAGGCCGAGATTCACCGTCAGTTTCGAATTTACCTTCCAGTCATCCTGGACATAAAACCCCGTCTCCAGCGACCGGTTGGCCACCGAGGGTGTCACGATCAGCTGACTCGAGGCATTGACGTTGTCCCCATAACCAAAAGCCAGGCTGGCCAGGGGGTTGCCCGTCGTGACAACTCCCGATGCATCATAGTCGCTGTTCGGAGTCGGAGATGTAACTTCATCCGTAAACGTCAGAAGGCCAGTCGGGTTGTTCGGCTGCCAGAAATTGTTGTAGAAAATTCTCTGTTCCCCCCCCATCTTGATCAGGTGCGCTCCCTTGGAAATGACCAGCTGCGACGAGTAGCTCACCAGCGTGTGGCCAAATTTCGTGTAGATGCAGCACTGATCGTAAAGGTCAGTCCAGGGCAGATTCCCCTGCATGATAAACGAGGGCATCTCGTCGATCCCGTTCGCCTGCTCGAAGACCGACGGCAATCCTTGCGTGCCCGTCGGCAGGGAAGCGTTGAAACTGGAGATCTTAGGGATACCCGGCAGCGACAACTCATGCACCCGGTCGATCGCCGCGTGGCTGGTCCAGACGATCCGCGGGTTCACGGTCAGGCTGTATTCGAACGAGCCGTTTTGCGCCACGGTCACACCGCTCGCGATTCCGTCGTTATCGAAGCCGTCGCCTAAGGTGAGCGGAGTGGTGTAGTTGCTCCAGCCCCGACTGTAGCGGCCGCTGACGTGGTTCCGGTCGTTGATCTGATGGTCTATTTTGACGTCGAACTGGTAATCCGGCGCCTGCGTTACCGTCGTGTAGTTATAGTTATTGAATTCGTTCGAGTTGCTGGGCTTCGGGAAGAGATTGAGCACAGCGATTCCGATGGAATTAATTTCGCCTGCTGGAATTACATTGGGTGTCTCACCGGGAATCGTGTTGCCGCTGCAATCAATGCCAACCTGCGGCCTGACGACGTTGGTCGACGTCCCGCAATTCACATTCGGGTCGTAAATGTTATTCGTAAGTCCCGAGAAGTTGCCTTGCCGTTCCGCCAGAGTGGGTACGGTCACCAGCCCGCTGACCGCGCTCGATGCTCTCACTTTCTCGAAGTCGGCAAAAAAGAACGTTTTGTTCTTCCTGATCGGCCCGCCCAGCGAAATGCCTCCCTGGTCACGTCGGCTGTCGGGTTTGGGGTTGGGCTCAGGATTGAAGAAATCGCGAGCGTCGATCCCCGGACGCTGCAGGAAATACCAACCGGTCCCGTGGAAGGCATTCGTCCCGCTTTTCAGAACCATGTTTACTACCGTACCGCCGTTGTTGCCGAATTCCGCCGAGAAGCTGTTGTTCTCGACCTTGAACTCCTGCACGCTCTCCACCAGCGGCTCGTAGTATACGTTGGAGTTCCCGCCCTCGCCCTGTTCCGGCGCGCTGATCAACGCCCCGTCCATCCGTATCTCGGCCGTCGCGTTGCGCTGCCCGTTGGAAGTGAAGTTGGTTCCAGACGGATAGTTATCCGACGTGCCCGACCCTGCCACCTCGGTCACGCCCGCCGCCAGGAACGTCAGCCCGAAGTAGTCGCGGTTGAGCAAAGGGAGTTCATGCACATATTCGCTGGTGATGTCGGTGCCCAGCGTTGCGTTATCGGTGTCCAGTAACGGCGGCGCCGTTTCCTTCACCTCCAGCGTCTGGCTCACGCCCGAGGGATGCAGCACAAAATCCACGCTGGTCTTCTGATCCACCTGCAGCACGACATCCCTTTTCTCCTCGATCTGGAAGCCCGACGCTTGCGCCTTGATGGTGTAAACCGACGGCCGCAATCCCGACAGAAAATACTGCCCGTGCTCGTCGCAGTGCGCCGTCTGCGCGATGTTGGTGCCATCGTTGGTGATGGTCACGGTGGCATTCCCCACCACTGCCCCGCTCTGGTCGGTCACCACCCCGCGAATCTGGGCCGTGTACCCACCTTGGCCATAGGCTGCCGTCGCCCCCAGCAATCCCATTCCCATTAAGAAGGTGAAACCGGCAACTCGACTCCGAATGCGACCGAAGACACGCATGGCAGCCTCCCCGCAAGGGCTTTCATATTATTACGAGTCAACACTATTACTTTCGTTTACGATGAAAGTCAAGTCAAATCGCAGCAAAACTCAAAGCCGCGGGAATCGGCTTTCTCCCTTGTTCCAATGCCGTTTCGTCCCGTAGTCTGTCTTCACCACCGCGGGGCATCGAGAACCCAGAGGGAGTCCCTTGAAATCCTCTGTGTCCCCTAGTGTCCTCTGCGGTGAAATTCAAACTGTTCATCGCCACTGCTCTTAAATAACGCCCTTAGGAATTTTGCCCAATGCCGCGTCGTATTCCTTTTTATTTCGTTCTGTTGCTCCTGGCCCTCCCTCTGAGTGCCCCCAGCCAAGCTGCCCCCGGTCAGGCAGCGAAACCCGCGCCCGCCAAAGTTTCGCCGGCCGCGCCCGCCGCATCGCAAAGCGACACCATCACACTCTCGAACAAAGCCATCTCCGCGACGTGGTCCATTCAGGGCGGCTCGCTGCGCTGGCAAAGCCTGACCAGCCACTTCACGGGAACAACTCTCTCTCTTCACGGCAGCGTGTTTGAGTTGGTGCCCAAAGAGGGCCCGGTCCTGCGCTCCTCCGATTTCAAAATTGTGGGCACACCTGTTCTCCGCGAAATTTCAGCCCTGCCCGACCCCTCCACACTCGAAGCCTCGAAGCCGGCGCAACCGAAACCGCGTCCACCCAGGCCCGGATCGAAGTCAGAGCGAACCGAAAACGGCCGACGCAAGCCCTCTCCACCGAAACCCGGTCCCACTACTCCCCAACCCTCCAAACCCGGCTCGTCCAAGGCAGCCGATCGCCTGCCGGGCCGCGAATTCCGCGTCGAACTCCAGGATCCTTCCGGGAAGATCCGCATTACATGGGCGGCGATCCTGCGCGAAGGCACCAACTACATTCGCCAGGAAGTCACCATCCACTCGCCGCACCAGAACCTGGCGCTCTCGCAGATCGGCCTGATCGACGCGGCCATCCCCGGCGCCACCGTCTCCGGCAACGTCAAAGGCTCGCCAGTCACCGCCGGAAACTTGTCTGCTAAAACATGGTTCCTCGGCTTCGAGCACCCGCTGTCCGAATGCCGCGTCCGCGCCGGCCGCGCCACCTGCTGGCTCGCCCGCGAACTCCCCATGCAGGCTGGTCAAAGCGTGACCTACTCGTCGGTGATCGGCGTGACTCATCCCGGGCAAATGCGCCGCGATTTTCTGAACTATGTAGAACTGGAACGCGCTCATCCCTACCGCACTTTCCTTCACTACAACTCCTGGTACGACCTCGGGTACTTCGATCGCTACAACGAGCAAAGCGCGGTGGCCGAGGTGCAGAGTTTCGGCGAAGAGCTGACCAGGAAGCGCGGCGTCAAGCTCGACAGCTTTATGTTCGACGATGGCTGGGACGATCCCACGACTCTTTGGAAATTCAATCCCGGCTTTCCCGATGGCCTGACAAAAGTGGCGCAAACCGCCGCCACGTACGGCGCTGCGCCCGGCATCTGGCTCTCCCCGTGGGGCGGGTACGCAAAGCCGAAACAGCAACGCCTCGCCTCAGCCCACGCCAACCCTGACACCCAGAACTTCGAAACCAACGAAGGCGGATTCGCGCTGTCAGGCCCCAACTACTATCGCTACTTCCTCAGGACGTGCGTCGATTTGATCGCCAAATACGGCATCAACCAGTTCAAGTTCGACGGCACCGGCAATGCCAACGAGGTCATCAAGGGCAGCCAGTTCGACAGCGACTTCGACGCCGCCATCCACCTGATCGGCGAGCTGCGCGAGAAAAAGCCCGACCTCTACGTCAACCTCACCACCGGAACTTATCCTTCGCCGTTCTGGCTGATGTATGCCGATTCCATCTGGCGCGGTGGCGACGACCACAGCTTCGCCGGCGTCGGCACCGACCGCCAGCGCTGGATCACCTTCCGCGACTCGCAAACCTACCGTTGGGTCGTCGAAGAAGGCCCGCTGTTCCCCATAAATTCGTTGATGCTGCACGGCATGATCTTCGCGCGCTACGCAGAGCGATTAGGCAGCGATCCCGGCCACGATTTTCACGACGAGGTGCACTCCTACTTCGGCACCGGCACGCAGCTGCAGGAAATGTACATCACGCCGTCGCTGCTCTCCTCCGACGACTGGGATGTTCTGGCCGAGGCCGCAAAATGGTCGCGCGACAACGCTCAGACGCTGAAAGACTCCCACTGGATTGGCGGCGATCCTTCGCGCCTCGAGGTGTACGGCTGGGCCTCATGGTCGAAACAGAAGGCGATCGTAACCCTGCGCAATCCGAGCGACCAGCCGCAGGATTTCACCGCGAGCCTGTCAGCACTCTTGGAGTTGCCCGCAAATTCCGCGGCTGCCTACATTGCACGCAGCCCATGGAAGAGCGACAGCGCCAAGCCGGTGACCATCCAAGCGAAGCAGCCGCACACCTTCCACCTGCAGCCCTTTCAGGTGCTCACGCTGGAACTGGTACCATCCCCGTAGGTGCGTGTGTGGGAAGAGGTTGCGGGAAGGACGGGGAGTTATCCAAAATGTTCCTTCAGGAACCTTTTGGCATACAAATATGTAAGTACAATGACGCGAAATTGAGTGTTGTCAACGAGTTGCGGATGGCTTGCGAGCCGCATAGGCTAACTTCTACAACCGGTCTCACAAATAGTGTCTATGGCAAACAGTGCGGAACCGACCACGCGGCCCCCGAAGCCCAGGCTGGCTGCACCTTTATGGCACACTCTGGGCCTGCTGATGATCCTGCTGGCCTTCTCTGCGGGTCTTTACCGGATGCAGAGCCGCAGCCCGGCAGCCGGGGAGCAGCACCACGGAAACGTAGTTCCCTACCTGTCTGTAATTATCTCGGAATGGGCAATGTTCTTTTACATATGGCTGGGTGGGCTGATCCCAGGCGCCACCCAGGTGCGCGACTTGGTGGGTGGACGCTGGAGCAACAGGAAGGATGTACTACGCGATATCGCGCGTGCCTGCGCGTTTTGGGCTGCAGTCACCGCCGTAGCGATCTTCATGAATTTTGTGCTGGGTCCCAGTCATCTCGCGTCCCTGGGTTTTCTGAATCCGCGAGGAGCGGCGGAAGTCACGCTCTGGGTTGTGATGTCAATCACCGCCGGATTCTGCGAGGAGTTGGTATTTCGCGGCTACTTGCAACGGCAAGGTTTGGCATTGACCGGGAGCGTCGCGCTCGCAGTGCTGACCCAGGGCGTGCTGTTCGGCGTCGCCCACTGGTACCAGGGAGTTAAGATGGTGATCGTGATCACGGCGCTGGGGATTGTCTTCGGAATCTTCGCAAACTGGCGCAAGAGCCTGCGGCCAGTCATGATTGCCCACGCTCTGGCGGATATCGTCAACTTGATTGCCGTCTGCTTCCCGTGAAGAGCCTTACCGCCTCAGATTCTTTCTGACACTATGACCGAAATCCACTGCGCCGCTCTGCTCTTCGACATGGACGGAGTCCTCATCAACTCCACTCCCGCCGTGGCGCGCGTCTGGCGCCGCTGGGCCATCGAGCACGGATTCAATCCCGAAGAAGTCGTCGCCCGCGCCCACGGCCGCCCCAGCCTGACCACCGTGCGAGAATATCTTCCCAACGCCGATCACGAAGCCGAGAATCGCGAAGTCGAACGGCGAGAGATCGAAGACCTCGAAGGCGTGGTCCCGCTACCCGGTGCGCTCGATCTGCTGGCCAGCCTTCCCGACGACCGCTGGACCATCGTCACGTCCTGTACCCGGCCGCTCGCCGAGGTTCGCATCAAAGCTGCCGGCCTGCCGCTGCCGAGAAAGCTGATCACCTCCAACGACATCACTCAAGGCAAGCCGCATCCCGAGCCCTACCTGAAAGGCGCGTCCGTTCTGGGGTTCCCCGCGGCAGAATGCATTGTCCTCGAAGACGTCCCCGCCGGGGTACGCTCGGGCAAGGCCGCCGGTGCGAAAGTCATCGCCTTCAAAACCACGGTTCAGGAACCTGCCTTGCGCGAAGCCGGCGCCGACTGGGTCCTGAACAACTGCGCCGATATTCGCCTGCTCGATCGAGCCAACGGTCTGACCCTAGGCCTCCAGTTGAATGGGTGACGGCGGGGCGTGAGATTAGAGCTTTCTAATACTGGGCTCCAATGCTGGCGCCAGCCGGACCAAGACTTTCGTGACGAGGATATTCCGAGCGACCGTCCCACCGCCTAAGGTTTCTCGGGGGTCGCGCCGATTAGGTAATCGTATTGCAGCTGCCGACCAGCTTCTATCAGTTCGCTTAAGGAGAGACTAATGTCAACCGCCGCGATTTCCTCGAATCAGATTCCGCAGCAAGTGCAACAGTACTTTCAGACCCGCCAATCAGACCTGCAACAACTCGGCCAGGCGCTCCAATCTGGAGACACTGCCGCCGCGCAGCAGGAATTCAGCAACATCACGAGCCTGGGCCAGAATGGCCCGGTCCCGGGTGGAAATTCATTCTTTGTCAGCCAGCGTCAGACCGATTTCAACGCCATCGGACAGGCCCTGCAAAATGGAGACCTGGCGAGCGCGCAGCAGGCCTTTGTCTCACTGCAAAACAGCTTCCCGAAGGTCCAGTCCAATGACCCGACCCAGGGGGTACATTCCAATGACCCGACGGCCGACTCGGTAAGCCTGAGCGCCGCTGCTACGGCAGCATCGGCCGGCCTCGCTTCCCCGCCAGCCGGAAGTTCGACCGGATCAGCCGCGGGCTCGGAAATCGTGCTTAACCTCGGCAACATCACTCCGGGCGAGCAGATCTCCATCGGCATCAGCAACTCCGGCAATGGCGGCGAGCAGGTCACCATCGGGGTGGGCCAGCAGAACCAGACCCCCGAGCAGATCACGCTCAATCTGAATCAGAACAGCAACCAGGAACTCGTTCTCAACCTGTTCAACAGCGCTGCCAGCGGCACCGCTTCGACCGGCAGCACGCCGGGCAACGGCGTCAGCGTGAACGCCTAGGCCAGCGATTCCACCGGTGCGCGCGAGCGGATCACGGCAAATGTGCCGGATGCGCTCGCGCGCATTTCTTCGCATGCACTCCGCACGCCCTCCGGCGAACTCGACCCCGCCCCCTCCCGCCTCGTAAAATCGCTGCCTCTGAGAGTAAAATTTCTCCAAACGTTGCGGGGAACTTCATCCGCAGGAGCAACTCATGAATTTCAGACGGCTGATTCGGCTCGCCACTTTATTCGCTCTTGTGACTTTGGTCGCAGCGCAGGACACTCAACGCGGCCAGCCCACTGCCAAGTCTCAGGAACGCATCATCAAAGAAGTCCGCCACCAACTGATGATGCTCCCTTACGTCGGGGTCTTCGACAACCTTAGCTACAGAGTCGATGGCTCTACCGTCACATTGATGGGTCAAGTGGTGAAGCCGGTCAACAGTTCCGACGCGGAGAGTGCGGTAAAGCACATCGAAGGCGTCGATAAGGTCGACAACCAGATCGAAGTTCTTCCTCCGTCTCCCATGGATGACGGCATTCGCAGGCGGCTGTACCGCGCCATCTACGGCTATCCCGCGCTGCAACGATATGCGCTCGGGACGCTGAAGCCGATCCGCATCATCGTCAAGGGCGGGCACGTCACGCTCGAGGGCGTGGTCGACGGCGAAGGCGACAAGAATATCGCCGGCATCCGCGCCAACGGCGTTTCTAGCGTATTCTCGGTCACGAATAATCTGCAAGTAGTGAAACCATAAACTCGGCAATGGCATTTTGTTTTTGGCTTGTGTGAGGACAGCCGCCCCGGCTGTCCTTCGAGCGCAGCTCGAAAGCTCCCTAGGCGGACCATCCGGTCTGCTAAATCGATTTTTCTGCCGCAATTCGTCGTCCCGCGTATAATGCTCCCGGATTCAACTTCCCCAACGGAGCCCCTCGGAGGAACGTCATTATGAGTATGCAGCCCATGAACCGCCGCACCTTTCTCGGAACCGCAACCACCGTCACCGCCGCCACATTGTTAACCAGCCGCCTGGGTTGGGCTGCCGGCGATCACAAAATTGACAAAGTGGGCGTGCAGCTCTACAGCGTGCGCGACCTGATGAAAACCGATTTCGACGGCACCATCGCCAAGGTCGCGCAGATCGGCTACAAGGAAGTCGAGTTCGCCGGATATTTCGGACGCACCGGCCAGCAAGTCCGCGCCGCCTGCGACAAAAACGGTCTCTCGCCGGTCTCCACGCACGTCCAGTACGACGAATTGGACGACAAGTTTCCCTCCGTCGTCGAAACCTCGAAGACCATCGGCCTCGGCTACATCGTTTGCCCCTGGATCCCTGAAGATCTGCGCAAGTCTCCCGACATCTGGAAGCAGGCTGCAGCGAAATTCAACCGCTGCGGTGAGCTGAGCAAGAAGGCCGGCCTGCAGTTCGCCTATCACAACCACTGGTTCGAATTCCTGCCCGTCGACGGCAAGCTGCCCTACGATCTGCTGCTGAAAGAGTGCGACGCCAATCTGGTGAAGATGGAAATGGATCTGTGCTGGATCACCGCGGCAGGAGGAGATCCGGTGAAGTATTTCAATATGTATCCCGGACGCTTCCCGTTGGTTCACGTGAAGGATCTCAAGACGATGCCGCATATCACGGCCGGCGGCGCGCAAAACTACGGCGATACCGTCGACCTGACCGAAGTCGGCAGCGGCCTCATTGACTGGAAAAAGCTGTTTGCGCAGTCCGATAAAGCCGGTATCAAGCACTACATCGTCGAGCACGATCATCCCAAGCAGCCCTTCGACAGCATCGCCAAGAGCTACCAGTATTTGAGCACGCTGCGCTGGTAGGTCGAGCGTCGAATTTTTGAGCGTAGAACTTCGAGCGTAGAACAATGACGCCGATTACCGCACCCCGACCAGGCTCGCGCCAGCGAGCCGTCGCCGTACTGACGGTAGCTCTCGTCCTGCTGAGCGTTTCCTGCGCGAAGAAGGCGGCGATGCAAGTGGCGTCCACCCGTCAGGCGGCGGTTTCAACCTTCAACGAAACCAGGGTTCATGGCGGAGCAAGGTCCGCCTCTGCCACTGCCATGCTGAGCGGCAGCCAAGAGGATCAGCCTCCCTCTTCCGTCAGCGTAGCGCTCGCGGATGCTGGACAACCCGACACGCTCGATGCGCGCAAGATCATCCGCAACGGATCGCTCGATCTACTGGTAAACGACCTCGGGCAATCGGTTGATAAGATCGGGTCCATCGTCAAGGGCGCGAGTGGATTCGTCGAGAAGGCGACGCAGATGAATGGCAGCGTCCACTCCGCCACGGTCACCGTGCGGATTCCCGCCGGACGCCTCGACCAGGTCATGGCCCAGATCAAGGCCCTGGCCACCAACGTTGACCGGGAGAGCGTGGAAGTCCGCGACGTTACGCGCGAATACATCGATCTGGACGCTCGCCTGCGGAACGCTCAGGCAGAAGAAGCGCAATACCTGCAGATTCTGAAGCGCGCCACGACCATCAAAGACACGCTCGACGTAACCGAAAAACTCACTGACTTGCGCGGCCAGATCGAACAGCTTCAAGGTGAAATGAAGTTCCTGACTTCGCAGATCGACATGTCGACGCTGGAAATCACGCTTCGCGCCGAGGCCGACGAATCGGTCGCAGGTTTCCATTGGCGGCCGCTTCGCCAGGCAAGAATCGCAGTGAATGATATGGTTTCGGGACTGGCCGACTGGGTCGACTCTGTCGTAGCCTTCTTCATTAATCTGCCGCTGATCGCGGCTTGGCTGCTGTCCATTCTTGCGCTAGTCGTAATCGCGATTCGTCTTGTGCGCTACTTGTGGCGACGCTTCGGGCCGAAGACAAGCTGGCGACTGCCTTGGAAACGCCCGGCAGCACCGGTCTCGACACCGGGTCCGGGTTAGAGCACCTGCTTTTTACTTTTGTTATTCTGCGATTGAACGGTCTGTCGCAGGGGAGATTGATGCAAGTCAAACGCACGCCCAAAACTTACGACGTTTGCATTATCGGCTCCGGCGCTTCAGGCGGGACGGCGGCCAAGGTGCTTGCCGAAGGCGGCCTCTCGGTTGCGCTGATCGAGGCTGGACCGCCGCTGGTTCCGGCCCGAGACTTCAAAGAACATGTCTGGCCTTATGACCTGCCACATCGCGGCGCCGGCGTAGGCGGCGCGGCTCGGCGCGGCCTCGAAGACGAATTCCTCGCCCCCAACGGTGCCTGGGAAATCGAAGGCGAGCCTTATGTTGCTGCTCCCGGCTCAAAATTCCGCTGGTTCCGTTCACGCATTGTCGGCGGACGCACCAACCACTGGGGACGCATTGCCCTGCGCATGGCGCCGGTCGACTTCAAAGTCCGCTCGCATGACGGCATGGGCGACGACTGGCCCATCAGCTACGAGGACGTAGCGCCGTATTACGACAAAGTAGAGTCGTACATCGGAGTCTTCGGGACGAAAGAAAATATTTCGAGCGCTCCCGACGGAATTTTCCTGCCGCCGCCCAAGCCGCGCTGCACTGAAACGATTATCAAGAAGGCCTGCGATCATCTCAACATCCTTTGCATTCCATCGCGGCTGGCGATCCTGACTCAGCCGCACAATGGCCGCGCCGCCTGCCACTACTGCGCGCAATGCGGCCGGGGATGCATCACCGCGTCCAACTTCAGTTCCAGCCAGGTGATGATTCCGCCCGCGGAAAAGACCGGACGCTTCACCCTGATCACCGGCGCAATGGCGCGGGAACTGGTCATGGGCAAAGACGGCAAGGTCGAAGCCGTTTCTTATATCGACAAAGCCACGCGCGAAGAAAAGCGCATTCATGCCCGCGCGTTCGTCGTGGCCGCCAGCGCCTGCGAATCAGCGCGGCTGCTGCTGAATTCCAGGTCCACGCTCTTCCCCGACGGGCTGGCAAATTCTTCTGGAGTCGTGGGCCGCAACTTGATGGACACAGTCGGCAGCGACGGCGGCGGATATTTCGAATCGCTGGAAAAGATGCCCGCGCACAACCACGACGGCGTCGGCGGCATGCACATGTATTTGCCCTGGTGGAAGTTCGACCGCAAGAACGACTTCCTGCGCGGCTACCACACCGAATTCGGCGGCGGACGCGGCATGCCCGGCGTCGGCGACTATGACGACCTGTGCGACGACTTCGAAGGCTACGGCGTGTCCCTGAAGAAGGAATGCAAGAAGAGTTACGGCACCTACATAGGCTTCGCTGGCCGCGGCGAGATGATTCCCAATGAAAACTGCTATTGCGAAATTGATCCTTCCGCCGTCGACCAGTGGGGCATCCCCGTGCTGCGCTTTCACTGGAAGTGGAGCGACAACGAAATCAAAATGGCGAAGGATATGCAGGAAACCTATCGCGAGATTGTCGAGGAAGCGGGCGGCGAATATCTGACCACCACCCGTCCCGACGGCCCCAACCCGCACGGGATCGCCGACGGCGGCGAGATCATTCACGAAGTAGGCACTGTACGCATGGGAGAACACCCGGCGACGTCCGCGCTGAACCAATACTGTCAGGCACACGACGTAAAGAATTTGTTCGTGACCGACGGTGCCAGTTTCGTCACCAATGCCGATAAAAACCCCACGCTCACCATCATGGCTCTGACCTGGCGCGCTTCGGATTACTTGCTCGACCAGGCGAAGAAAGGAAATCTGTAACCGGATTCACGCATGTCGATATCGCGCCGAGACATTCTAAAATCGCTGACCATCACCGCAATCACCGGTTCGGTGCTGCGCGTCATCCCGCTGGAAGCCGCCGAATACGCGCATCGCATGGTGCGTGCGGAACGGGCCTCGGCCGCCGACCAGGCGTATGCGCCGAAGTTTTTCTCGGCGCACTTCTACAAAACGCTGCAGTCGCTCTGCCAGACCATCATTCCGTCCGATGACGAAGCGAAAGGCGCAATCGAAGCGGGAGCGCCCGAATTCATCGACCTCATCACCAGCGAAAACAAGGACTATCAGGTCGCGCTCGGCGGCGGACTGATGTGGCTCGACAACACCTGCATCGATCGCTACGGCAACGTCTATCTCGACTGCCCAGCGCAGCAACAGAAAGAAATCCTTGACCTCATCGCCTACCGCAAGAACGAGAGGAAAGATCCCAGCCTGGGGCAGGGCATCGAATTTTTCGCATTCCTGCGCAAGCTCACCGCCGACGGATTCTTCACCAGCGAAGTCGGGATCGAATACTTGGGGTACATCGGTAACACGTACCTGAAGGAGTTTCCCGGCTGCCCGCCGGTTCCGGGGCTGTAAAAACGGTCAAGGTCTTGAACCACGAAGGGCACGAAGGACCACGAGGAAAACCGAATCTGCACGAAGTCCTTCGTGATCCTTCGTGCCCTTCGTGATGGTTTCCTCTGGCAGAGGGTCAGGCTGCCGAAAGACGAAAGACAATCAACGACCGTTCAAGCACTGAAGTAACGAGCCTGCGCTGACTCGGTTGTGGCACTCTAGAGTACGTGCCGAAACCACCTCCAAGCGACTACATCGACTGGGACGCCCGGCGCGAGGGCTACGTCGAGTCCCCGAACAAGTTCGTTCCCGTCGTTGCCATCCCCAAAACCGTGAAGCAGGACCCGGCGAACAAGCTGGATAGTATTCGCACCGAGGAACGATGGGCCTGCCTGATCGCCGCGGCCGGAACCATTTGGGCAGTCTACGTTGCGACCACAGACTACGACAGTCTCTGGCGCATGCAAATCATGCCACCCGGGCCGGTCGAGGTTTGCGCACTGGGCATTCTCGCCTGGCTCCATGCGAAATGGCGTCGCGCCACCAGGGCCGGCTGAAAACTTCAGTCTGGGGCCGGGGATTCAACGGGCAAGCCATCAGAATCTGAACTTGTCCTCGCGCGTCAGCCATGCTACGCCTTCCCGAACGGATCTTCGAGCGACAAGGTTTGTGGCGTGAACAGTTCCGCGCCGTTCTCCGTGATGTGCATGTCGTCTTCAATCCGCACCCCGAACTCGCCTCGAATATAAATTCCCGGCTCGTTGCTGGTGGTCATGTTGGCCTCTAACTTCGTATGGTTGCCGCGGACGAGGTATGGCCACTCATGCTCATCCATGCCCATGCCATGGCCGAGCCGGTGCGTGAAGTACTTGTAGTCGGGACCGTAGCCGGCGTCGATAATTACTTTTCGCGCGGCGGCATCGATCGCCCCGCACTCGGCTCCCGGATGCGCCGCCGCCAGAGCCGCTGACTGCGCGCGCAGCACGATGTCGAACACCCTCTTCATTTTGTCTCCGGCATTGCCCGCGGCTTTTCCTAGAACAAACGTCCGCGTGATGTCGGATTGGTAGTCTTCCACCGTGCAACCGTCATCGAGCATGACGATGGAGCCTTCGCGGATCACCTGCGGCGTGGTCGACCCGTGAGGATACGCCGTGTACTCGTCTACCATGATGCTGGCCTCGCCGGGAAATCCCAGCTGGCGGTATGCCGCGTCGATCAGATGGGAGGCGTCCCGCTGCGTCATCCCCGGACGCAATGCGCGATATACCGCCTCGTAGGCTGCAAGCGTCACCTGCGCCGCCAGACGCATCAAGGCGATTTCGTGAGCGCTCTTGATCATGCGGCAGCCCGCCGTTACCGGAGTTGCGCTCGAAATGTTTGCCTGCGGCGCGGCTTTGGCAATGCCGTCGGCAAAGAGGAAGCGCACGGTCTCCTCGATTCCGAGCTTGCCGCCGGCGATGCCACGATCTTTCAGTCCTTGCGCCACGAGCTGGTACGGGTTCTCGTCCTCCTGCCATACCCGCACGTCGTTCTGCACATCGGCCCGTTTGCCCTCCGGTGCGTTGGCGAGCTGCTCGCGTGCCCGGCCTTCTTCAAATGCAGGGCACACATAAAACGCCGCGCCTTTGGCGGGCAGCACCAGCGCGAACAGCCTCTCGCCGCCCCACCAGTCGACGCCGGTGAAATAGCGCAGAGATGTGCCTTCCATCAGCACGATGGCGTCGAGCGCGTTCTCGTGCATCAATCGACGGGCATGTTCTTGGCGCTCGTGGCGTTCGTCTTTCGTGATTGGAGTTGCTTCGTTCTTTCGCGACTTCAATTGCGCCAGCGATAGCGGCAGGGAAGGGTCGTCCACCGCGCCCGCAACCGCAAGTGAGCGTGAAGCCGCAATCCCCGCCGTCAGACCGCCTGCTTCCAGAAATCGTCGCCGAGAAATCATGAACCCTCCCCATAAGATGAATGCGATCAGGCAATTATAGGGGGATCGACGGTCCGAAGGGGCCAGACGCGAGCGCGGAAAGCAGCGAACTAGAATTCGGCACCACACGCAAGTCTTGTGTTTTGCTGAGGTTGAACAATATACGTACAACGGCGTACATACAGTGTAGCAATTTGAGACGAACTGTCAATGTAAAAGTCGACGCGGAAA